>Ga0255338_1004360_pt1 | contig 14805 bp, 13 predicted proteins | sample MeOH1_35cm_T4_19_FD_203715 | JGI IMG/M metagenome (GOLD analysis project Ga0255338, IMG submission 203715) | Sandy soil microbial communities from University of British Columbia, Vancouver, Canada - MeOH1_35cm_T4_195 | ecosystem: Engineered > Artificial ecosystem > Sand microcosm > Unclassified ...
CCCGTCGCCTGGTCGAACTGGTCGTTCAGCCGCTCGTACTCCGGCGCATAGGTGGCCGCCAGCCGCTCCGGGTCGCTCTCCTGCCGCAGCCGGTCGATCATCGACCACAGCTGGTCATTCGCCAGAAACGCGTTCCCGGCTTGCATCTGCCGCAGCGCCCGCCGCGTGCCCCCCGGGCCATAGCCCGGCCCATGCTGCGCCCGGTCCATCCCCAGCTGATACCCCGGAAACCCCGTGCCGTTCGGCTCCACGTGCTCGTCACGGGTGGGTGTGTCGGTGGCCGTGCTCTCCGTCGTGCTCGTCCTCATCCCCGGTGCGCTGGCCATCGCCCCACTGCGCATTCCCTGCCCGACCCCCGGCCCCCGGCCTCCGGCGCCCGGGACGCCCGTTCCAATCAGCTCCGTCAGCCGCGGCCGACGCGGCGCTCCCTGTCCCAGTCCCCTCGCTCCCCACATGCCGCCCTCCCCTTAACTCCGCAGCAACTCCAGCGTCGCCTGCAGCTCCTCCAAACGACCATCCATCTCCTCATCCGGCCCCGTCACCGCCGCAAAGTACTGCCGCAGCGCCAGCCGCCGCAGCACCGCGTCTCGCTCCCGGTCCCGCGCCAGCGCCTCCATCGCCTCCGCCAACCGCACCACCTCCTCCGGATCCATCCCCACCTCCTCAATCCCAGCCGTAACAAGCAATCCGTAATGCGTAACCCGCACTACCGGTAATCCCCGCTTTGCGCGCCCCCAACGACGCACCACCCCCGAGCCCCGCCGCGAAAACAGCCCCCGCCCTCCTCCCTAGCACAGGCCGAAAATCCACCATCGCCAAGCCCCCCACCCAAAGGGCTCCACCTCCGAGCCTGCAAGGCTCCCCTTGTGACTCCCCCAGCGGGGGGAGTCGCTCGACGGCGCCCCGCGCAGCCCGTGAACCAACCTCTGGATCGGTTCTCACTCTGTAGCGCGGGAAGTCGAAAACGTGACGGTAGCCCGTAGCAGCCCGCTAGCCCTGGCTTGCCAGGGCGTGAAGGGCGTCGCGGAGGGCCCTCCGGCGCGGGAGGGCTGCGCGGGGTGACTAGGGCGCGGGGGGTAACTCCGAGAGAAGTACTCCCCCAACGAATGGGAGCAAACCCTACGGCAACCCCCAAACCCCCAAACCCAGATCTCAATCAAACACCACAATCAAATTCGCCTTACACCCATTCGCCACCCCCGGCAAGCTCGCTTTCCGGTCATAGATCGACAGCAAGTCCCCCGCCGCAAAGCTCACCGAAAACCCCGTCGCGTACGCCCGCCGCTCCGCGCCCGCCCCCGCGCTCAGCGTCACCGTCGCCGCCGTGCTGCTCCAGTTCTGCCCCTGGTCGCTCGACTTATACGCCGTCAGCGTGTAGCTCGCGCTCGGCGCCGCACCGCCGTTGTCCACGTCCCGCTCCAGCGTCACCGCAATCCCCACCAGCGTGCCGGAGTACGCCATGCACTCGCCCGTGTTCAGGCCGTCGAACCCGTTCATCTCCGAATCCGTCCCCGTGGCATTCCGGATGTCGTTCCGCTTCCACCCCTGGATCAGCGCCCGCGTGGTCGCCACGGAGTTCACGGCCGACCAGCTCGGCGCGCCGCTCGCCAGCTTCAGGATCTGGCCGTCCGACCCCTTGGGGAGCCGCGCCCACTGGCTGCTGCCGTTGCGATAGATCAGGTCTCCCGCCGCCGGCGTGCCCGTCACGTCCCCATGGTGCGCGCTGTCCCACAGGGTGTGCTGCTTCGCGTGATGCTGGTCCGCGGTCACCGTCGCCGGGTCCAGGTCCGCGTGCGAGAGCTGCGCGAACGCCGCCGCCGTGGAGCTGGAAGCCCGCCACACGGTGCCCGCCGTGAGGCCGGAAAACGTGAGGTCGGAGTGGGGGACCTGTGCCCAGGCGGCGTCCGTCCCATTGCTCCGCAGGTACCGCCCCGAGGACCCCAGCGCCAGCCGGGTCCACGTCGCCGAGGCCCCTTGCCCCACCACCAGGTCCCCGCGCGCCACGGTGCCCGCCGTCGTGTCGCCGTGCGTGGTGGAGAGCAGGTTGTGCGCCGTCACCCCACCCGCCGAGGCGATCGTCACGCTCACCTTCGTCCCGTCGTCCGCCACGGTCAGGGTGATGTTGCTCCCCTCCACGAAGTTGAACGTGGGCCGCGGGCTGCCCACGCCCGTGCCGTTCTTCTGCGCCTGCAGCCGGGCGTTCGCGCTCAGCGTCCCCGTGTGGTCCGCCGTGCTCCCCGCCGTGCTCGCCTGCGTGCCGTGCTGCGCGGCGGAAACGCTTCCGGAGACCTCGCTCATGGCCACCTGGCCCCAGGCCGGCTCGGTCGCGCCCGCCTTCAGCACGTGCGTGGACGTGGCGCTCTTCGCCAGCCGCGTCCAGGTCGGCGAAGCCCCCTGGGCGGTGATGAGATCACCCCGCGTCGGCGCGGCCGCCGTCGCGTCGCTGTGCCGGCCGGAGAGCAGCGCGTGCGTGTCCGTGCTCCACGCCGCGTCGGTCCCGTCGCTGCGCAGCACCGTGCCGGACGCCCCTAGCGTGAGCCTGGCCCACACCGGCGAGGCGCCCTGACCGGTCACCAGCGCCCCCCGGCTGCAGCTCGCCGCCGTCACGTCCGAGTGCGTCGCGGAGAGGAATAGGTGCGTCACCGCCACCGGCGCCTGAAAAGCAAAGCTCGCCGCCCCCGTAGCCGTCAGCACGTGCCCCGTCGTCAGCCCGCTCGCCGTGTGGTCGGTACCCACCAGCGGGTGCACCTGGTGGTGGTGCTGGTCCGCCGTCACGTTCGCCAGGGCGCCATGGTCCACCGCCCGGCTCACCGTGCCGTCGTGGTTGTGCCCCCCGTTCGCGTCCCACACCACCTCGCTCTCGCTGATCAGCCCATCCACCGCCGCCGCCACGTCCGCCGAGAGCTCCCCGCCCCGCGCCTGCACCAGCGCCGCCACGATCACCTCCCACGGCACCGGTCCCCGGAACGGCCGCCCCTCGTCATCCTGGCAATCGCAGATCGGCAGCCACCCACCCGCGTTCAGCGAGGGGCCCCACACCTGGAACACCCCCCGCCGCCGGTCCCGGCCCACAATCAGGTTCCGGTCCACCGTCCGCACCCGCGTCGACCCCCGCACCGCCTCCGCGTCCCGCGTGTCCAGCCACTGCGGCAGCATCCGACCCTGGTTCCTCGGCAACCCTACCTGCATCCCCGCCCTCCTCTTGCTCCGTCCACCCGGCCGCGCCGTCCACGCCCATCTCTCCCCAACCCCTGACCCCGCGACCCACGGAAGCTCAGAACTCCACGTACGCAATCACCAGCTCCAGCTCCCCGGCAGAGATGGCCGTGAAGTCCGAGCCTCCGGTAATCGTCACCGTCGGCCGCACCGCGGCGGCGTGATACCGGGTTCCGGAAGGAACCCCCATCGCCACCCCGCTGGCGGCGGCGGCAAACACACTCGGCGTTCCGGTGTGGTACCGGTCCACGTCGCTCCCATCTCCCACGGTCACTACCGCCGAGGTGTTGCCCGTAAACGGCGTCAGCACTCGGCACTGCGTCGCCAGCACCTCCGCCCCAATCGGGAGCTGCGCCGCCAGCTGCCGTGTCCCGCTCGTGCTCCCCCCATCCGTCATGTCCGCCCGTCGCACCCGCTCGCGGATGTAATTCAAACGCGGCTTCTCCAGCCGATCCGGCTTCCTAGGCATCCCTCCACCTCCAGAAAAAGAAAAAGGCCGCCCGGCACCCGGACAGCCTCACCACCTCATCAACCACAGACTCCCCCTCTCCATCCGATTAGGATGGGGAGGGGGCCGGGGGGTGGGGCCTCCCCCGGCCCCGTCACGCCGCCCTTACGCGGTGTGACTGATATCCTGCAGCGAGGTGTGGTTATTGCACGCCCGCGCCCCCAGGTTCCGCCACGTCCGCAGCCATGCTTCCACCGCGTCCTTCCGGTCCGTGTACCGCCACGTCCGGCCGTCGTTGTCCGCGAACGAGATGTCCTGCTGGATCGCCAGGAACAGGTCCTCCTCGCACACGAAGTCCACCCGGTTCGGAATGCAGAACCGGTCCCAGAACCACGGGATCTGCCGCTCCGGCGTCGTCCAGGTCACTGCCTTGTAGCCGCCGTCCAGCGTCTTCACGGACATGTCGAACTGCCGGTCCGCGCGCAGGTACGCCGCCGCCCGGCGCTGGATCTCCAGCGGGCTGTAGATGGCGCTCGGGCTCTTCCCGCCGCCGTTCAGCACGCCCTCCATCGCCGCCTCGTCCATCAGGTCCGGGCTCCACGCCCGTAGCGTACCGCTGTTCCCCAGGATGTTCGCCTGCAGCGACGGGTTGTCCACGCGCGAAACGTTCTGGAACGTCGCCCGGTACGTGGTGCTGTCCACGATGCCCCGCAGCCCCATGATCACCTTGTCCCGCGGATCCACCCCCGCCTTCACGGAGCGGAACACGTAGTCATTCGTCCCGAACCCCGCCGAGGTCGGTACCGTTGCCGTGGAGCCGCTCAGGACCGCGCTCACCAGCTTGTGATCGGCCGCCACCGAGCCTCCCGTCTTCGCCGCCCACGACTGCACGTACATCCCCTTCCGCAGGTTCCGCGTGCCGTTCTGTCCCACCGTGGGCTGGGCCTTCAGCGTCAGGGTGGAGCTGCTGTAGCCGCTCACCTCGGCAATCGCCCCGTAGCCGTCGCCGTACAGACCGTGGATCGCCAGGTCCTCCTCCAGCTGGCTGCGGATGCCGTTCAGCTCCGTCTTCACCGCGTCCGCAAACGCGCCCACGTCGCTCGAGGCCGCGTCCATCACCTGCGCGGAGAGGCGGGCGGTGTAGTAGTGGTACTTCATCGCCAGCTCCATGTTCACCACGGAGCTGTTCCCTGCCACCGGCAGGTCATCCCCCTCCCCAATCGCGCCGCCCCCCTGCGGCAGCGCGTCCTGCGCCGCGAAGATGAACTTCCGCCCCCGGAACCGCTGCTTCTTCGTGATCTTCTCCAGCCGCCCGAAGATCGGTCGCCGCTGGTTCACCCAATTCGGCAGCCCCGGCAGATACACGTTCTTCGTCAAGCTGTCCAACGTACTCAGATCGCTCGCCATCCTATCCTTCTCTCCCTCCCGGTCCTACTCCGGAACAAAAAAGGGCGCCCTCCGGCGCCCCCATCCCCTCGGTCCCTTGGGTCCCTTAGGTCCCTTAGGTCCCTTAGGTCCCTTGGGTCCCTTGGTCCCCTCCCGCCCAACGCCCAACCCCCTTCATCCTCCCCGGCTAACCGCCGCAAAATGGCTCTCCAGGAACTCCTGCTGCTGTGTCGGGTTCAGCCGGTGAAAGTCCACCGCCCCCACCGGCGCCGGCGCCGAGCCCCCCGAAACCACCGGGAACATGGCGTCCTGCTGCTTCTGCTGCGCATACCGCGCCACCTGCGTCTGCGAGAGCGCCTGCATCGCCCCTCGCAGCTCCTGCGCCAGGCCCTCCAGTTGATAGGCGTCCGGCTCGATGCCGTACCGCCCCTCGTACGTGTTGATCAGCGCGTCTCGCAGCACCGGGTTGCCGAACTCCGGATACTGCGCCGAGATCGACTGCAAGTCCGCGTGCCACGTCGATTGGAACGCCTGCTGCTCCGCCGCCTCCGCCTGCCGCTGGTACTGCGCCAGCGTCTGCTCGTGCCGCCACGTCGACTGCAGCGACAACAGCTCCGCCCGCGTGCACTCCTCCGGATCGATCTCCTGCGCCGCAATCCAGTCCGCGAACTGCATCTCCTGCGCCACCGGAGCCGCCCACTGCGGCGTGCCCCCGTACTGCACCTCTTGCAGCCGCGCCGCAAACTGCTCCGGCGTAATCCCCAACTCCGCCAGCTGCTGCACCGCCGGCGCCCACCCCTGCAAGGGCTGGAACTCCTGCTCCAACTGCTGCCGCGCGTACTCCGCCTGCTGGTACTGCTCAAAAGGCACCGGACCCGGCGGCGGCGCCTCCATCGCCCCACTCGCCACCGCCTCCTCCCGCTCCTCGATCCACTCCGTCCACGCCTCCTGCTCCGCCGCCTCCGCCGCGACCCCGCCCCCCTCCGCGCCCATCACCGGCGCCCCGTCGGTCCTCAACTCGTCATCCATCGGTCACCTCATGCAAAAAAGGGCGCCCCACCGGAGCGCCCTTCCCCAAATCCCGCCCATCCCGCCCAAAAACTCTCCCCAACCCCCTGCGTTCTTTGGGTCCCTCGGGGTCCCTTAGGTCCCTTAGGTCCCTTAGGTCCCTTTAGTCCCTTGGGCACCCGCTCATCTTCCGCGCGGCTCCCTTTTCCCTTGCCCTTCACGGTTGCAATCGGCCCCGCCCAGCCGTACGTATCCCTTCCCTGCCTCCTATTTCCGCGTGATTCCGCGTGTTCCGCGGGCAGCCTCCGGGCCTTCCCCTTTCGCGTCCCCTTCGCGTGTTTAGCGGGCAACTCTCCTACTGGCGCCGTGCAGCCGCGGCCTGTGCCAGCATCGCCAGCTCCGGCGGCATCCCCGGCTGCGGCATCCCCGGCTGCGGCATCCCCGGCTGCGGCATCCCCGGCTGCGGCATCGCGGCCTTCTGTTGGGCCTGCTGCGCCTGGATCCGCGGCAGCTCCCGCTCGATGATGTCCGCGATCCACCCCTGCCCGATGTCCCGCAGCATCTGCAGCATGATCGGCCCCAGCGGCGAGGTCACCATCTCCAGCAGCCCCGCCCGCAGCCAGTCGAACAACTGCTGCTGCCGGATCGCGTCATTGTCCTCCACCCCCTCCGAAAGCTCCACGATCACCTCCAGCGGCCCCAGGTCCATCCCCTGCAGCACCGCCGTCTCCTGCTGGCCCGCCCGCAGCGGGTTCGTCACCAGCCGCGGCTCCCGGTACCGCTCCGCCATCACCGCCAGCGCGTGCGCCGAGAGGTCCTCCAGCCCCGCCTTCCCCAGCAGCGCCGGCGAAGACAGCCGTGTATTCTCGCTCTGCTGCAAAAGCTGGATCGCCGAGGCCGCCGAAACCCCGCTCGGCACCTGCCCCTCCGAAACCTCGTGCTGCCCCGCCAGGTGCCGCATCTCCTCCCGCTGCGTCGCCGGATACTGCGCCAGCCACGCCGGCATGCTCGCCGGGGGGATCGGCTGCGGCGGCCCGCCCCCGCCCTCCGAGTACTCGATCACCTCATCCGGCGCGCTCGTGATCGCTTTCGCGTCCACCTTCGCGCCCTTCGGCACCAGCCACTTCGGGCCGCGGTGCAGCCGCAGCCACTCGGAGAGGTTGCCCAGCCCCCGGTTCAGCTCCCGCTGCGGGCTCACGCACTCCTCGATCAACCCCTTCGGCCACAGCCGCTTCGGCACGTGCCGGTAGCCCAGCATCTTCACCGGCAGCGGGTTCTTCATCCCTCTAAACGGCAGCGGCAGCGCGTCCTTCTGAAACAGCACCTGCTCCCCCGCCACCATCACCGTCCGCCCCTGCGGGTAGGCGCGGCACGGCTTCTCGTAATACGTCTTCAGCGTCGCCATCCCGTCGCCGGGTGGGGGAGCGCCGCCCCCGTCCGACCCCGGAATCAAACCGGAGTACACGTTCTCCGCTTCCCCCGCCTCCGCTTCGATCCGCGCCCCCGCCTCCCCGAATACGGAGCGGAACCAGTGCAGCGGCCGCTTCCGCGCCACGATGCACCAGGAGATGTCCCGCCAGCTCTCCCCCGGCTCCGGAAACACGTCGAACGGCGTCAGCACCTCCACGCACACCTGGCCCACCGGCGCCAGCTCCGCCCGCATCCTGCCCGTCGCCAGGTCCGGCACCGGCACCTTCACCAGCCGGTTCGGGTCCCAGTACAGATGAAAGAAGCTGCACCCCAGGATGATCCGACCCACGTTCGCCTCATGCTCCAGCAGCTCCAGGTCCTCGTGATGCCACCAGCCCCGCAGCGCCTGCGTCCCCAGTTGCGCCCGCCGCAGGTCCTCCGGGTCGTTTGCCTCATCCGCCCGCGCGCGCGGCAACTGCCGCGCCCGGGATAGCTTCGCCGCCGCCATGTCCACCACGCCCGGAAGCTGGTTGTACACCGGCAGCACCCGCCAGCTCGGGATCCGCGTCGGCTGCACCAGGCGGCGCTGCCGGTCATCCCAGCTCCGCCACTGCTCCCCGCAGAAGAACGCCAGGCTCGTCGCCCACGTCTCCAGCAGCTCCGTCTTCGCCTCCCGCGCGTAGCGATAGCGACCATTCACCAGGTCCAGCAGCTCGCTCCCGCCCGCCACCGCCGGGGTGGGGGAGGGCGCCGGCTCGCCACCCGCCCGCTCCGGCCGCGAGCGCCCCAGCCCCACCATCGCCTGCATCATCCCCCCCAGGTCCATCCCCGCCTCCTGTCACTCCATCACTCCAGCCAATCGAGCATTTGAAATTGAAAATTTGAAATTGAAAATTGAAAATCTGAAATTGCCCCCCCATCCCTAACCCGCCTGCAGCCGTTCCTGTTCGATCTCCCACTCCTCCGCATCCGACCCAAACACCCGCTGCGTCCCCCGTGGCGGCGCCGTCTCAGCGCCGATCGTCACCCCCGCAATCCGCTCCCACAGCGCCCGCCGCTCCCGCGAATGCTCCCGCTCCCGCCACATCCACGCCGCCAGCACCGCCACCGCCACCAGTTCAGCCATCCCGCCCCCCTTTGGAGTGCGGGGTCTCGACCCCGCTTTCCCTCTCATGCCTGCCACGCGCACCAGAGCTTCCTAACCGGCCCGCCGCACAACGGTGTAGGGAAGGTGCCGCCGTCCCCTTCCGTCGCTTCCGTCTTTCGGCAACCTCTCGCAACGCCGATGCATCCTCTGGAGTGCGGGGTCTCGACCCCGCTTTCCCGGTCCGTATTCACCCTCCGGGCTAAACCCGAGGTTGGCCCGCGCCCCGCAGCCTGTAGCGAAGGCGCCGCCGTCCCCTTCCGTCGCCACCGCTCCCCGGCCACCTCCCGCAACGCAAACTCCCATCCGCGGAACCCGAAACCCGGAACGCGGAACGCGGAACGCGGAACGCGAAACCCGAAACCCGAAACCCGGAACGCGAAACGCGGAACCCGGAACGCGGAACCCGGAACCCGGAACCAGAAACGAAAAATGGCCGAGGCACCCGCGCCCCGGCCAAAACAAAAAGAGGACCCTGCACCCATCAGGCGCATGTCCTCCACCCCAATTTACACCACCGTTTACACCCGTGTCAACCCTGTAATTAAACTATTTACCACCACTCCGCCCTTGCCCCGGACTCCCCTCGCAGTCCCAACAAGACGACCCCACCTTTGCCCCGCGTTTCAACGTGGGGCACCGTGGCGTTACCCCTTCTCCGGTTGCCCGCGTTATTGATAACGTCGTTCGATGAGCGGTACGATTTCTTCGTCCACTATTCGGCCCAGGCGCCGGGCCTGCCAGCCTCGCATCTCCAGGAGTAGCTCCCGGTCGAGTTGGGGCTTTGGAGGCCGAGGCTGCCCCAGTTTCTTGCATCGACTGATCTCTTCGTTATACCGCTCCAACTCAGCCTCCATTTCCCGGAACAGCCGTTCTTTTTCCCGCGAGACATCGCTAGGTCGCTCTCGCATTTCTTGGATCCCTTAGGTCCCTTGGGTCCCTTGCGTCCCTTAGGTCCCTTGCGTCCCTTAGGTCCTTGAATAGTCCCTCCACGAGTCCGCTGGGGCGCTTGCTTCCACCTACATGCGGCGCCCCATAAACCAGTGGAAGGGAGGCGCTGCAACTCCCCTTATTGCGCACCACGGCCGATAGCGCTACTCCGTCTCCTGTTGCTTCCGTTGCTGGTAACGTCGTCGCATCAGCGGTACCAGTTCCTCATCCACTATTCGACCCAGGCGTCTGGCCTGCCAGCCTCGCATTTCCAGGAACAACTCCTCGTCGAATTGTGGCTCTGGGGGCAGTGGTTCTCCCCGTTTACGCCGAGCAATCTTTTCGTTGTACCGCTCCAGTTCAGCTTCCATTTCCAGGAACACTCGTTCTTTTTCCGGCGAGACGTCGGTAGATGGTTTCTGCATTGTTTCGGTCCCTTGCTTTCCAGAGCAGTTCGTTCACGAGCTTGTGGGGCGCCTGCCTCGGCTGCGCTTCCACGTGCCGGCAGAGGGGAGCAAAGGCGAGAGCGGGGGAAGTGTTCAGCCTCCCCCGCACCCCAGGACCGTGCGGCAGTCAGTTCTATTCCGTGTTCTGCTGCTTCCGTTGCTGGTAACGTCGTTCGATGAGCGGTACGATTTCCTCATCCACTATTCGGCCCAGACGCCGCGCTTGCCAGCCCCGCATTTCCAGGAACAACTCCCGGTCGAACTGCGGCTCCGGGGGCAACGGTTCCCCCCGTTTGCGCTGGCCGATCTTTTCATTATACCGCTCCAGCTCAGCCTCCATTTCCAGGAATAGCTGTTCTTTTTCCGGCGAGACGTCGGTAGATAGCTTCTGCATGGTCTGCTTTCCTTACTTGTCTGAATAGTCCGTCCACGAGCTTACGGGGCACGCGCTTCAACTGCGCTTCCACCAACGGATTCACTACAGTTTTCGGCGCTCCAGTTCTGTTCGCCACCCGCTTGCAACCCCTGCCCCACCGTTTCGTAGTCCCAGCGGGACGACCCGGTGCTTGCCCCGCGTTTCAACGTGGGGCACCGCCCTATTCCGTGTCCTGTTGCTCGCGTTGCTGGTAACGCCGTTCGATGAGCGGTACCAGTTCCTCTTGCACTTTTTGGCTGAGTCGCCGAGCTTGCCAACTCCGCAGTTCTCGGAACAGGTTCTGATCAAGTTGGGGCTTCGGTGGCCGAGGCTGCCCCAGTTTCTTGCATCGACTGATCTCTGCGTTGTAGCGCTCGAGTTCAGCCTCCATTTCCAGGAGTTGCCGTTCTTTTTCCGGAGAGACGTCGGTAGATGGCTTCTGCATGGTCTGCTTTCCTTGCTTGTCTGAATAGTCCGTCCACGAGTTTGCGGGGCGCCTGCTTCAACTGCGCGTCCACCAATTGCTTCACTACAGTTTGCGGCTGTCCCGCCTTTTTCGCCACCAATCGGCTGAGCCGGGCCAGATCGTCCGGGGTCGCGGCCTTGTTGCTGCTCGCCAGCGTCACTATGTCAGTTCGGGTGATCCCCTGCTGGCGGAGGGCATACCGCAGGCCTTCCGTCGAGTCCCCCGACGTCAGGATGTCATCCACGATCACCACGTTCTTGCCGGCGAGGTACGAGAGGTCGGTGACCAATTCGTACTCAGCCGGATCGATGAACCGCTCGTAAACGTCGAGCAACTTCCGTTCTTCCACATGTCGAGGATGAATGTGATCACCCGATAATACTTCGCCCCCGAACGCCTTGGCCAGATGACGCGCCAGAGCTTCCGGCACGGTGTTCTTACCGGTCGTACTGGGCATCGGGATGAAGACATTATCCTTCCCCGCCAGGTCCGCGTACTGCTCCCGTACGGGATCGAAGTACCGTGCGATTCCCGCCTCGATCTCCTCTAGCGGATAATTCCGGGCTTTCATCTGCCTTTTCCAGTTCGTCACCTCCTTCTTGTCGCTCGATAGCGGCCGGCCGAGCGGGCGCTCTACGGCCCCTCCCGGCGCGTTGCCCTTGGCCGGCGCTCCCAGGATCTCCGGCAGTGTCGCGGGGCGCGCTGTCCTGCTGGGCCGCACCTCCATCCCGCCTGACGCCAGCTTCTTCCAGCGGGGTAGGAAGTAGCTCTTGTAACTCCTCTGGGTATACTGCCAGATCCAGTCCAGGTGCGGCTCCACCTCGCTGCCTAGGTCCGCGAGCATCCTCTCTTTCCAGGCGTCTCGGTTCTCAAAGCCTTTAGCCAGATAGGTGGCGCCCACCCGGGCGTAGTCGCGCAGGGTAGCGGCGTCCGGTAGCCCATACTGCCACTGACCCGTCCCTTTCCGTAATCGCTCCAGCGCGGCCCGGCGTGAGCTTTCCACTTCCGGAAGCAACTTACCGTTCCGCAGCAGTTGTGGATTTGGAGCGATGCTCGCGACCGAGCCCAGTGCCTTGTCCTTGCCGACCGGGTTGGGCGGTCGAGAAGCAACCGCGACCGGTGCTGCCTCCGCCGTAGCGGAGGCGTTCGCTGCCAGCTTCTGCAGATAGGCGCCTGCAGCCTCCCGCACGCGGGCTCCCTCGGTCGGGATCCGGTTCTCCTTCCAGCCCTGGTGGATCCGTCGCGCCAACTCCCGGATCACCTCCAGGTGCGGCCGGATCTTCTCTCCCGCCCGTTCCACCATGCGGAGATCCCAGGCCGTCCGGTCCAATACCCCTTCCGCCAGGTGCGTTGCCCCGATGAGTGCGTGGTCGAGCAGATCACCCAGTTCGTCGCCCACTGCCCCGGGGCCGATCACCGCCCCTGGTCGCATCCCCTTGCGTCCTCGGGGCAGTACCGCCGGCCCCTTCCGAGGCTGCCGCGCCGCGACCCGGGCGGTCGCCGCTTCCCGGATCTGGACCAGGCCCTGCAGCACTGGGGTTGTAGAGCCCGGCTCTCCAGAAACGGCTACCGCCCCCGGCGTCTGCTCGGGGGCGGTAGTTATTCTCGGATCTGGATGCGCGCCTTTCGGCGGCGGGGCTGGCTCCGGCTGCGCTGCGAGTGGGTGGAGTCCGGGCGCCTTCGCCGCGCCGCCCGGTTGCGCCGCCACGCCGCTCACGGGAGCACCCGGCGTGGCGGGTGCCCCGCCGGGAACGGCCTGCTCCCTCCCCGTAAACCGGCCCCCGCTCGTCCCGCCGCTCCCGGAACCCGCTTTCACCTCGCGTCCCGGCAGCACCGGAGCCGCCGGGGCGCCTGGCGACGGCATTGAGCGGACGGTCTCTGCGGCAGGCTTCTCCCCGCTGCCCAGCACCTGCCGTGCCTTCGGAGAAAACTCCGGCTCGGCGGCGCCTTCCCGGAACTGGATGTCGCCGGAGCCGATGAGCCCCAACACCTGCCGCACCTTCGCCACGGATGGATGCTTCTCCGCCCACTGCGCCACCCACCGGCCCGGTACGCCCAGCCCCCGTACGGCGCCGGCAAACGCCCGCTCTCCTACCAGACCCCCGCCAAAGCCCAGCGCGGCCTCCTGGATGAGCCGTCCCGCGTTGGGGTGATCGTCGGAGAGTGCGTAGGTGAGGGGCTGCTGGAGGCCGCCCGCCACGCCGGAAGCCACGGTATGCTCGCCGGGCCGGACGCGCTTCACCAGTTCCTGCCCGCCGCGCTTCAGGGTGGTCAGTGCGCCGGTCTTCGCCTCCACCGCGGCCGCCTCCTCCGCGCCCAGCTTCGTCGCCAGCTTCGCTCCCGCGCTCACTAGGCCGGGAAACCGGGCCGCCATTCTGGAGGCCACCGCTCCCCCAAACTCAGACGCGAGCAAGTTCACGACGAGGTCGGCCCCCATCGAGTTGATGATCTGGCTGTCGGTCAGGAACTTGAAGACCCGGTAATCCGCCGCGCTTGCCAGGCCCTCCTTCTGTAGCCGGGTCAGTTGGAACCCGCGGCGGTACATCTCCCGCTGCACCTCGTCCGGGGAGAGCTTCCGGAGCACCTCCTTGATCTCTTGCTCCCGCTTCGCCTGAAACCTCGCCAGTAAGCGCTCCATCTGATCTTGCGGCAGTGCATTTAAGCTCGCGTTGAAGCGACCAAACTCCTGCTGACTCGCGGTGTAATCTCGGACTAACTGCTCGGAGTAGTCCTGGAAGTCCGGCTGCACCGCCCGGATTTCCTGGAGTTGCTTGGACTTCAGCACCTCGTTGTCGGAAAGCAGTGGGGGAGGGGAGACCAGCTTGGCCTTCTCTCGCCGCGAATACTCCGCCGACCGCTTTTGCAGCGCAGCATCCGTGATGGGTAAGAACGCCGCCGTGGCATATGCCGTCCACAGTTCATCCTGCTTACGCCCTTTGTGCACGTCCCAGGTCGCCGGGTTGAACGTGTCCGGCCCCGCGAAACGATACGCCGGATCTTTCAGCCGCGCGTCGTAGGCCTGCCGCGCGCGTTCCCCGGTCGGACCGTACGGCGTCCCGGTGAGCTCCTGCATCATCTGCCCAAACGTCGGCACCTGACCCGGTTTCGCGGAAGGCACCTGCTTCGGCAGCGGCCTCGCGCTCGGCTCGGCGATCTCTTTCGCCCGCTTCACCACGTCCTCAAAGGTGAGCGTCACCCCTCGCCTCGGCAGCGGCGTAACCCCCACCCCGATCTGCGGCGACCCCTTAAACTTGCCCAGAAGCTGGTCCGTGTTCGTCGCCACGAGCGGGTGAGCCCCCGGCCCCCGCAGTTCCTGGCGAAGCGGCTTCATCCCCGGCGACCCCGGTGCGGTGAACGCCAGGGACTGCTGCTGTGGAGAGGTGCTCTGGCCGCCTCCCTGCTGGCTCCCGAGGTGCGCTCCTCCCCGCGCCGGAGATCCCGTACTCCGCCCCTCCCGCAGCATTGCGACGAGAGACCCCATCGGCGCCTCCGGGACATCGCCCGCCCGCGCGCCCGGTTGTGGATACCGTGGTAGGGTGATCGGCCCCCTCCCGACCGGCTTCACCTCCTCGGTCCCTTTGCTCCCTTTGGTCCTTTCCGTCCCCCTCCGTTGCCCCATCCCCGGCCCCGCCCCAGAAAACCCAGAAGACCCCGCCCTTCCGGACGAGGTCTTCCTTACGCCTCCACCTCCCAACCCCTCATCAGGGCTCCACCACTCCACCATCTTTCCCCTCCCCACGCCCTCATCCCGCCACCGCCACCACTCCCGCTACGAGCCTCTACCCAACTCGCCCCCGCCAGGCGGTCCCGCCGGTCCCCGCATGGCTCTCGCCGCACACCCACCCCCCGCCAAGACCTTGAACGCCCGAACGCCCCAGCGCCTGAACACCTGAACACCCACTACCCAACCCCCAACCCCCAACCCCCAGTCCCGCG
>Ga0255338_1004361_pt1 | contig 14798 bp, 9 predicted proteins | sample MeOH1_35cm_T4_19_FD_203715 | JGI IMG/M metagenome (GOLD analysis project Ga0255338, IMG submission 203715) | Sandy soil microbial communities from University of British Columbia, Vancouver, Canada - MeOH1_35cm_T4_195 | ecosystem: Engineered > Artificial ecosystem > Sand microcosm > Unclassified ...
CAGCAGCCGAGCTTGACGATGCACTTCGGCGATCCGTACTCCGTGGCGAAGTCCCCCTGCTCGTAGTAGCCGGCCCGGTCACAGCCCTCGTGCACGGTCGCCCCGAACAGCCAGGTCGGCCGGAGCGCGTCGTCGAGCGGGATCATCGGGGCCGCGCCAGCGGCCTGGTAGAGCAGGTACGTGAGCGTCTCGGCGAAGTTGTCGGGATGCGTCGGGCAGCCCGGGATGCACACGATCGGGATCCCGGCCTTCGACTTCCACGTCCATCCGAGGTAGTCCGGCACGCCCATCGCCCCGGTCGGGTTGCCGGCCATCGCGTGGATCCCACCGTAGGTTGCGCAGGTGCCCGCAGCGACGATCGCCAGCGCCTTCGGCGCGAGGCGGTCCAGCCACTCGCTCGTGGTGATCGGCTGGCCGGTCTCCGGGTTGTTGCCGAACCCGGACCAATAGCCCTCCGGCTTGATCGCCTCGTTCGGGATCGAACCCTCGACGACGAGGACGAACGGGTCAAGCTCGCCTCGGTCCGCCTTGAAGAACCACGAGATGAAGTCGTCGCGGACGCCGACCGGGCCGTTCTCGTAGTCGATCAGCGGCCAGTGGACCTGGACCTTCGGCAGCCCCGGCAGCGCGCCGAGGGCGATCTCCTCGATGCTCGGCTGGGTCGCCGCGGTGAGCGCGACCGAGTCGCCGTCGCAGCTCAGGCCGGCGTTGATCCAGAGGAGGTGGATGACGGGCTCACCGTCGGTCCGGGACGCCGGCTCCTGCATCTCGGTAGCGCTCATCGGCCGATCCCTCACGCTCCGGTGCCACAGGTCGTGCGGGGTGCGCGCGGTTCCCCGACGTCCGCGAATCTGGCCCGGAGATCCCGCACCCGGCGCTGGGCGAGCGACACGCACCTTGCAGGTCCATTTCAGCGATCCGACGACACCGCTAGCCTGCGACGCTCCGCCGCTCCTCGAGGCGGCCGTCGACGAGCACGAGCAGCCGGTCCGCCGACCGCGCGAAGTCCGGGTCGTGCGTGACGTGCAGGAGGGCCATCCCGTGGCAGGTGCGGAGCCGGTCGATCAGGGCGAGCAGACCGCGACGCAAGGGCGCGTCGACCATCGAGGTCGGCTCGTCGGCGACGAGGAGCACCGGGCGACGGACGATCGCCCGGGCGAGGGCGACGCGCTGTCGCTCCCCGCCAGAGAGCTCGTGCGGGTGAGCCTGGATGAACCGGTCTACCGGGTGGAGCGCCACCTCCTCGAGCGCGGTCCGGACGGCGATGTCGCGCTCGCGACGTGGGACGCCGTCGATGACGAGCGGCTCGGCGACGATCTCGGCGACGGTCATGAACGGGGCGAGCGCGTCGTAGGGGTCCTGGAAGACGAGGTGGACGCGGCGGATCGCCGCCCGGCGCGCGGACGCGGTTGCGGCTGCCAGGTCGACCCCGTCGACGACGACGCGGCCGCGGTCGGGTCGATCGAGGCCGACGGCGAGACGGGCGAGGGTGGTCTTGCCGGCACCACTCCGGCCGACGAGCGCGACCGACTCGCCGGCGGCGAGCTCGAGATCGAGCCCGTCGAGCACGGTCCGGTCCGCTTCGCCGGATACCGGGAACGTGCGGCGGATGCCCTGGAGCTGCAGGAGTGGCACCACGGCGCTCACGGCCGGACGGCGGCCGGGCCCGGGGCACGAGCCGAATCGAGCAGCCACCGGCTGTATCCGATCCGCGGCGACACGATGGGCTCCGGTGTTCGCATGACCGTGAGCTCCTCGATCAGCCGCCCTCGGCGCATCACCGCGAGGCGATCCGCGAGGCGGAGCGCGAGCGAGACATCGTGGGTGATGAGGAGGATCGCGAGCCCGCTCGTGTCCCGGAAGGCTGCGAGCAGGTCGACGATCGACGCCTGGGTCCGGGCGTCGAGGCCGCTCGTCGGCTCGTCCGCGATGAGGAGCGCCGGCCCGTTGCAGAGCGCCATCGCGATGACGCACCGCTGCCGCATCCCGCCGCTCAGCGCGTGCGGATGGGCGGTCGCGCGGTCGGCCGGGATCCCGACGCGTCCCAGGACCGTGACCGCCTCGTCGTGCGCGGCCGCTCTCGTCACCCGCCGGTGGGCGCGGATCGTCTCGGCAACCTGGTCGATGACCCGATGGACCGGATCGAGCGCGTTCATGGCGTTCTGGGGCACGAAACCGATCGGGCCGCCGCGGACGGCGCGCAGCTCGCCGTCCGACAGCCCCGCAAGATCGCGGCCGGCGACGACGACCCGGCCGTCGACGATCCGGCCCGGCGGCCGGACGAGCCCGAGGAGTGCGGTCGCGAGCGAGGTCTTTCCGCTCCCCGATTGACCGACGAGGGCGACGACCTCGCCCGGGGCGATCCGCAGGCTGACGCGATCCACGGCGATGACCGGGCGGCTCGCGTCCGACGGCCCCGGGTACGCGATCGTCAGCCGGCGAACGTCGAGCACGCTGCCATCGCTCCCCGCCGCCACGACGGGCGACGACGCCGTGGGCAGCGCGGCCGCGGCCACGAACGGCACCCGCTGGCGAGGGTCGGCACGCTCCTCCAGCCCGAAGCCGACGAACGCGAGCGCGACGACGGTGGCCGCGATCGCCACGCCCGGCGGCAGGACCCACCAGGGCCAGGCGTCGGTGAGGAACGCGGAGCGGGCATTCGCGTAGGCGAGGATCGTCCCCCAGCTCGGGCGCGTCAGCGACCCGAGGCCGAGGAACGACAACGCAGCCTCGAGAAGGATCGCCGCGCTCGCCGCCCGGACGAGCTGGGTCACGACGAGCGGCAGCACGGCCGGGAGGACGTGGCGGCGCAGCACGTAGGGGGTGCCCGCGCCCATCGCTCGGGCCGCCTCGACGTGGCCGCGGGTCCGGCTGACGAGGACCTGCGAGCGGAGGATCCGCGCGGGCGCCGCCCAGACGACGGCGACGATCACGGCGACCTCGGTCCCGACGCTGCCGCCGAGGAACGCCGCGACGACGATCGCCAGCGGCACGAACGGCAGGGTCAGCACGGCGTCGACGATGCGGGCCAGGACCCGGTCCGGCCAGCCCCCGGCATACCCCGCGACGAGCCCAACCGCCGTACCGAGCGCGACGCCAACCACCCCGGCGGCGAGCCCGATGCCGAGCGAGCTCCGCGCCCCGAAGAGGAGCTGCGAGAACAGGTCCTGTCCGACGTCGTTCGTCCCGAGAAGGTGGGTCAGGCTCGGCCGGGCGAACGCGGGACCGGCCAGCGCAACCGGGTCGTACGGCGCGAGCAACGGCGCCGCGACCGCGACGACGGCGAGCGCCGCGAGGACGCCGAGGCCGACCCGGGCGAGGCGGCTCCCCGACGCCGCGGGCACGGCTGGCGCAACGGCCGGCGGCGCCGACACGACCCGCGAGGCGATCAGCTGAGACCCCTTACCCGGACGGGGCGCCGGACCCGTGGGTCGAGGAGCGGATACGTCAGGTCGGCGACGAGGTTGCAGCCGATGACCGCGGTCGCGAGCACGAGGAACGCACCCTCGAGGACCGGATAGTCCCGCGCCAGGACGGCGTCGTAGATCTGGCGGCCGATGCCCGGGTACGAGAAGACGGTTTCGACGACGACCGCGCCACCGAAGGCCGCCCCGACGACGAGCGCGAGGTGGGTCCACATCGGAAGGAGCGCGTTCCGGAGCGCGTGCCCCAGGAGGATCCAGCGGCGCGGGAGGCCGCGCGCGACGGCATAGGCGAGGTGATCCTCGGCGAGCGTCGCGAGCATCGCCCCGCGGACGATGAGGAACGTCGGCCCGATCGAGACGAGCGTCAGCGTCGCGACGGGGAGGACGAGATGCCGCATGGCGTCGACCGCGGCCGCACTGTCGAAGCCGGCGACGCCTCCCCCGCCCCCCTCCCCGACGCCTCCCGGGCTCGCGACCCCGAACGACGGCAGCCAGCCGAGTCCCGCCGCGAACACGGCGATGAGCACCATCCCGAGCCAGAACGCCGGCATCGATTCGAGCCCGAGGAGCACCCCCAGCAACCCCGCGTCGACCCGGCCCGCGCGCCGCACCGCGGCGACGACCCCCAGGACCGTGCCCGCGACCACGCTGAGGACGATCGCCGGGATCGCCAGCGCGAGCGTGAGCGGGAGCCGCCGGGCGAGCACCCGGGTCACGGGCACGCCCTGGCGGACGGATGTCCCGAGGTCTCCGGTCGCAATCCCCGCGAGGTAGCGGACGTACTGCTCCGGGACCGGCCGATCGAGCCCGAACTGGGCAAGGAGGCTCGCCTTCTGCATCGGGGTCGCGATGGCGATGTCCTGGCCGAGCAGGTAGTCCAGTGGACCGCCGGGCGCCAGTCGGGGCAGGGCGAACGTCATCGTCACGGCAACCCACAGCGCGACGAGCGCCCGGCCGGCCGTGACTGCGACATCGCGCATCGTCGGGCGCCCCTAGCGGAGGTTCGCGACCACCCGACCATCGCGGGCGGCGGCCGGGAGGAACGACCACTTCGTGACGATTCCATTGCCGCGCGTGTCGGCCCAGTCGTCCCAGGCGCTCGTCCGGAAGGCCCAGTGCTCCTCGGGATACCAGAGCACGAGCGCGGTCGGCTGGCGGTTGAACAGGTCCTCCATCTCGAAGGTGACCTGCTTCCGCTCCTCGACGCTGGTCGTCGCCTGCCACTGGGTCCATAACGCGTCCCACTCCGGGTACGGCACCGTCTCGCTCCAGAGCAGCCCCGACTTGTTCGACATGACGAACTGGTCTACGTCGGCGAGCTCGTGCGCGTATCCCCGGTCGACGTACAGGTCGTAATCGCCGGAGCCGAGGAGGCTCCGGATCGTCCCGGTATCGGTTGGGCGGACGTCGATCCGAATCCCGATCGCGGCGAGCGACTCCGCGACGAGCTGCGCGGCCCGGACCTCGAGCGGGTCGGTCCCGGCGACCTGGAGCGTGAATTCGAGCGGCGACCCGTCGGGTCGATCGCGAACCGCGTCGTCGTTGCGGTCGACGAACCCAAGGGTGTCGAGCGCCCGCCGGGCGCCCGCGGGATCGTACGGCTGGGCGAGGCCGGGCTTCGCCCAGGGTGAATCCGGGTGGGGGTAGCCAAGGGTTCCCGGCCGACCGTGGCCGAGGAGGACCGTGTCGACCAGCTTCTGTCGGTCGATCCCCATCGACAACGCCGCCCGAGCGGCCGGCTGGTCGAACGGCGAGCGCTTGAAGTTCACGCGGATCACGACGGCCGTGAGGGGCGAGCTCTGGACCATCCCGATCCCGGGCGTCGACCCGAGCGAGCCGAGGAGCTCGGGCGGGACCGGGAGGTCGGCGACGTCGATCTCGCCGGTCTTGACGGCCGTGAACATGGTGTTCGGGTCGCTGATGATCGGCATCACGAGGCGGTCGACGCGCGGCCGGCCTCCGAAGTACGACGGGTTCGCGTCGAACCGGAGGAGCTGGCCCGGCTGGTAGTCGACGAGCCGGTAGGGGCCGGTGCCGACCGGCAGTCCCGTGAACGTGCCGGGGTCGCTGACGTTCTGCCAGACGTGCTTTGGGAGGATCGGCAGGTCGGCGAACGTGATGGCGCCGGCCTCGGGGCACGGGTACGCGCAATGAAACCGGACGGTCCGGGCGTCGACGACGTCGATCCGGTCGATCGTCGGGACGTGGTTGACGTGGTGGCTGTACCGGTTGGGCTTGCTCGTCCGGTAGTAGTCGTACGTGAACTTGACGTCGTCGGCGGTGAACGGCTGGCCGTCCTGCCACGTGACGCCGGTCCGGAGGGTCACCTGCCAGCTGCTCGGATCGAGCATCGTCGCCGCGGTCGCCAGCCCGGGCTGGGGCTCGTCGACGTACGGCGACGGGGACAGCAGCTTGTCGTAGACGAGGTCGACGAGCGGGTCGAACGTCTGCTGGCCCTTGAAGATGTTGAGCGCCGACCCCGGATCGTCCGCAACGCCGACGGTCAGCGACGCCACCGTCGATGGAGGCGAGCCGAGCGGAGCCCGCGAGGGAGGCGTCCCGCCGCACCCGGCGAGGAGGGCGAGCGCGACGATCGCCATCCGGACCCCGAACGCACGCCCCCCAGCCACGTGTCAGTCCCCGCGTGCGGCCGGTCGCGCCGCTGATCGGCCGGTCGGTCCGGCCTCGGCCTCGCGGAACCCCGCGAGATAGACCTCGTCCGGCACTCGCTCCTCGGGCGACCCGAACGTCGTGACGCCCTCCATGATCGAGAGGTAGACGAGGACGTTGTCCGGGGCCGCGCCGTGCCAGTGCTCCTCCTCCGGAGCGGCGTAGACGACGTCGCCGGGCCCGAGCCGGCGGGCGCGCTCACCGCGCACCTGGACGAGGCCGCTGCCGTCCGTGACATGGAGGATCTGGCCGCGCGGGTGCCGGTGCCACGTCGTCCGCGACCCCGGGTCCCAGTGGCACCACATGATCTTCGGCCCGCCGTGGGGCCATTCATCGAGGACGAGGCCCGCCCAGATCCCGCCGGTGAAGTGCATCGGGTCCGACCGCTCCGCGGGGACGTCACCGGGTCGAATGAGCTGCATCGGCCACCTCCTCGCGTCTCGCGTCCGGGCACCCGGCTCGGCCACCCCGGGTGCGGACGACCCGATCGCCTGACGGACGTAGTCGTCCACGAGCGCGGTCACCCCGTACGTCCTCTCGACGACGGCTCGGACCCGCCGGACGCGGACGACCTCGAGAAAACCGGCTCGCTCGAGCCGGCCGACGTGGTGGGCAACGGTGCCGGGCGGGCGCGCGGTCGCGCGCGCGAGGTCGGCGATCGTCGCCGGCTGCCGCGTCAGCGCGGCGAGGATGCGGGCCCGGAGCGGATGGCCGAGCGCCGCCAGGCGCGCGACCGAAGCATCGGGATCCATCGATCGTTCGAAGGATCCCGAGCATACGAGCCGCCTAGGGCGGCGCGGCTTTCAGTTATCAGTGAACCCGCGACCCCTCGCGGGCGCCGCGCGACCTACTCGAGGTAGTCCTTGAGCTTCCGGGACCGCGACGGGTGGCGCAGCTTCCGGAGCGCCTTGGCCTCGATCTGGCGAATCCGCTCGCGGGTGACGTTGAACTCCTTGCCGACCTCCTCGAGCGTTCGGGCGCGGCCGTCCTCGAGCCCGAACCGGAGCTGGAGCACCCGCCGCTCGCGTCCCGTCAGCGAGTCGAGGACCGCCTCGACCTGCTCCTTCAGCAGCTGGTGCGATGCCGCCTCGGCCGGTGCGAGCGCGCCGCGGTCCTCGATGAAGTCGCCAAGATGGGAGTCCTCCTCCTCGCCGATCGGCGTCTCGAGCGAAACCGGCTCCTGCGAGACCTTGATGATCTCGCGGACCTTCTCGGGCGTGACCTGGACCTCCTGTCCCTTCGACATCGCCTCGGCGATCTCCTCGACGGTCGGCTCGCGGCCGAGCTCCTGGAGGAGCCCGCGCGAGACGCGGATCAGCCGGTTGATCGTCTCGACCATGTGGACCGGGATCCGGATCGTCCGGGCCTGGTCCGCGATGGCCCGGGTGATCGCCTGCCGGATCCACCACGTCGCGTACGTCGAGAACTTGAAGCCCTTCTCGTAGTCGAACTTCTCGACCGCCCGGATCAGCCCGATGTTGCCCTCCTGGATGAGGTCGAGGAACGACATCCCGCGGCCGATGTACTTCTTCGCGATCGACACGACGAGCCGGAGGTTCGCCGACGTCAGCTGCTCCCGGGCGTCGCGCCCGATCCGGACGAGCTCGCCCTTCCGATGGGCCAGCTTCGTGTTGAGCGGCACCTCGGGGTCGTAGCCCATCCGCTTGAGCAGCTCAGCGTCGTTCCCGGCGGTGACCCACCGCTCGAGCGCCGGGAAGGCGACCTCGTCGCGGGTCCAGTCGTAGATCGCCCGGAGCCCGGGGTTGTCGCGGGAGTCGAGGTCGCCGTTGTGGACGGCAAGGTCGGCCCAGTCGAGGAGGGTGATGAAGGCGTCCGGGCTGGGTGCGCGGTTGTACGCGTCGAGGAGCTTCCTGGCCTCCTTGAGGAGGCGTTTCGTCCCCTCCGACTGCGCGTCGCGGCCCGCCTTGACGAGGTGGAAGTCGGGCGTGGCCACGAGCAGATCTGCGGCTGTCGGCGCGGAAATCGCGTCCGTCACCACCCGGTGCGCCTCGTCGCCGAGCGGCAGTCGATGCTGCGGCTTCGCCGTCCGGGTCTTCGATTCGGTGTTGTGGAGCGTCCACTCGTGGAGCGACAGGATGCCGCGCCAGGGTGCCTCGACCAGCTGCTCGCCGAGCTCGATCGCCTTCGCGAGGACGACCTCCTCCTCGGCCGTCAGGAGCGCGACCTTGCCGATCTCCTTGAGGTACATCCGGACCGGGTCGTCGATCCCGATCATGTCGGCGGAGAGCGCCTCGAGCTCCTCCGCGGACGGCTCCTCGAGCTCGGCGGCGTCGAGCTTGGCGGGGCCATCGGCCGGCAGCTTGGCGTCGACCGGTTCGCCCTCGGCGTCGACGACCTCGACCGCGACCTCCGGGTCGCCGTCGGGACCGGGACCATCGGTCTCGAGGTCGATCTCCGCATCGTCCTCGTCGTGGACCTCCGGAGTGGCGGCCGGAGCCCCTCGCCCCGGTCGCAGGTTCGCGAGCTTCGCCTCCTCCAGGTCCGCCCTGGCACGGTGGGGTCGAGTCAGGACTGCCTCCACGAGATGCTTGTCGAGCGGGTCAGTTGCCACGGTGGTCCTCCGATTGCCTGCTCTACGGGAGGGGCCGATCGATCGGCCGGAAGGCGCTCACGACCGGGCCGCGAGCTGTCGGGTGAAGAAACGGGTCTGGTCGCGCCGCCGGTCGAGCGACCGGCGGGCCTCGTGGAGCTGGCGGAGCTCGAGCAGCAGCCGGTCGATCGTCTCGCGATCGCCTTCGCGCTCCGCCTCGCCGAGGGCCTGCTGGGTGTAGTCGCCGCGCTCGGCCAGGCGGTCCTCCTCGAGGTCGAGCAGGAGGCGCTCGATCTCGTACGACACGTCCGAGTCGGCGAGGCTTCGCGAGCTCGGCCCGTCGAGCGCGTAGAGGGCCCGGGCGAGCGCGGCCGTCTCGTCGTCGAGGGCGGCGAGGAGGCGCGCGGAGTCGAACGGCGGATGGACGCCGTGATCGTCCGGCGCGCGCTGGAGGACGATCGCCCGATAGAGCTCGCGGGCAACCGTCGACGGGAGCTGGTCCGGCCCGAGGCGATCCACGATCGCCAGCTGCTGCTCGGGCAGGAGGAGCATCAGCCGGAGCAGGTCGCGCTCGCCCTTCGTGATCGAGCGGAGGATCTCGCGGACGGGCAGCGCATCCGCGGAGGCGGTCACGGACTGCGCGGTGATCCTGGCGCCGCCTTCGCCTGGTGCCGTGCGCGGCCGAGTGTGGAGGACCTCGAGGAGAACGCGTTCCTCGACCCCGCTCACCTGGCGGATCCGCTGGAGGTAGGCGTCGCGCATCACGGGGTTCGGGACGGCCCGGACGGTCGGCATGATCGCGTCGACGAAGCGGGACTTGCCGCCGGCCGTCTTGAGATCGACCTCGCGGGCCTGGAAGTCGATCAGGTAGTCGACGATCGGCTGGGCTGTCCGGACGTCCTCGCGCCACCGGTCCGGCTCGTCGCGGATGACCTCGTCCGGGTCCTTCGCGTCGGGCAGCCGCACGACCCGGACCTCGTCGAGCTCGATCCCCGTGTCCGAGGTGGCCAGCTGCCCGATCAGGGCCTCGAGCGCCTGGACGCCGAACGTGCCGGCCTTCTCGCCCGCCGGATCGACGTCGTAGGCCAGGGCGATCCGCTTCGCGTAGCGGGTCAGCAGCGCGACCTGGCCGGGCGTCAGCGCCGTCCCGAGCGAGGCGACGACGTTGTCGAACCCGGCCTGGTGAGCCATGAGCGCGTCGGTGTAGCCCTCGACGATCACCGCCTGGCCGGAGCGCCGGATCGAGCCCTTCGCGCGATCGATCAGGTACAGGCTGCGGCTCTTGTCGAACAGCGGCGTCGCCGGGGAGTTGAGGTACTTCGGCCCACCCTCGGGCCGCTGGCGTCGCGGAGCTCCGCCGCGGACCTCGGCGAGCCGGTGTTCATCCCCGATCCCGGTTGCCGCTTCGTCCGGGAGGATTCGGCCGCCGAGCCCGGTCGGGCTGCCGTTCTGGTCGCGGATCGGGAAGATCACCCGCTCGCGGAACTTGTCGTACGCGCCGCGACCATTCTGGCGCGGGCTCGTCAGGCCGACCTCGGCGAGCTCCTCGGGCCGGATCCTGCGACGCTCGATCAACGCCCGGCTCATCGTGTCCCAGCCGCCCGGCGCCCAGCCGAGCTGGTAGCTCGCGATCGTCTCGTCGGTGAAGCCGCGTCCGCGGAGGTAGTCGAGGGCGCGCTGGCCGGCCTTCGACGCAGTGAGGACCGCGTGGTAGAAGGCGATGGCCGCCTCCATGACCTCGCGCATCCGCGCCTTCCGGGCGTCGTCGCGGCGGGTCCGCTCGTCGAGCTCGACGCCGGCCCTGGCGGCAAGCTGGCGGAGCGCCTCGGGAAAGGGCACGCCGTCGCGCTGCATGACGAAGCTGAAGATGTCGCCGCCGAGCCCACAGCCGAAGCAGTGCCAGCTCTCGCGCGCCGGGGTCACGACGAACGACGGGGTCTTCTCCCCGTGGAAGGGACAGAGGCCCTTGAAGGTCGCCCCGGCCTTCTTCAGGGCGACCGTCTCGCCGACGACGTCGACGACGTTGAGCCGGCTCTTCACCTCGGCCGCGATGCCGACTGCCAACCTCACCCCTCCGCCGGCCGGCGGCACGATCCCGTGCTCGCGGAAATGACTGAGGGCGTGTCAAGTCTTGACACGCCGGCTGGCGCGAAAGACTACGCCTGGCCCCGGGGCTTGACAAGGGTTCCGGCTGTCAATACCCCGGTGGGGTATGCGCGACTGAGCAGCGACCATTCCCGACCGCTCAGGCTCAGCCCAACGCCACTCGCTCGCCGATCTCGGTCGGCAGGACCCGGACGTCCGGCGCGAGCTCGGCCGCGATCCTCACCAGGTCCCGTGGTGGATCCGCGAGCAGGTGCGGCCGGATCCGCTCGAGGCCGATGGGCCAGTACGTACCCCAGTGGATCGGGACGACCGTCGGCGCGCCAATCATCCGGGCGGCCTGCGCGGCACGGAGCGGGTCAAGGTGCCGCCCCCGCCCCAGGGTCGGGCCCCACCCCCACACCGGGAGCAGGGCGACGTCGATGCCCTCGAGGTCGCGCATGGCGGGATGGAGATCCGTGTCGCCGGCGAAGTAGAGGCTCTGGCGGCCGCGCACGACATACCCGACTGCGTCGGCGGATGGACCGAACGGGGGTCGAAAGCCGCTGTGCTCGGCGGGCACGGCCTCGATCGTGAGCCCACCGACGGCGACCGATGCCCCCGCCGCGAGCTCGGTCACGTGTTCGAAGCCACGCCCGCGCAACCACTCCCCCGCCCCGGCCGGAACCAGGATCCTGGCGTCGCGGCCGACGGCCCGGAGCGACGGCAGGTCGAGGTGGTCCCAGTGGAGATGGGAGACGAGCACGATGTCCGGCGCCTCGACATGGCCGCCGGGGGGAGGCGCGACGGTCCGGAGCAGCGGCCCGATCCGCGACCGGAGTGCCGGGTCGGTCAGGATGCGGGCGCCATCGAGCTCGACGAGGGCGGACGAGTGCCCGAGGAAGTCGATGGCAAGCGGTGTGGCCATCTCGGAATTCTGCCCCCGCCGCCGCCGACGCCGCCACGACGCGCTGGGCCTCAGACGGTGGCCGGCTCTCGGACCTCGTCCGCAGCAGGCCGCTCCCGCCGCGGACCGAGCGTGATATCGATCGATTCGAGCCACCGCCGGAGGTTCCGGTAGATCGCCGGCGACCCGACCGGAACCGGTTCGTCGAGCTCCCAATCGGTCGGGTGCAGGATGAACGGCTCGACCTGCATCCCGCCGAGTCCCCCGTGCGAGCCGATCAGCTCCTCGAAGGCCGCGACCTCGCCGAGCTCGCGGCGGTACTCGCTGATCAGCAAGATGTCGGGTGCATGCTCCATCTCGTCCTCGCGCCGGAGGCTCGCGAGCGCGTTCGGCCCGAACGGCGCGAGCGGGTCGTCGCCGACGACGCGCCCGTCGGCCAGGAACCGAACGCCCCGCGGCCCGATGACCAGCCCGCCGTTCTCCGCCGAGCGGACCAGGATCAGGCTGACGCCCGGGTGCGCCGCGAGGCGTCCGACGAGCTGTGGGTGCATCTCCTCGAGCTCCTCGGCCGTCAGCCGACGATCGAACCCGGTGAAGTACACGAGGCCGAGGTTTCCCGAGCCGACGACGACGGTCGAGACGGCTTCGGTCGGGCGCTCCGCCTCGGGCTTCGTGTCGAGGTCGACCAACCCTTCGGTCGTCCGGCCCGAGAAGGCCAGTCGCGCCATCGACGACGTCGCCCCGTCGCCGCGCATGAGCTCCGAGAGGTACGTGTTGGTGAACGCGGCCCCCTCGGCCGCCGTCCCCTGCTCCGCGACCGGGCCGCCTCCGGCCAGTCGCTGCACGAGGTCCCCGAGGCTCTCCCCGTACCGCTGCTCGAACGTCGCCCCAAGGCTCTGGCCGTGGTCCGACAGCACGACGAACCGGTACGGGCGCGGCGCTCCCTCGGCCGCCTTCACGATCGTCGCAAAGGCGGCGTCGATCCCGTCGAGGGCCCGGAACGCCTCGAGCCGCTCCGGTCCGGAGTGGTGGGCGATCTCGTCGTAGTCGGTAAAGTCGGCGTAGATGACGTTCGCCCCGCGGTACATCTCCTCGATGATCAGCGAGACGTTCACGTCGCGGAGGACGACGTTGCTGGCCGCCCGCATCGTGGCGTACTTCAGGTCGCGGTTGAGCCGCGGCTGGACGCCCGCCCGGCGGGCTCGGCGGTTCTGGACGCGCTCCGTGATCAGCTCGCCGAGGAACATCGTCAGCACGCGCAGGTAGCCCGCGGGGTTGTAGAAGACCCGCGAGAAGACCCGGCTGTCGCCGAGGCCCCCGGCTCCCTCCACGAGCGCCGCGGTCGTCACGTACGAGCGCGTCGCGTCGCCGGTGACCAGGTTGCAGATGCTCACCCCGTCGTTCGACAGGAGGCCCTCGCCGTTCGACGCCCGCCGCACGATCTCGGCGGCGTCCGCCGGCTTGCTCGAGACCATGAGCCGCTGCCGATCGCGCTCGAACCACCTGAACGCCGGGATCCCGTCGTTCGTCCCGTGGAGGATCCCGAGCTGGCCGGCCGACGTCATCGACGGAAGCAGCGCTTCCCAGCGGGACAGGCGATGGGAGCCGTCCCGGACCCAGCCGGCCATCGTGTTGACGGAGCCGGCGCGGATCCGGGCCGCGAGGATCGGATGGGCGAGGCCGTCGATCTGGAGGATCACGACGCCGGGGCGGTCGGTCGGCGGCGCCGCTCCTCTCGCCCGGAGCGCCTGGAGGAGGTAGCCGTAGTACGACCCTCCGCGGTCGACCGCCAGGATCGCGGTCAGCGCCGAGTTCACGATCGCGTAGACGAACGACGCGACGATCGCGGTCAGCGGGTCAGCAATCTGGATCCCGGGCGAGACCTGCACCAGCAGGAAGAACACGAGGACCTGGAGAACGAGGGCGGCGATCCCCGTCGCCATCAGCGACCAGGGCGCGACGACGGCGAGGACGAGCGGTCGGACGAGCGCATTGAACAGCCCGATGAGGATCACCGCGACGATCGCGTCGAGAGGCGACGGAACCGTCATCCCCGGGAGAAGCGCGGCGGTGATCCCAAACGACACGGCTGCGACGACGAGCGTGATGACGCCGCGCTTCACGAGCGCGAGCGGTCCGCCGCGCCACTCCCAGATCAGCTTGAGCTGGATCGCATAGAAGTCGATGAGGCGCCTGAGCGCCGCCGCCGCCCTCGTCGTCATCGTTCTCGGCTCTCAGACCATGTCGCTCCGCGGTGATCCCCCGCCGCCTGTCGCCATTCGCTCGACGACCCGACGCTGGATGGGCGCCACCCGTCCTCGCCCGGCGAGCGTCGGCCAGCTCGTCGCTCGGCCGTCACGCCTCCATGCGGATCTCCTCGAGATCGAGCTCACGCTCGATCGTCCGAAGCGTCTGGTCGTTGATCTGGCTGCGATCGCGCAGGGCGATCACCGCCATTCGCTGCGAGGCAATGACGCCGCGCTGGATCTCCTCGTGCTCGAGCCGCTCCTGGATATGCTCCTCGGTCTCCTCCGGATCGTCCGTCGCGAGGTGCTGCGTTCGGTCGGTCAGACCGGATTCGAGGCGATCGAGGAGGGGCTGATGCGTCGGCCAGAGCGGCCGGGCGCGCTCGATCTCGGCCAACCCGGCGCGGTACGCCGCCGCCCGGGCCAGGGTCACCTCGTCGCCGGCGGGATCGGGCGAATTCCAGCCCGCCAATCGGACGACGAACGGCAGGGTCAGTCCCTGGCCGACCAGCGTGACGAGGATGACGGCGAAGGTCACCAGCTGGACGAGGTTGCGCTCCGGGAACTCCGGCGGGAGCGCGAGCGCGGCGGCGAGCGACACCGCGCCACGGAGGCCGGACCAGCTCGAGACGACGACCAGCCGCCACGCTAGCCCACGATCCCCAGCCGAGAGCACGCGGATCGGCGACCGCGGCAGCAAGCTCGACGCGCCGATCCAGGCAAAGCGCGCACCGATCACCGCGAGACTGACCGCCAGAACCAGGCTGAGGACGTCCCCGACCGGGCGGTCACCGAGCCCGGCGAGGATGCTCGGCAGCGCGGACCCGATGAGGACGAAGGCGAAGCCGTTCAGGAGGAAGACGACCATCTTCCAGGTCGTGAGCCAGAGGACGCGACTGTTCGCACTGAGGATCGTC
>Ga0255338_1004362_pt1 | contig 14797 bp, 13 predicted proteins | sample MeOH1_35cm_T4_19_FD_203715 | JGI IMG/M metagenome (GOLD analysis project Ga0255338, IMG submission 203715) | Sandy soil microbial communities from University of British Columbia, Vancouver, Canada - MeOH1_35cm_T4_195 | ecosystem: Engineered > Artificial ecosystem > Sand microcosm > Unclassified ...
ATGATGCACCCGCACAGACGAGAAAGCTCGCCTGATCTAAAGATCGGGCGAGCTTTCATTACGTTCGCTTGGTGCGGCAGTTACTTCTTGCTGTTCACGAACTCGCGGACGCTGTCGAGCTGCCCGGCGGAGCCGAGGTATTCGTTGCGGCTGGCGATGAACTTGGCGTACTCGGCCATGAACGCCTTACCGGGACCGCGGAGGTCGAAGTCGCTCGGCTTGGCCTGGAAGTATTCGCGGTGCACCCGGGACCACACGAGGCGGCCGTCGGTATCGATGTTCACCTTGCAGACGCCCAGCTTGGCAGCGGGGAGGTACTGGTTAGGGTCCACGCCCTTAGCGCCTTCCTTCAGCGCGCCGCCCGCGGCGTTGATGCGCTTCACTTCGTCTTCCGGCACCGACGAGGAACCGTGCATGACCATGGGGAAGCCGGGCAGCTCGTCCTGGATCGCCTTCACGCGATCGAAGTGGATGCCCTGGCCGCCCGAGAACTTGTAGGCGCCGTGGGAGGTGCCGATTGCCACCGCGAGCGAGTCGCAGCCGCTGCGCTCCACGAACTCCTTCGCCTGGGCTGGATCCGTGAGGCACGCGTGTGCTTCGTCCACGGCGATGTCCTCTTCCACGCCGCCCAGCATCCCGAGCTCCGCTTCCACGGAGATGTTGTGCTTGTGAGCGGCCTCCACCACGCGGCGGGTGGTGGCGATGTTGTCGTCGAACGACTCGTGCGACGCGTCAATCATGACCGAGGAGTAAAACCCGCTCTCGATGCACTCGTAGCAGGTTTTCTCATCGCCGTGATCCAGGTGCACCGCGAAGATCGCGTCCGGGAAGATCTCCTCGGCGGCGCGGATCATGGCCTCGAGCATTCGCTTGTCCGTGTAGCCGCGGGCGCCCTTGGAAAGCTGAATGATGAACGGCGCGCGGGAATCGATGTTGCCCTGGAACAGACCCATGATCTGCTCGAGGTTGTTGATGTTGTAAGCGCCGAGGGCGTACTTGCCGTAAGCATGCTCGAAGAGCGTGCGAGTAGGGACGATCATGGTCTTGCTCCTAAAAACTGCGGGTGGGCATAGCCGACACCGAGGGGAATTGTATCACGCGCGGATGAACGACCGGTTCCAGCCCGGTTATTGCCTCTCACCCGGCGCTCAGCAGTCGGTGCCACTCGTTCGCGATTGCGGTGGCGCCGGCGAGGTTGGGTTCAATCACCTGGATAAACCAGGTATCGGCCGCCTGAACGCCATGGCCGTGGAACAATCGCTCCAGGTCGGCGAGCAGGAACCCGTGCCGGCGGGCAAGCTCCTTGATCCCGGCATTCAACGTATCGTAGTCCGCGCGGAGCGAGCGAGCTATGCCGGCTGCCTCGCCGACCGTGTCATCACCATCGGTCGGATCGTAGACGGTGTTGAGGATCACGGGGCAGTCGAAGCGCACCAGGCGCTCCGCAATCTCGCTGATGCGGGGCAGGATATTGCCGGCAGGGTCCCCTACCAGCAATAGGTCGTTCCCCCCAACCGTCAGGGTAACGACTTCGGGAGCGGCCACGATGCGTTGGAGATCAATCAGCACGCCCGTAGTGACGTTTCCGTCTTGCGTGAGATCCTGGAAGTCCGCGCCGACCGCTCCCACCTTCACTGCGAACTGGCTAGCCGCTCCGCCCCCGATTATTCCGGTGTAGGCATCGATGCTGATGCTGTCGCCCAACGCCACGTAGCGCATCCGCTCTCCCTCGAAGGTGGCGACCCGGGGTCACCCACCGGGTCAAGCGTCACGCCATCTTAGCGGTTGTAGCCGGAAAGCGCCAGGCTGTGCTTCGAGCTAACGCACCGGATCACGCCGCGCCTCGCTGAAGTGGCAACCGCTTACTTCTTCTTGCTTTCCAGGTCCAGCACGAAAAGCGTGGTACTGGGGCGGGTGACGGTGCCCACGGGTCCCGGGGGGCTGGGCTGCGCGCGGATCATCACGTAGCCTTCTGCGTTCGGGCGCTGGAACAAGAGGGTGGGACGTCCGGGCTGGGTGAGGTCGGTACTGGTGGGCGCGCCCCAGCCCAGCTTCTGCGCTTGTTGGGTGTAGAAGTCCACGAACGCCTGATCGGCCAGGGGCGTCGGCGTCTTCCAGGTGCTGTAATTAATGGAGACGGCCTGGGGAATGACTGTTCGCGCCATCTCCTTGACCCTGGGCGAGATGTTCGCGTCGTGCTCGATGGATTGGAGCAGTTGCGCGAGTTTCGGACCCTCCCACCGCGCGCTCGGTCCGGCCGGTAGCGTGCCGGCGGGCATCGGGGGCGCCTGGCGCCGCCGCTGGGCTTCTCCCGCGTACAGCTCGACCAGGCGGTTCGCTTCGGAAGTCGCCTGCAACGAGTCGAGCGTGCCATTGAGCACCACGGCGGAGGCCAGTTGGTGCTGCGAACGGAGATTGCGGATCAGGCCCAACACCAGCCAGCGTCCGGTAACGTGCGTTTTGTAAACAAACGTCTCCTTCGCGTTGGCCACCACCACCGCTTCGCTGTTGGGCAGCGCCGTGGCCTTGAACACCGGCGTTGCGCCACTGGTGAGATACCCGTTGGAGACGTAAAGCGCTTCGAAATCTTCGGCCTTGAGGCTGTCGCCCTTCGGCCGGAAAACGATGAAGCTGGACGAAACCAGCATTCCCGGGTTGCCGCCCGGCAAAGCGGCAACCGCCTGGTTAAAGGTGCCGGAGCCGTCGACCCACACATCCGCGTCAGACGGATAGGGCAGGTGACTGTTCGGCCCTACGGCAACGGGCGGAGCGGCGAAAACTGCTGACATTAGCAGTAACGCGGTAGCGACTACGACGGCGGCGGCCCGGTGGGTCGCCGTCCATTTATTACTTATCATTCGCTTTTGAGTCGAACGGACTGTTCAAAGCATCTTCGTTGCCGGCAAGCAGACCGACCACTTGTACGACGGCCTGCATCCCGTCTCGTTCACTACCCGGCGTACCTGTAGTGAGCTCCGGCGCGAACGCATTCTCGGGCGTCGGATCGACCTCCCCGCCGGCGGCGGGAAGGTTGAATGCCACTCGCACTCCCGGCGCTTGTGGCTTTCCAGGCAGCTCCGACCCCCCGTCGTTCACCGGCCCCTTGGCAACAGCCGTCAGGCGAGGCCGGTTAACGGATGCGGCAACGGCGCCACGCTGCGACGAAGACGCTGGAACATCCGCCGTGCCCCGCACGCCTTCGGACGCGGATGCCAGGCTCGACGGTGCCGTAACGGCTGCGAGGGGTGGTGACGCGAGCGAGGGCTGATTGGCCGCAACCTGCCCCGCGCCGCTCCGAGCCAGCCGGGCTAGATCCGTGCCGCGCAGGCGCCCGGCGACCGATTGCGACACCATCTGTCCCGCTAACGTAATGAGCGCGAACGCTGCAAGACCGAGTGCGGGTTGGAGCAGCGGACCACGCAACCACGTCCCCAGCGCCGGAAGCCAAGCGGCAACTCCACTCCACGACCGGCGCGGCGCCGGTTCTCGCTCCAGGCGCGCCACGAACGCCGGCCACAAATCTACTTCCGGCACGGACTGCGCCACCCGCGACAGTGCGCCCAGGGATGTTTCGTAAGCCGCGAGCGAATCGGCGCAGGCACGGCATGCGTGAACATGGGATTGGAACGGAAGGGTCTTTATGCTTGATTCGCCAGCCAACATTGCGGGAAGCAGCGCTTCGACCTCCCGGCAAGACAAACTCTCACCCAAGCGCGCGGCAAAGGCGGGCCAGAGTTCAACAGCGGCGGGCTTTGCCGCCACCCGGTCCAACGTGCGCAGCGGAAGCGAATGCTCGGCCTCCAGTGCGGCGCACGCAGCGCAATCCACCAGGTGATCCCGCACGCGCAGGGTCTGCGCTCGGTCCAACTCACCTTCCGTGAATTGGGGCAGCAGCGCCTGGATATCCCGGCAGCACGAGGCGCCGGAGGTCTCCGCCAGCCGCGTCTGGAACTGCGCCCAGAGATCCGGCGCAGGCTCACGCGCTGCTAGGTGCAACGCATCCATGGACCGCTGAAGTTGAGCCAGCTCCCCCCGGCAGGCAGAACAATCTGCAAGATGTGCATCGATGCCGTCCGATTGGGACATCGGCAGCGCATTGTCCGCATATTGGGGAAGCAGGCGCTCGACGTCGCTACACCGCATGGCCCTCTCCGGCGTACGCCTGGAACCGGTCCTTGAACATCTTCCGCGCACGGAAGAGCCGGGTCTTCACCTGGCTCAAGGACAGCCCAAGCACCTCGGCGATCTCTTCATACGCCAACTGTTGAAAGTGGCGCAAGACCATGATCGCACGGTAGTCCGGAGGAAGGGTACGCAGTACCTGATGTACGACTCGGCGATCTTCTTCCAGCGCAATCGCTTCATCCGGCGTCGGACCGGAGTCTTCGGTGAACGTGGCGTCTTCATCGTGGGCGAGATCGTCCAGGAACTGGAAGCGGGTGCGACTCTTTCGGCGCAATTCCGTGATACACAGGTTAACGGCTACGCGATAGAGCCAGGTGCTGAACGAGGAATCGCCCCGGAAGCTATCGAGGCTCCGGTGCAGCCGCAGGAACGTTTCTTGCGTTACGTCCGCAGCGTCCTCGCTGTTGCTCAGCATTCCCAACCCAATGTTGTAAACGTAGGTCTGGTACTTTCGAAACAGCGTCTCAAACGCGTGTGCGTCTCCCTGTCGACACAGGTCGAGCAATCGACGATCGGGATCCGGCACGTCGAGGATCGCCTCACGCGCGCCAAAGCCTGCGATCTGTGCTCGGATTGTCGTACCCACGTTACCTTCCTCCTCGCCCATTTAGACGCACCCTCTCAGAAGTAAGTTGCCGTGAGATTCCAGGGGGAGAGTTCGGCAGGAAAGACGCAACAGCGGCAGGGATCAACTCTTTCTGGACGACTGGGAGACCAAAGACGTTCCCAATATTTCCTTTAGACGCGGGTGCGGGACGCAGTGGGATCCGGCACGGACTACCTCGTTCGATAAGGCATCGGGCCAATCGATCAAACTTGGGGAACAGGTGCCGTTCCCAGGTGCAGCAATTAGGAGGCTTCAGTGGGCAAGATTGCAGTGGTGTTCCCCGGGCAGGGATCTCAAAAGGTTGGGATGGGACGAGAGCTCTACGAAACGACCTCGGTCGGTAAGGAACTGTTCGATCGCGCGGACGCCCTGCTCGGATTCCCGATCTCAAAGCTCTGCTTCGAGGGTCCGGACGTGGATCTCAACCGAACCGACAACACCCAGCCGGCGATCTTCACGGTGAGTTTGATCGCCTGGACGCTGCTCGCCGAACGCGGCATCAAGCCCGTCGCGATGGCTGGGCATAGTCTTGGCGAGTACTCGGCGATGGTGGCGAGTGGCGTGATGAGCTTTGAGGACGGCCTGCGCACCGTGCGCCGCCGCGGCGAGTTGATGGCGCAGGGTGAGGCGGCGGGCGCGGGGGGAATGGTTGTGGTACTCGGGCTCACCTCCGAGGCCGTCACTGAGCTTTGCCGGGATGCTTCGGACGCTGGTGTAGTCGAGGTTGCCAACTACAACTCGCCGGAGCAAACCGTCATCTCCGGAGAACTGCCTGCCCTGGAGCGCGCCATTACGCTGGCTAAGGAGCGGGGAGCGAAACGAGCGCTCAAACTGAACGTCTCCGCTGCCTTCCACAGTAGCCTGATGAAACCCGTGGCGCACGAGATGGCCGAGGTGCTGGCGGCAGTCTCGATGGACGCACCGCGGCTTCCCGTCGTCGCGAACGTCACGGCCGACTTCGTGCGGACGCCGGAAGAAATTAGGGATGCATTGGTGCGGCAGGTGGCCGGCAGCGTCCGCTGGACGGATTCCATCCGCCGACTGGCCGAGGAAGGTATAGAAGCCACGGTTGAGGCTGGACCCGGCAAGGTGCTCACCGGCCTCACCCCTCGCATCGTGCCGGGAATGACGGGGATGGATACTGCGGAAGCGCTGCTCATCTCCTGGTGAAGACGTCCTGGTGCAAGCGACGATCTGTAGGAAATACTGATCCAAGCACAACCTGCCGCAGGTCGCGCTCGGCCCACTTGCTTTCGTATCCAGACAGCCTCTCACCAGGTTGCCCGGAGTCGTGGGGTCACCCGGGCATAACCTACCGATATCCCGTACGGGTTCCAAAAGCCTCGGTAACGGAAGGGCATAGCTTGAAAAAGAAGGACGGCTCGTGTTGCCACGAGCCGTCCTCAATCTTCTGCTTTCGTTGTCGTCCCCGCGCTAGAGCGACTTGCGCATCCGGCGTTCTCGCACGGGTGTAGCGGACGGCGGCTGCGGCACGGTGCGGCTGTTCTCCTGGAGGAACATCCGGAAGCTGCGCAGGCCTTCGTCTTCCTCGCCGGGGCTTTCCGTCTCCATCGCCATCCCGACCATCCGGTTGGGCGCCTCTTTCTCGGCGGTCACTACCGGCTCGGGCGGCCCCAGAGGCCCGGTGGTGTTCACAATGGGATCGCCAGGAACGGCCATCACGCTCTCGCGCGTCGTCATCACGGGCGCGGCGGCCGGCACCATCGGCTCGCTCACGCGAGGCTCCGACGCGAGCTTGCCGCTGGGGCTAATCGGCGCAGGCTGCGGGCGCTCGGTATTGGGCGCGGGAGTACTGCTCGCCAGTCGCGCCGAAGCGGGAGTGGACCGAGGGGATGAAACTGCCGGGGAAACTGCTTCAGTCGCTTGATCCGAAGTCGAAGGCGTCACCGGCTCCGGAGCTTCGGCTGCCTGGGCCACAACCTCTGGCGCTGCGATCGTCGAATGGGTTATCGACGGCTCCGCGCGGTTGGGCGCCACTGCCATCCCCGTTCGCCCGGAAGGGGTCGGCTCGGCGCCGCGTAGCGCCGGCGACTCCGCGGCCAGGATCCTCGTGGAAAGCTCGGGTGTGCTTCCTAGCCGGTGCTGCAGGGTGCCGCAGGCTACCGCAACCACGCCAGTTGCGAAAGCCGCCCATGCCCAGGTTAACGGCGCCGCCGAGCGGCGTGGGGCGCGGATCTGCACCGGCTCCGGAACAAAGGTAGCCTGGTTGAGGCTTGCCATAATTCGCTGATGGAGAGAACCCGGTACGTCTTCGAATGGAATCGCCGCGGTGAGCGTGGCGAGACTTCGCAGACTGTCGTGATCGCGCGTGCAGCGGTCACACCCGGCGAGGTGGTCGCGCACCTGTTGCGTCATGGCCGGCGTCAGTTCCCCATCCGCGTAGGCGGATAGATGGCTTCGCACGTTTCGACACCACATTTCCCTCTTGCTCCCTTGCCCTGCTCCGCCGGTGGCTGCGCTGCCCGGCGGAACGCCTTCAAAGACACCAGCCACAATCTGCGGTTACAACATTTTCGCAATACGACATTCGCCGCACACCAGATTAAGGACCGGCTTCCGCGCCCATTGGTTCCCTCTTGGCGACCGATTCGACACGCCCCTTATGCGGCGGTTACAGCAAATCTGTAACCCAGCCCACCGCTTGCCAGGTGAATTAGCCGCCGAACATAGCAAACGGAGCGGCCACCGGGGTGGCCGCTCCGTTTACGAAGAGCGCGTTCACTCGAGCGTCTACCACCAGATGCTCAGACGTTCTTTGGTGTAGACGGGTTCGTTAATCGCCGAGGCCCATTCCTGGGTGCGCCACTCCGGACGGACACGAGTGAGACGGCTCGGGTTGATGCCGAACTCGAGGCTGATCTGCCGGGCGGTCATTCCTCGGGAGATCGCTTGCGCGAAGATGCTGGTGTCCAGGCCCGTTACATGGGAAGCGTTGGCAATCAGATACACCTCTTCCGGGGTGTATCCGGCTACGCGCAGGCGATAGTAGTCGCGCGGGGTAAGCCGGTAACCACTATTGTAGAACTCCTTCCCCATCTTCATCTCGTAGCCGGGATACACGCTCACGCGGTTGCCGGACATCATCTTAGTATCGGTTTGGCCCGCAGCAAGCGTCATCCGCTCGCCAGCCACCGCGCTCCGGGGCGTGCCATAGACGGTATTCATCTCGCAGCCGCAGGTCTTCGCGATCTGATCCCAGGTCTGCCCGCTCTTGCGCATCGCAAGAATGTCTCCGACCTCGCGCTTCGTGCCGGACGCGGTGTTATAGGCGTAAAAGATGTCCTGCGTGGAGTAGCCTTGCTCTCGCCAGCGCGCGTAGTCGCTCGCCGGGATGGTGACGGTAGTGATCGTCTCGGTGCGAACCGTCGTATTCTGGGCCAACGCTGGCGCCGCAAAGCAGGCCGCGACGGCCAGTACGGAAAGTGTGCGAATCATTTGCGTGAATCCCCCCTTATCGCGGTGTAGGCACCGGCGGTGCCGAAAAACAAAGAACCGCGAATGCCAAGCTGGCTTTCGCGGTTCTTTACCCGGGGGCGTTTCCAGGCGAAACGTCGTCACGCGCTGAAGCGCCCGATTACCGGACGATGGCCTTCAGGTAGTCGCGGTTCATGCGGGCGATGTTGGTGATGGGGATTTGCTTCGGGCACACTGCTTCACACTCCCCTTCGTTGGAGCAGCTACCGAAGCCTTCAGCATCCGCTTGTTCGATCATGCGCACCACGCGACGCTCCTGCTCCGGCTGCCCTTGCGGCAGCTGGCCGAGGTGGGAGATCTTGGCGCTGGTGAACAGGGCCGCGGAGGCGTTCTTGCAAGCCGCAACACAGGCGCCGCAGCCGATGCATGCCGCAGCGTCCATCGCTCGCTCCAGCACGTCCTTGGGGATCAGCACGGCGTTCGCGTCCGGAGCGCCCCCGGCGTTGACCGAGATATAACCCCCGGCGGCGATGATGCGGTCGAAGGCGCTGCGATCGACCACCAGGTCTTTCACTACCGGGAATGCCTTTGCACGCCACGGCTCGATAACAATGGTGTCGCCGTCTTTGAACGAGCGCATGTGCACCTGGCACGTGGCCACGCCCCGGCCGGGACCGTGGGCTCGGCCATTCACCATGAGGCTGCACATCCCGCAGATGCCTTCGCGGCAGTCGGAATCGAAGGCGATCGGCTCCTCACCCTTCAGGATGAGGCCCTCGTTCACCACATCCAACATTTCCAAAAAGGACATGTCGGGCGAGACGTTGTCCGCGACATACGACGTCATCTTGCCGGAGGTGCCCGGCCCGGATTGACGCCACACTAATAGGTTGAGTCTCATTGCGAGTCGATATCTAGAGGCCGCCGCTGCGGCGCGAAATGGATGAGGTCGGCGCCCCGCTACCAGGGGCTACTTGTAGCTGCGCTGGCTGGGCTTCACGTAATCGAAGACCAGCGGCTCTTTATGGAGTGCCGGCGACTTGTTCTCGCCGCCGTACTCCCAGGCCGCTGCGTACGAGAAGTTCTCGTCGTCACGGAGGGCTTCGTTGTCCGGGGTCTGCATCTCGTCGCGGAAGTGACCACCACACGATTCCCGTCGCTGGAGCGCGTCCATCGCCAGAAGCTCGCCGAATTCCATGTAATCGGCCACGCGACCTGCGTACTCCAGGGCCTGGTTGAAGTCGCCTTCCGTGCCCGGAACGTTGACGTTCTGCCAGAACTCGGTCCGAAGATCCCGGATCTTCTGGATTGCGAGATTGAGCCCTGCCTCATTGCGAGACATCCCTACGTAGTCCCACATCACGCCGCCCAACTCCCGGTGGAGTTCCTTGGCCGTCCGTTTGCCACGCACCGCCAGCAGCTTCCGCACGCGCGCTTCCACGGCGTTCTGGGCCTCGCCGAAGCTGTCGTGGTCCGTGGTTACTTTGGGGAGCGAGGTGCTCGCCAGATAATTCGGAAGGGTGGCCGGGATCACGAAGTAGCCGTCCGCAAGCCCCTGCATCAGCGCGCTCGCGCCGAGGCGGTTGGCGCCGTGATCGGAGAAGTTCGCTTCCCCCGCCACGAACAACCCAGGGATCGTGCTCATCAGGTGGTAGTCTACCCAGAGCCCACCCATGGTGTAGTGGACGGCCGGATAGATGCGCATGGGCACCTGATAAGCGTCCTCTCCCGTGATCTGCTGGTACATCTGGAAGAGATTGCCGTAGCGGGCGCGGATGGTGTCTGCCCCCAGGCGCTTGATGGCGTCTCCGAAGTCCAGGTAAACCGCCAGGCGCGTCTCACCAACGCCGCGGCCCTGGTCGCACTCGGCCTTCGCGGCGCGGGAGGCCACGTCTCGCGGCACCAGGTTCCCAAAGCTCGGGTAGCGGCGCTCCAGGTAATAGTCGCGCTCCCCCTCCGGAATCTGCTGCGGCGGCCGCGGGTCCCCGGCCTGCTTCGGCACCCAGACCCGGCCGTCGTTGCGAAGACTCTCACTCATCAGCGTGAGCTTCGACTGATGGTCGCCGCTCACCGGAATGCACGTGGGGTGGATCTGCGTGAAGCAGGGGTTCGCGAAATAGGCCCCCCGCTTATAGGCTCGCCAGTTTGCGGTGACGTTGGAGTTTACGGCGTTCGTGGACAGGTAGTAGACGTTGCCGTACCCGCCGGTGGCCAGCACGACGGCATCTGCCAGGTAGCGCTCGATTTTACCGGTGACCAGGTTGCGGACAATGATCCCGCGCGCGCGGCCATCGATTACCACCACGTCCAGCATCTCGCGGCGCGCGAACGTCTTCACCGTGCCCCGGTCTACCTGCCGGAGGAGCGACTGGTAGGCGCCCAGGAGTAGCTGCTGGCCTGTCTGGCCGCGCGCGTAAAAGGTGCGAGAAACCTGCGCCCCACCGAAGGAGCGGTTATCCAGCAGCCCCCCATACTCGCGTGCGAACGGCACGCCCTGCGCCACACACTGGTCAATGATGTTGACACTGATCTGCGCGAGCCGGTAAACGTTCGCCTCGCGAGAGCGGTAGTCGCCGCCCTTCACGGTGTCGTAGAACAGCCGCTGGATGCTGTCGCCGTCGTTCTGGTAATTCTTCGCGGCGTTGATGCCGCCCTGGGCCGCGATGCTGTGCGCGCGGCGCGGAGAGTCCTGAACGTAGAAGCTCAGGACGTTGTAGCCCTGTTCGCCCAGCGTCGCCGCCGCCGCGGCTCCGGCTAACCCGGTGCCCACGATGATGACGGTGTGCTTCCGGCGGTTGGCCGGGTTAACCAGCTTGGCCTCGAAACGGAACTTGTCCCACTTCTCCGCCAGCGGACCCGAGGGAATCCTCGCGTCGAGATTCATTACCGGCTCCCCATGAAGAACGCCCAGATCGGGATGATGATAAAGCTGCCGGCGATGAGGGTCGCCAGCACCCGGCTCAGCCACACCAACCGCGGTGTGTAGCGTCCATTGGTGAGGCCCAACGATTGAAACGCGCTCCAGAAGCCGTGAGACAGGTGAAACCCGATGATTACCAGGCTGATCACATAGAAGATCACCATGACCGGGTTCGAGAAGGTCTCCATCTCGAGCCCGTACAGGCCGCCCGGGTGCTCGTGTGCTCCGCCGAACTTGAAGTGCTTCAGGTGCAGCACTACAAACAGAAGCAGGATGCTTCCGGTAACGATCATCGTGGAAGAGCCCAGGCTCTTGCGGCTCGGACTGCCCGCCGCCTCCTTTTTGTGGTAGGGCACCGGACGCGCCTCGCGGTTGGCACCGAAATTGCGGACCGTCTTGTAAATGTGAACGAGGAAGATGGCCAACAGAACCAACTCGAAGGTATTGACGAAGAGGGCGTTCCCTCCTAATACCGAGGAGTAGGTGTTGAACGTCTTCTCCCCTGCGAAAACCAACAGGTTACCCGCCAGGTGGAAAAGCAAAAAGGCGATGAGCATCAGGCCGGTGAGCGCGATGAGGATCTTGGTGCCGGTTGATGTGGATAGCGGAGACTTGCGCATACTTGCGTTCGAGGGTACGACAGAACGGTTTTTCCAACTGTATCATGTTCCATTCGTAACCGCTTCTTATCATATCTTCTCGCATCCATAAGGAGAGATGATAAACTGACGCGTGGCCGTATCCCAAGCATAGACCCGGTTGTGGCTCAGGCCCCTAGCGGGCTGACAATGATCGTGGGTTACCGTCAGGCCTTGTGGGGCCGGTTCGAAACCTTACATTCTTTTTGTTACACCCCTCGCGATCAATCGTCTGTGGCGCACAAGGATTGCGCGAGAAACTCGCCTAATAGGGACTAGAGATGGGTGCCAGATTTCCCGATAATGCGGCCGATGGCCGGTGAACCTCTGATTGGGTCCAATACAATGCCGGAGGACGTGTTCCTGGAACCCGAGAAGCTTCTACGAGACCTCGCAGAGGCGCCGGCCCGTCCGGTTCCGGATGCCCAGGGCTCTGCCCCGGCGGCTGCCTCGCCGCGTTACTGCAGCTCTTGCTGGGGAGTTCTTCCGAATGACACTGCCCATTGCCCGAACTGCGGCCGCTCCATTGCCGAGATGGAAGCCGCACTGCAGGCAAAACGCGCAGCCGATCGGGCGTGGATACCGCCCCGCCAGGCAGAGGTCACCGAAAGCTCTGACGCAGCCAATCACGGTCTCACGGCGGGCCTGGGTGTGGTGCCGCCCGTGGTGACCGGACCGGCAGTGCCGGAGCCGCTGGCTCGTGAGTTGCGCAAGAGCCGTCACCACTTTCTCATGGCGGTGGCGATCGGTAGCGCCTGGGGCGGGGCCGTCATGGTGGCGGCGTGGTTTACTATTCAGAACCTGTCGCCCAATAAGGCGGGCGGAGCAAGCGGAGCCGCCGCTCTGCCTGGTATCTCACAACCCGCAAATGTGCCCGGAAGCGCTCCGAGTAACCTCCCGGTGCAAGTCGAGTCGCCGGACGTGCAGGTGCAGCCCAAGCCGGACGCGCGGGTGGTGTGGAAAAATCCGTTTTCAGAGCTACGTGCCGAATTGTATAGCCGCGCCGGACGCAAAGTGGCCGTGCAGGGTGAGGACGCGCGCGTGGCGGCTGGTCAGTATCAAGTCCGCATCTTTCCCCGCAGCGGCGACTGGCACGTTGATGGAACCGAGATCCACGCCGAGGACGGAGAATTAGTCGAAGTTGCGGTCACGCGGCAGCAAGCCGGAGAGTTCTTCCAGAAATTGGGGGATCGCTTCTACGATCGGCAGAAGCTGGACGACGCGGTCAGTGCGTGGCAGCGCGCAGTGGAAATCGATCCCAAGCAGATCCGCGCTCACTTGCGACTGGGAACGACGCTGCCTCTACAGCACCGGTATCGTGACGCGCGGGAGCACCTGGACGCGGTGCTTGCCGCAAACCCGAATGACAAGGACGCGATCGAGGGAGTCCGGCTATTGGACGAGTTGGAGAAGATACGTTGATGCGCCGCTCCAGGTGGGCGTTGATAGGCCTTGGCTCGGTCTTACTGCTGCAAAGCCTGGGCCACGCGGCTAATCCAGTGCAGGATAGTCTGCGACGGCTTAAAGAGCGGCTTAAGGCGGCGAAAGCCCACAGCGCTCCGTCCACGCCTACGCCCAAACCCGATTCACGTCCGCCTACACCTCGGCCGATTAGGCGCTACCCGCGGGTGATGCGGACCTATCGCAATGACGCGAACTCTTCCCCGCGCGTTGCTCATATGCCTTCTATCAAGTTGCCGAACAAGGTAGATTATCTGCCGCATCGTACTGCAGGGACCATTCCCAAAACCGGCGACATCCAGGTGGAGACGGTTAACAAGGGGCGGATCGTCTATGTCTACTTCAAGCTGCTGATCAAGTCCGGGCCGGACGGCTGCGCCACGATACCAGATGTCGCTCCTGGAAATTACGAGATCATGTTGAAGGGACCCACGCTGAAGCTGCCCTGGAGGCGCTTCGTCGAGGTGAAGCCCGATCAGGTCACCTTGGTGAAGGTCTCGCTGTAGTACGAAAGAAGGGAGAGCACCGCGGTGCTCTCCCTTCTTTCGTCTGTTATGCGGATCCGGTTTACAGGTTCGCGTTCACCGATTTCCACTGATCAACGGGCGGAAGAATGCCCATCTGGATCACCTGATCGCGAAGCTTGCAGATGTGGTCGTAGCTCTCCTTAAGGGCGGCTACATCTTCCGGAAGGCCCTGCGGCACCTTGCCGGCCAGGCCATCGTCCGTGAAGTCCACGTCTGCGGCCATCATCACGTTGGCATACGGGCCGTCGCTGAAGTAGACGCCGCACGGCCACTCGTAGCCGCCGCCCTGGATCCGGCCGCGCAGCATCTCGATACTCTGATGCGAGGGCGACTGGTAGGACGAGCGCCCGCGCAGCTTGATGATGCGAGCGCCGCCATTGCGGACGTGCTCCTGGATCTCTGCCCATTCGTCCGCGGAGATCCCTTTACCGTTCACCGTTCCACCGGCCAGGAGATCGGTGAGCTTCACGCCCTGGATGGCGAGTTCGCCTTTGAACACCGCCATCTTCTCGCCGTGCCCACCGTAGGTCTTGCAGCCGGTGACTTCATCCTGCGCCACGCCGAAGTGCTGGGCGAGCTTTGTCTGGAGCCGTGTGCTGTCCAGAGCCGCCAGCGTGGAGACGTGGCCCGGCTTCAAGCCGGAGTAAACCAGCGTGGTAAGCCCGGTGATGTCGGCCGGATTGAAGATGATGACCACGAACTCGGCGTTCGGAGCGTGCGCCTTGATGCTTTCACCCAGGCCCTTGGCAATCTCGCAATTACCGCGGAGGAGGTCCTCACGGGTCATCCCTTCCTTCCGCGGCGCGCCGCCGGAGGAGATGATGTAGGCGGCGTCCTTCAGCGCTTCCGCCACGTCCGTAGTGAACGTGACGCGGGCGCCAGGGTAGGCACAGTGGTAGATCTCTTCCGCGGCCCCTTCCAGGCCTACCGCGAACGGGTCGTACATCGCGATGTGGTTCGCAGTGCCGGTGGACAGCAGGTCCTGCACCAGGTTCGAGCCAATCGCCCCCGCCGCACCCATCAC
>Ga0255338_1004363_pt1 | contig 14794 bp, 12 predicted proteins | sample MeOH1_35cm_T4_19_FD_203715 | JGI IMG/M metagenome (GOLD analysis project Ga0255338, IMG submission 203715) | Sandy soil microbial communities from University of British Columbia, Vancouver, Canada - MeOH1_35cm_T4_195 | ecosystem: Engineered > Artificial ecosystem > Sand microcosm > Unclassified ...
CCGTGACCGGGGTGTCTGCATAGACATCTGCGGAACGCGCGTCTCTGGTCAAAATTGAAATTTCGCCGAACATTGCATCGACCCCGGCACTATAGCTGGCCAGTCGAACCGGGCGACCGTCAGCATCCGTATAGACGCTGACCTTCCCGCTGGTCAAGAAATAGAGGCTGTGCTCCTCTGATCCCTCTTGGATGATGCAGTCGCCTGGCGCAAAGCAAAGGCGCTCCAACATGGCACCGAGGACCAAGGTTTCCTCTCTGGACATCCCCGCCAACATCTCGAACTCGGAAAGTCTTTTCTCTGCGTCGGCGTTGTCCAGCAGCCCGGCGCTTCTGAGCAATTCGTTTTCCGAAAAGGCAAGGGCCGAGTCCATGTCTTCGAAAATCAGCCCGTCTTTTTCAAGTTGATCAGCGCCGACATTCTGAAGATATTCACGACGGTGCCCGCCAAGAGGAAGGTCGGATAACAGCAGCTTCTTGCCGGTCTTTCGCATACTGTTTGCCAACTGTTTGAGCAGCATGGCCCCACTGGTGTCGATCACGGGGCAATGCTTGAAGCCGACGATGACCCATCTGGCACGGGGCATTTCCTTTTCTATGCGCTGATAGACCGTTTCGGTGTTGCCGAAGAACAGCGGACCATGCAATTCCAGTACGACGATTTGATTCGCCTGTTCCTGCAACGCCCGAATCGCAGCCATGGGTCGTTCGGTTCGCGACGTGATCTGATCGCCGTGCAGGACCCGACGTATGACGGTCGAATTGATCCGGTACAGAAAAATGAAAAAGGTAACGGCAATGCCCACGCCCAGAGCAGCCAGGACACCCTCGAACACAACCAATCCCGACACCAACAAAACCACGGCCAGGTTGATCAAGGCGTCGGATCGCTTGGCCACCGAACTGCTGGTGCCGACCTTGCGCAACAGTTGTTGTGTCCAGCGATCCATCGTGCTTGCCGTCGAAACAATCACAACGCCGGCCATCACGGATAGGGGAATGCGCGCAATGACATTGCTGAGCCCGAAAGACATGCCAATCAATGCCAGCCCGACGGCGAGATTCGCGTGGCGTGTCCGGCCGCCGTTGGCATAAACCGTTCTGGTGACATTCGGCGAACCGCCGCTGGGGGCGCCGCCCAGCAAGGCCGATACCATGTTGGCACCTCCCTGCACCATGAGCTCCTTGTTGCTGTCGTGCCGGGTGTCGAATAACTCGTCTGAACTCGACATGCTCAACAAGGATTGAATCGATGAGATCAAGGCAAGCGTTATCCCTGTTGCCACGATGGCGAAGAAGTGGCGCTCAAAGGTCAGGCTGGCGGCAAATTCCAGCATGTCTTCGATTTGAAAATCGAGAGGAATCCCTGCGGGAAGCTGACCGATGACGGGGCCCAGGGAATTTGAGTCGACATATTGTTCCGCGACGAGGTAGGCAATGGTGCCGGCCACAAGGCCCACCAATGCGGAAGGCACCTTTTTACTGACGCTCCCGCTGAGCGTTACCAGCATGCCTGCAAGCAGCATGAAGCTCAATGGCCACCAGTGCATCGGCGATAGGCCGGAAACTGTCGCCATGACCTGGGTCATGCTCCCAACACCCAGGGCATTCGGTATTTGCCCCAGGATAATCTGCAGGGCGAAGCCGTTGATGACCCCTGCCAGAACGGGATATGGAACAAATTTGACCAGGGCCCCGAGACGAAACGCGCCCAACAGGGTCTGGAACAAACCGGAGACGAAGAGTGTGATGAAACAGATCATCATCAACCCTTTGGAAGCGGCAGCGCCTGAAAAGTAGTCGGTGAAAGAGTGGTGGGTTGCGACGACGGCGATCAGGCTGGAAAGAATCGCCGCATGGCTGGTCTTCGGCGTATTGACATGCATCGGCGGTCCGCCAAATAGGCCGGAGACGATGGCGGCGGCAATCGCAGCAACAAATGCGGCCACGATGCCTGCGGAGACATAGCTTGGCCCGATGCTTTGATAGGACACGACACCGCAGCTCAAGATGATGGGGATCGTGACCAGTGCGCCAATAGCACCGCCGGAGATGTCGCCCCCGATCCGCTTCCAACCATTCAGTCCGGGCCGTTCTTTGCTCACACGATGTTCTGTAATTGCTTAACCAGACATTGGATTGGGCCTGCCTTTTGTTGCGCTTGGGTGACTCAATGATGACAAAACGATGGCAGTCGGCTTGGGCCAACAGGAGCGGCGACGAATCTGCTCAAGGTGGTCTCAGCGCAACGAGCCGTCCGAAATCGCCGCAAACCCCTGCCGGTACTGCGTCGCCAGTCGGTGGGCTGTGTACCGTAGCTGCGCGGCGTCCAGCGCCAGGGCTTGTTGCATACCAGCGGCGATCTCACTGATGTGAACTTGCGAAGGTACGCTGGCCGTTTCCCATGTGGCGGCAAAGGCCATGGGCTTGGTCGTTTGCTTGGCTGACGGGTGGTTGGTGGCCGGCGGGTGCAGGCTGAGGCGCGGCAGGCCATAGGCCATGGCGACGATGCGGCCGTGCAGGCTGCTGCCGCAGTAGCCGCGGCTGTGCGCGATCAGGGCGCAGATGTCCCAGAGATGGAGCGACTCGAACACCTGCACCGCCGACGTGGGCAGGCGCGCAGCAACGCGTTGCAGGCCAGCCAGGTCGTCATGCCAGGGTGCCGCGCCGGCGCGAAACAGCACGATGCCGAAGCCTGTGTGGGCGGCAAGCTGGTCGAGCTGGGCGGCGATCTGTGCCAGTGTGGCGTCGTCGCCGAAGTCGGCGCTGAACTGCACCGCGAGGTAGCCGTGCGGGAAGGTGCGCAGCAGTTGAGCGACTTCACCGTCCGCCGCGTGCCGGCGGATCTCTCCATCGAAAAGTTCCGCCACCATCACGGCCGGGTCGGGCAGCAGCCTGGCCGTGAGGCCGGCCGCCGCCAGTTGCGCCTGTGTCTGCACATCACGCACGCTCACCGCATCGGCCGCCTGCAAGTTGGCCAGCACCTCGGCGCGCAGGGCGGGTGCGCAGTCGCCCAGCGCCACACCGCCGACAGCCAGATAGGCCACCCGCGCCAGGGCGGGAAAAAGCGCACGCGTCAGCGTGTAGGGGGCCAGTGCCGCGCTGCCCACCATGCGACGCACCCATTCCGCCTTCTCTTGCGGCCGGGCTGCCAGGTAGGCGAGGGTGGGCTGCACGTCTTGTGGCGGCAGCAGCATGACGGCGGCCTGCCAGGCACTGCACGTGAGGATTTCGCCGCCGACATGGATCAGCGTGGCCGGGCCTCTGTCCCAGTTGGCTGCCAGGGGCGCCAGCGCCTGCACCGCATGGCCGCCCTGGGCGCGCAGGTCGCGTTGCGCCAGACCGGCGAACACCAGTTCGCGCCCCGGCAGCAGCGCCGCCGCGACGTGCGGGAACAGCAGATCGCCGAAGTTGTGGCGGTCGAAGGCTCCGAACAGGATGAGGGGCTGCGTCATGGCGGCATCGTAGGCCATGGCATGCCGAAACGCAGCAGCGCAGGCGTGAAGCTAGGCGGCCTCTTCCGGGGATGCCAGCAGCACCTCGACACCCTGCGACTCCAGCGCCCGGCGTACCGCGGGCGCTATGCCGGTATCGGTCACGACGCGCGTCACCCGATTCATTTCGCAAATGCGGAAGATTGCCTGCGAGTTGAATTTGGTTGAGTCAACCAGCACGTTCACGGTTTGCGCCGCGTCGATGAAGGCGCGGTTCATGGCAGCTTCCTCCGGCGACAGCATGCCAATACCGCCGGCCGGAGAAATGCCGTGCACGCCAAGGAAGGCGGCCCGCACGGAAATATCGTCGAAAGTCCCGGGCGCAGGCCGGCTGACCGAGGCCATCTTCTTGAAATCCATCATGCCTGGCAGCAGGTAGACGGCCGCATTCTGGCTGCGGGCGAACTCCATGGCCACCGTCAGGCCGTTGGTGACGACGTGCAGGTTCTGGTGGCCGCGCAAGGCCTCGGCCAGATGGCGCGAGGTGGTGCCGCCGTTGACCAGGATGCAGTCGCCATCCGACACCAGTTGCGCGGCCAGCTCCGCGATGGCGTGTTTCTCGCGGAATTGTTCGCGCTCACGTTCGGCATAGCTGATGCTTTCGTAGCGCGCCCAGCCTTCGGCAATGACTTCGCCCGACACGGCGCCGCCGCGCGTGCGCTCCAGCAGGCCACGCTCCTGCAGCTCGATCAGGTCGCGCCGGATCGTGATGGGGGAGGTCTGGAAGCGCTGGGCCAGGGCATTGACCTCGACGACACCACCGCCTTGGACCAGGGCGACGATTTCCTTGTGGCGAGCGGCTTTGAGCATGTGTTGGAAAAGCGAGCGCAAGCGGACGCAGTATCAAAAGCAAACGGGAATATGGGCACTATAGACTCAAGTTAAGTCATGAAAATGACACTTTTTGTTCGTAGCATCGTTGATATGAACAAAAACGATCATATCCAGGCGGTGGTTTTCGATGTTGACGGCACGCTGTTTGACACCCTGCCGTCATTGGTCGCCGCTGCCAATGATGTGCTGGTCCAGGCCGGTCTGCGTGAAGTGCCGATGGCGCTTCTGCGTTCGGCGCTGAGCGAGGGCCTGCGTCCCATGTTCCGCCAGGCGCTGGCCCTGCAGGCCACAGCGCCCCATGAGAACCTGGCGGCCCAGCTTGAAGAGGACTACCTGGTCCATTACACGCAACGCTGGTTGGCTGCCGCGCCGCTGTTTGCCCGCGCGTCCGAGACCCTGGCCACACTCAAGTCGCAGGGCCTGAAACTCGGCATCTGCACCAACCGGGATCGCCGCTCCACCGACGCATTGCTGGCATCGACGGCCCTTGCAGGCCGCTTCGATGCCATCGTCGGACTCGGCGATGCGCCGTTGCCGAAGCCTGCGGCCGACCCGCTGCTGCGGGTGCTCCAGCAGATGGAACTGCCGCCTTCGCAGGTGCTGTTCGTGGGCGACTCCGTCATGGACGCACGCTGCGCCCATGCCGCGCAGGTTCGCTTTGCCGCCCATCTGGCGGGCTACGCCGGTCAGCCGGCGGATCTGCTGCCCCAGGTCATGGGTTTCGAGGGCTACGACCAACTCACCCGGTGGGTGCTCGAGCGTCTGCCCGCACACAAGGAGGCATGTCATGCCTGATATCCAGATCAGCGGATTGACCAAGCAGTTCGGCGCCACCCAGGTGCTCAAGGGGCTGGACCTGACCGTGCGCGACGGCGAATTCCTGACCCTGCTCGGCTCTTCCGGCTGCGGCAAGTCCACCCTGCTGCGCCTGATTGCCGGCCTGGACCAGCCCGATGCCGGCGCGATCCGCCTGGGCGAGCGCGACCTGCTGCAACTGTCACCCAGCCAGCGCGACTGCGCCATGGTGTTCCAGACCTATGCCCTGTACCCGCACATGACGGTAGGCGAGAACATCTGCACCCCCTTGCTGATGCGCGGCCTGAACTTCTGGCAGCGCCTGCCCGGCATGCGCTGGCTGTCGCCTGCCGTGCGGCGCAAACATGCCGAGGCCGAAACCAGTGCGCGCAAGGTGGCGCAGAGCCTGGGCATGGATGGCCTGTGGGAGCGCAAGCCGGCGCAGCTGTCGGGCGGACAACGCCAGCGCGTGGCCCTGGCGCGCGCCATGGTGCGCCATCCTTCGGTGTTCCTGTTCGATGAGCCCTTGTCCAACCTCGACGCCAATCTGCGCCAGGCCCTGCGCGCCGAGATCCGCCAGCTGCACGACCAGCTCGGCGTGACCTTCATCTACGTGACGCACGACCAGCACGAGGCCATGTCCATGTCGGACCGCGTGGCCGTCATGCGCGAAGGCTGCGTCCTGCAGCTCGGCACGCCCGACGAGATCTACAACCAGCCGGCACACGTCGAAGTGGCCCGTTTCGTGGGGGCGCCGCGCATCAACCTGCTGCCGGGCGAGATCCGGGGCAATAGCGTGTGGGCGCTGGGCCGGCAGATCGGCCATGTGCCGCAGGGGCAGGACGGCGGCGCGTGCCAGATCGGCTTTCGGCCGCAGATGGGGGCGCAGGCCACTGCCAACGGACTGGAAGTCCACGGCCGCATCACGGGTGTGGAGTACACCGGCGCCGAGTTGATCGCGACCGTGCAATTGGCCATGTCCGAGCAAAGCTGCGTCTTCTGCCTGCACAGCAGCCACCCTGATCTCCACATAGGCGAGACCCTGCGGACACGGGTGTCGCTCGATCAGATCCATGTCTTCGCGGCCGACGGCCAGCGGCTGGCTTTCCATCCGCAGCCGGTGTTGCTGGACGCAGCGGCCTGAACGGTCCGGGTAGCGAACCATGCGTGTCCATCCCTTGACGACCTGGCTGTTGCTCTCGCCGGCGACGATCTTGCTCATCGCCTTGTTGCTGGTACCGGTTGCCACCGTCGCCGTGATGTCGTTGACCGACTGGCAGTTCGGTGCCGCCACGCTGAACTGGATCGGTCTGGCCAACTACGCGGAGCTGTGGAGCGATCCGGTGTTTCGCAAGTCGCTGGCCAATACCCTGCTCTACCTCGTGCTGGTGACCGGCGGCGCCGTCACCATCGGCCTGGGCGCGGCCTTGCTGATCGAGTCCGACACCCAGCTGCGCGGCTTCTACCGCACGGCCTTTTTCATGCCGGTGGCCTCGACGCTGATCGCCATGGCCGTGGTGTGGCAGTTCCTGTTGCACCCGAGTGCCGGCCTGGTCAACCACCTGCTGCAGTGGTTCGGCCTGATGCCGCAGGACTGGCTCAACAACCGCCGGCTGGCCTTGTACTCGCTGGCCGCCATCGGTGTCTGGCAGATGTCGGGGCTGGCCATGGTGCTGTTCCTGGCTGGCCTGAAAAGCATCCCGCAGGACATCCGCGATGCCGGCGCGCTGGACGGCATTTCGCACCCGTGGGAGCGCTTTCGCCGCATCACCTGGCCGCTGCTGGGGCCCACCACCCTGTTCGTGGTCACGGTCTGCGCCATCCGCGCGCTGCAGGTGTTCGACACGGTGCATGTGCTGACCCGCGGCGGCCCGAACAAGTCGACCGAGGTGCTGCTGCACACCATCTACGCGGAAGGCTTCAGCTTCTTCCGCATGGGCTATGCCAGCGCCATGACGGTGGTGTTCATTGCCGGCATCTTCTTCCTGACCCAGGTGCAGCACGCCACCATGGAACGAAAGACCCACTACGGATGAACTCGCCCTCCTTTTTCTTTCGCGCTGTGCGCCATCTGCTGCTGATGACGGGCGCTCTGATCTTCCTCGCCCCCTTCATCTGGATGGTGCTGACCTCGCTCAAGCCGGTGGACGAGGTCTTCACGCGCGAGCTGACCCTGCTGCCGACCCGGCTGGCCCTGGTCGAGAACTACACCGAGGCTCTGACGCGGGTGCCGCTGCTGCGTTACCTGTGGAACGGCATCGTGGTTTGCGCCGCCATTCTGGTACTGCAGATTCTGGTGCTGCTGCCGGCGGCCTATGCCTTCGCCAAGCTGGAGTTTCGCGGCAAGACCTGGGCCTGGCGCCTGGTGCTGCTGGCGCTGATGATTCCGCACCAGGCCACCGCCATCCCGACCTACGTGATGCTGCACCACCTGGGCATGCTCAACACGCTGTCGGCGCTGATCGTGCCGTTCTCGATCTCGGCCTTCGGCATCTTCCTGATGCGCCAGTTCTTCCGCACCGTGCCGGACGACCTGGTGCACGCCGCGCGCCTGGACGGCATGGGCGAGTTCGAGCTGGTCTGGCGCGTCATGCTGCCTGCCGCGGTGCCGGCCCTGTTTGCCTTTGCCATCTTCTCGGTGGTCTGGCACTGGAACGACTATTTCTGGCCGCTGCTGGTGATCTCCTCGCCCGAACTGGCGACGCCGCCGCTGGGCACCATGTTCTTCCGCAACGAGGAGGCCGGCATCAACTACGGCCCGCTCATGGCCGGCACCGTGCTGATCACGGCGCCGTTGCTGCTCTTGTTCATCGCCGCCCAAAAGCGGTTCATCGAAGGCGTGACGCTGACCGGCGTCAAAGGCTGAACCTCACCCTCTCTATCCACCAAGGAGTGAATCCCATGAAACGCGTTTTTCTGAAATCCATGGCGGCCAGTGCATTGCTGGTCAGCGGCCTGGCCCAGGCCCAACAACCCGTGGAGATCGTGGTCGACTATCCCTATGCCGGCATCTTCAAGGAGGTGCACGAGAAAATCGCCCGTGACTTCACGGCCAAGTTTCCGCAGTACAAGGTCACTTTTCGCGCGCCCACGCCCGGCTATGAAGAAGCGGCCCAGCAATCCCTGCGCCAGGCGGTGACCAACCAGCTGCCCGACGTGTCCTACCAGGGCCTGAACCGCCAGCGCGTCTTTGTCGACCGCGGCATCGCCGTCGACATGACCCCGTTCATCAAGAGCGAGAAAGACTGGGCCAAGATGGGCTACGACAAGGCACTGCTCTCGCTCGGCCAGGTGGGCGACAAGCAGGCGGGCATCGGCTTCTCGTTGTCCACGCCCATCGTGTATTTCAACGCCGACCTGGTGCGCAAGGCCGGCGTGTCGCCCGAGCAGTTCCCCGCCACCTGGGACGGCATCGCCGAACTGGCGAAGAAGGCCAAGGCCGCCAATGCAGGCACCCACAGCATGCACCTGGACTGGGAAATCACCGGCAACTGGATGTGGCAGGCGCTGGTGTTTGCCAACGGCGGCACCATGCTGACGCCTGACGAGAAAAAAGTGGCTTTCGACGGCCCGGCCGGCAAAGCCGCCATGCAGACCTTCGCCAAGGTGGTGAAAGACGGCGAGATGCGCGATGGGTCGCTCAACACCGCCAGCCAGGACTTTGTCTCTGGCAATCTGGCCATCCTGGTGACCTCAACCTCGCGCCTGGGTCTGATCACCAAGCAGGTCGGTAACCGTTTCGACCTGCGCACCGCGCGCATGCCGATGGAGAAGAACGGCCGCCTGCCGGCGGGCGGCAACGTGGCCATGATGTTCGCCAAGGACCCGGCCAAGCAGAAGGCGGCCTGGGAGTACATCAAGTTCGCTACCGGCCCGCTGGGTGCCACCGCCATGGTGCATGGCACGGGCTATTTTCCCGCCAACACCATTCCCGCCAACGATGCCAGCCTGCTCAAGTCTTTCTACGAGCAGCACCCTAACTATCTGACCGCCATCAAGCAGTTGCCGGTGCTCACCGGCTGGTACGCCTTCCCCGGCGAGAACGGCCTGAAGATCACCGACGTCATCAAGGACCACATCCAGAGCGTGATCTCCAAGGAAGCCACGCCGGACAAGGCGCTCGCCGCCATGAGTCGCGACGTGCAAGCCCTGCTGCCGCGTTGATGGAAGGACGCTCTGTGTTCAAGTTTCTCCATCTCACGGACGTCCACCTCGTCGAGCAGGGTCACGCCCTCTACGGGCTGGACCCTGTCAAGCGATTGACGCTCTGCATCGACAGCATGTTGCAGGAGCATGCCGATGCCGCGTTGTGCGTCGTGACCGGCGACCTGGCCCATGTCGGCCACAGGGACGCCTACCGGCAGCTGGCCGAGCAGCTCGCCCGCCTGCCCATGCCGGTGCTGCCCATCCTGGGCAACCACGACAACCGCGCCAACTTCCGCGAGTACTTCCCGCAGGTGCCGGTTGATGCCAACGGCTTCGTGCAATACGAGGTGGCCGTTGGTGCTTACCGCGGCCTGTTCCTCGACACCAACGAGCCCGGTGTCAGCCATGGTGTGCTGTGCGAGCAGCGCGCCCAGTGGCTGGCCGAGCGGCTGGCGCAAGACGAGCAGCCGGTGCTGCTGTTCATGCATCACCCGGCCTTTGCGCTCGGCATCCCGTCGATGGACCGCATTGCCCTGCTCGACACCGCGCCGTTCCGGCGTGCGCTGCAGGGCCATACGCACCGCATCAAGCACCTGTTCTTCGGCCATGTCCACCGGCCCATCTTCGGCTCCTGGCTGGGCATTCCCTACTCGACCATACGGGGTACCAACCACCAGGTGGCATTGCGGCTCGATGCCACGGTCAAGATTGGCGGCAGTCACGAGCCGCCGCAGTACAGCGTGGTGCTGCTGGGCGAGGAGTCCATCACCGTCCACGTGCATGACTTCCTCGACCGCAGCGAGCGCTTCTGGCTGGGTGAATAGTTCTACCTTGCGTATTTGGAGGCTAAGGGGCCGCGAACTGATCTTTTTTGTATCCCATAGCGACAACAGACTCAAAAAAGCTGCGCTGTCATGAGGCTGAAAAAAAGCGTTCGTAAAGTAATGTAAAGAAACGTTTTATTAGGGAGTATTCATGTTGTTCATGCACGAGGAGCCTCGACGGAAGGCGCGTATCGAGATCATCCCAATGATCGACGTCATGATGTTCTTGCTGGTCTTTTTTGTGTTGATCAGCTTGCGTGTCATTCCTGCATTGGGGGTTAAAACCCAGTTACCGACTTCTGGAAAACCGGAAAAGCTGGATGTCCGTACGCATGCGGTGGTGACGGTGACGAAGGCGGGACAAATCCAGCTTGATGGGGTTGACCATTCGCTGCCGAGTTTGTTGGCGGCGCTGGGGAAACTTAAACAGAGTGGCAAGGATGTCGACGTCGTTGTGAGAAGCGATCGTGATGCCTCTGTTCAGCAACTGGTTGATGTGATGGACACGGTGAAGGCCGCAGGCATCGGTTCCGTGGCTATTGCGTCCTCTCCTAAATAACCAGGGCTGGAGGCGTTGACCATGATGACCGCATCCATGCCATCAATGTATGACAACCGCGAATGGGTGGCGCAAGGCGGTTCGATTTTTCTGGGGGGCATGCTGGCGTTAGCCCTTAGCCAGTTGGCTGTTCACCACGAGCCCATGCTGGTTGAGGAACCGATCCAGATAACGCTATCAGAGCCGGAGGTGCCCAAACCTGAGCCGGAAATCGAGCCGCCGAAACCGATTAGACAGCCGGCACAGCCGATGCCTGCCCAGCAAAGGGTGGCCGCCGAGCCGCTGCCGCCACAAATTGTGTCGCCGGTCCAGGCAACCCCGTCCTCCCTGCCGCAGGCAAATCCGGTGATCGTGCCGGAGGCACCTGCCTCGCCGGCAGTTAAGGCGCTGCCGAAGGTTGAAGAGCTTCCGGTTGTGCAAAGAAATGCTGCGGCTGAAGGCCGCTTTGCCCAGGATGTGCGATCGCAAATAGAGCGGAAAAAGATTTACCCGGACAGTGCGCGAGAGCTGGGTATGAGTGGTGCTGTTGAGGTTGTCTATGTGCTGGACAGGATGGGCAAGCTGGTGAGGGCCGAAGTTGCCTCCACTTCTGGCTATCCGATGCTGGATCAGGCGGCCTTGCGTGCGGTGCGTTCTGCCAGTTTCACAGCCTTGCCGGCAGACGCGTGGGTAGGGGAAAGCCAGAAAGAGTTTCGTACCAAGTTGGTTTTTTCCATTAGCTATTGATCGGCTGAATTCTGGCCGGTATCTTTTTAAATAACCAGGAATTAAAGATGGACGACGTGAAGTTTCGCCTTCATCCGCTTGTTGTGCTGATTGCCTCGGCACTGGTGAGCGGTGCGTATGCGCAGGATGGTGCGGTTCAAACTGAAGATGTTTCGGTGTTTGGTCAGGGGCAAACCCGCCAAGTGCAGAATATTTCCAAGAAAGATATTGAGGATGCTGCGCCGGGCAGCAGTCCATTGAAGGTGCTTGACAAAGTGCCGGGCGTTCACTTTGAGTCGGCGGACAGTTTTGGTGCCTATGAGTGGTCCACTAGCATCAGTGTCCGTGGTTTTACAACAAGCCAACTGGGCTTCACCCTGGATGATATCCCGTTGGGTGACATGAGCTACGGCAATCACAATGGCCTGCATATTTCTCGCGCCATCTCGTCCGAGAACATCGGCCGTGTGCAGGTGTCGCAAGGTACGGGCTCCATTGATACGGCGTCTACTGGCAATCTGGGCGGCACTATGCAGTTCTACTCGACCGATCCGGACGAGCAGTTTGGCGGTAGCGTCAGCCAGATGTTGGGTACCAATTCCGCTCGTCGTACTTATGCACGTGTAGATACAGGCCGTCTGTCAAATGGCGGGAAGTTTTACCTCAGCGTTGCTGATCAGAATTCGAACAAATGGAAGGGTTCGGGTGAGCAGCGTAGCCAGCAACTTAACGCCAAATATGTTCAGTTTTTTGGTGAAAGCAAGTTGTCGGCGTTCATCAACACATCTGATCGCAAGGAAGTTGATTATCAAGACTTGTCTAAAGAAATGATGACTCGTCTGGGTAGCAATTGGGACAACTACTATCCGGACTGGAGCAAGGCGATTGCGTCTGCGCAAGGTACTTGGACCAGCGGCGAAAAATCCAAGGATGATGCGTACTATGCTGGTTCAGGTATCCGTCAGGACATGCTTGCTGGGGTGACATTTGATGCCAAGCTGAATGACAACTTGCGTTGGAAGAACACCATTTACCGACATACTGACCACGGTGCCGGTTTGTGGTGGACCCCTTATGTGTTGTCACCGACGACCAATACCCCGTCTGTACGTACGACGGAGTACGACATCAATCGTAACGGCTGGCTGTCATCTCTGACGTATACCGTCGACAAACACAAGCTGAACGGTGGCCTGTGGATTGAAAACGATGATTTTGACCAGGCGCGTCGTTATTACGCTACCAGCGCAAGCAATCCGCTGAGTCCCTACGATATTCCGTCGGGTCCATTCCGTACGGACTGGGCATTCAAGTATGGTGAAAAAACCACGCAGTGGTATGCGCAGGACACGATTGAGATTTCGCCGACATTGACTGTCAACGTCGGCGTCAAGTCGCCCAAGGTTCAAGTTACGGGCAGCGAGACCACGGGTGCTGATCGTCCGTCTGGCACGGTCACCTCTGAAAAGTCGCTCCTCCCTCAGCTCAGTGCCGTGTACAAACTTGATGCTAATAATGAGTTGTTTGCCGGCATGGCCGATAACATGAGGGCTATTTATACCCAACCGTTCAGTACGACCAAAGCTGGATTTGCTGCCATTCAGGGCAACCTGCAGCCCGAGACCTCCAGGACCATTGAGGGTGGCTGGCGTTTCCGTGGCAATAAGCTGGATGGTGTGGTGTCGTTCTATCACGTTGACTTCAACAACCGGTTGCTGAGTATCAGCAGTGGCGCGGGCATTGTGGGCAACCCATCCGTCTTGGCAAACGTCGGCAAGGTCGAATCGAACGGTCTTGACGTGGCAGCCAACTGGAAAGTGACTCCGGCATGGTCTTGGATGAATTCATTCAGTTTGAACAGCACCCAGTATAAGGATGACTATCTGGACGGTTCCACCGTTCGTGTCGTTAGCGGCAATCAAGTCGTTGGCGTACCGACGCAAATGCTGAAGACGGAACTGGCCTATGACGATGGCATGTGGTTTGCCCGACTGGGTGGAGATTACACTTCCAAACGCTACTACACGTATTCCAACGACAACTGGGCGGACGCTCGCTGGTTGTGGAACTTCGGTGTGGGCTATCGCCTGAAGAATGTTGGTTTCTTCAAGGAAGTGAAGACGCAGCTCAACATCACCAACCTGTTCGACACAAACTATGTTGCCACGGTGGGCACGAACGGCTACAGCTATTCGGACCCGACGGGTACATCCCAAACCCTGATGGTTGGCGCACCGCGTCAAGCGTTCTTTAACGTTACAGCCAAGTTCTAACTTGGCAAGCAACCGGAACCCAAGTGGGTTCCGGTTTTTTCAAGGGATTTTTTATGCCATTTACGTTGATTCACGACGCCGTCATGTATGTCATGGTCGGGGTGATTTTGCTCGCGACCTACCTCATTATTGAACGATCTATTTTCTTCGCGGCCACTCTGCGTGAGGGAAAGGATGTAGTTGCTTTCATTCGAAGTCATCTGCATGACAAAAGCTTGCATGGTGAAATTCTGGAGGTGTTTGCAAAGCATAAAAGTCCACAGGCACTGGCTTTATGCGAGGTGGTCAAAGCCGCCGGAGAAAAACATGGGCATGAGCAGATGGAGTACATCGCCCAATCCATTTATGTTGAAAAACAACCGGCCGTGGTGGCGCGTCTGTGGGTGCTCGATACCATCATCACCCTGTCGCCCCTGATGGGCCTAATGGGCACCATTCTCGGCATCATTGATGCGTTTTACAGTCTGTCATCCGGCAGCGTGGCAGCTGATCCGGCTGCTGTCAGCCGGGGTATCGGTACCGCGCTGTACGCAACTGGCGTCGGTATTTTCATTGCGCTTTATGCCATGCTGTTTTTTAACTATTTCAATACAAAGGCTGAGGCAATTACCAATCAAATGAAGCTGATTACTTTGACCCTGTTGGGCGCTCGGTAACGGTTAGACGGGATTGCTGTAACTTGAATGCAGGGGTGTTTGGCATGGCTTCGAATTCGCGGCGACAATTTTTGCATCTTGCGGGAGGCGCTATTGGCGCCGCGGGTCTTGGGGTGTGGCCTGATGCGTTGCAACGGGCTTGGGCTGTAGAGCCCAACCAAAAGACCGGCACGATTCGCGATGTGGAACATATCGTGATCATGATGCAGGAAAACCGCTCGTTTGATCACTACTTTGGCAGCTTGCGCGGCGTGCGCGGATTTGCGGATCCTCATCCACTGCGCCTGGGGGCCGACAAAACGGTGTGGCAACAGCCTTACCCCGGAGGCCATGTACTGCCTTTCCGACCGAATCTGCCGGATTTGGGCATGCAGTACCTGGATGGCACGCCCCATAACTGGGTGGATTCGCAAAAAGCCTGGAATGGCGGGCGCTGCGACCAGTGGGTGCCAGCGAAGGGCGTGCATACCATGATGCACTTCAATCGCGAAGATATTCCGTTCTACTAT
>Ga0255338_1004364_pt1 | contig 14793 bp, 13 predicted proteins | sample MeOH1_35cm_T4_19_FD_203715 | JGI IMG/M metagenome (GOLD analysis project Ga0255338, IMG submission 203715) | Sandy soil microbial communities from University of British Columbia, Vancouver, Canada - MeOH1_35cm_T4_195 | ecosystem: Engineered > Artificial ecosystem > Sand microcosm > Unclassified ...
CCTGCAGGCCACCATCGAGGAAAACGTGCAGCGCATCAGCAAGGGCATGGTCGGCTCGGTGCAGCGCATCCTGGTGGAAGGCCCGGCGCGCAAGGACCCGACCGAGCTGCACGGCCGCACCGAGAACAACCGCGTGGTGAATTTTGCGCTGCCGGGCGTGCCCCAGGACCGCCGCGACCGCATGGTCGGCGAGATGGTGGACGTGGCCATCACCGAAGCCTTCCCGCACTCGCTGCGCGGCGAAATCGTAGTGCGCCAGTAATCCAGGCCGCGTTGCGCCACTTGTTCCCAGATGAAAATTCCCTCAGCCGAATTCGTCGCCCCCAAGGACGACAACACCCGCCTGCAGAACCTGTGCGGGCCGCTTGACGAAAACCTGCGCCAGATCGAGCAGGCCCTCGACGTCACCATCCTGCGCCGCGGCCACCGCATGACGGTGCGCGGCGCCTACGCGCGCGACGCTGCCGCCGCGCTGGAGCGCTTCTATAACCAGGCCCGCACAGCGCTGTCGATCGACGACGTGCAGCTCGGGCTGGTCGAAGCGCGCCAGGTCGCCGCGCACGGCGCCTATGTGCCGGACGGCGCCGGCGGTGCCGAGGCCGACGCCCTCGAGGACGAATCGCCCGTACTGCACACGCGCCGCGCGGGCCTGCACGGGCGCACGCCAATGCAGCGCGACTACCTGCGCAATGTGCTCTCGCATGACCTCACACTGGGCATCGGCCCGGCCGGCACCGGCAAGACCTACCTGGCCGTAGCGTGCGCGGTGGACGCCCTGGAACGCGACTCGGTCAAGCGCATCGTGCTGACGCGCCCGGCGGTGGAAGCCGGCGAGCGCCTGGGCTTCCTGCCCGGCGACCTGGCGCAGAAGATCGACCCCTACCTGCGCCCGCTGTACGACGCGCTGTACGATCTGCTCGGCTTCGACCGCACGCAGAAGATGTTCGAGCGCCAGATGATCGAGATCGCGCCGCTGGCCTATATGCGCGGGCGCACGCTGAACCACGCCTTCATCATCCTGGACGAAGCGCAGAACACCACGCCCGAGCAGATGAAGATGTTCCTGACCCGGATCGGCTTCGGCTCCAAGGCGGTGATCACCGGCGACACCACCCAGATCGACCTGCCGCGCGGCCAGAAGAGCGGCCTGGTGGAAGCGCAGCACGTGCTGCGCGAGGTGCGCGGCGTGGCCATGACACGCTTCACCAGTCTCGACGTGGTGCGCCATCCGCTGGTGGCACGCATCGTCGATGCCTATGACGAATATCACGCTCAACACCGAGACGCTTAACCGAACGCAACATCGTGAACGCAAACTCCTCCCCCGCCAGCCTGATCCTGTTTGACGCCGACGGCCGCGCGCGCAAGACCCAGGCGCACGCCGTGCGCGTGCAACTGCCTGACGGCCGCAGCATCACCGTGGACCTCTCGCAAGCCGCCGACGGCGTGCTCGCGCTGCTGGCCGAGCACACCGACGACCGCCAGCAGGCCGGCCTGCTGGTGCGCCCGGACAACCATGACGCGCTATCCGTGGCCGTCACCGCCACGCCCGTGGTCACCACCACCGGCACCCCAGCCACGCCCCCGTCGCTGGAACTCGCGCTGCAGTACGGCGAGGGTGTCAAGGGACGGCGCGGCCTGCCGACGCAGCGCAAGGTGCAGACCTGGGCCAAGTCGGCGCTGTACGCCGATGCCACGCTGACCATCCGCTTCGTCGGCGAGGAAGAAGGCCGCAGCCTGAACCGCAGCTACCGGGGCAAGGACTACGCGACCAATGTCCTCACGTTTGCCTATGCGGAGCATGAGTCCGATCCGGTCAGCGGCGATATCGTGCTGTGCTGCCCGGTGGTGGAGCAGGAAGCGCGCGAGCAGAAGAAGCCGCTTGAGGCGCACTATGCGCATCTGATCGTGCACGGCGTGCTGCATGCGCAGGGCTATGAGCACGAAGAGGACGCCGAGGCGGAGGAAATGGAAGCCATCGAGACGGAAACGCTGCAAGCGCTCGGCTTCGCCGACCCGTACCAGGCAGACGTCAATAACAAGGTCTGAAAGCCAGGTGTAGCCGCGATTCCCGCCCCCAAGGCGGGAATCACCCACCCGCGATGCGAAGCGAGCCGTCAAGGCGGACCTGGCCGCAGGGGTGGTGAAACTGCAGTTGCTTTTGACCTTGAAGTTAAGCAGTTGAAGCAGAAGTCGCAGTTTCAAACCCCACCCCAACACCCCCCGTCACAGATCCCAAACCCTTTTAGTGTATCCTTCAACCGATATCCACCCCGCGCTCGCCGCGCCATGAACGACCCTTACCCCAGTTCGAAGTCAGCCGACCGTCCCCGATCCCTGCTCGAACGGCTCTCGGATTTCATCTCCCCCGAGCCCGATACCCGCGCTGAATTGCTCGAGGTGCTCCAGGATGCGCATGCGCGCAACCTGATCGACGCCGACTCCCTCTCCATGATCGAGGGCGTGTTCCAGGTTTCCGAACTCACCGCGCGCGACATCATGGTGCCGCGCGGCCAGATGGACACCGTCAATATCGCCGACGCGCCGGAGAGCTTCATCCCCTTCATGCGGCAGACGGCGCACTCGCGCTTTCCTGTCTACGAAGGCAGCCGCGACAACATCATCGGCATCCTGCTGGCCAAGGACCTCTTGCGGTACTACACCGACGAGGAGTTCGACCTGCGCGAGACCCTGCGCCCGGCTGTATTCATCCCCGAGTCCAAGCGCCTCAATATCCTGTTGCGCGACTTCCGCATCAACCGCAACCACATCGCGATGGTGGTGGACGAGTATGGCGGCGTCGCCGGCCTGGTCACCATCGAGGACGTGCTGGAACAGATTGTGGGCGACATCGAGGACGAGTTCGACCTTGACGAGGATCATGACAAGATCGTGCAACTGCCCGATGGCGGCTGGCGCGTGCATGGCCTGACCGAGATCGAGCAGTTCAACGAAACCTTCGGCACGCACTTCTCCGATCACGACGTCGACACCGTGGGCGGCTTGCTGAGCAACCACCTCGGCCACGTGCCGCATCGCGGCGAAGTGGTGATACTGCCCCCGATGCGCTTCGAAGTCCTGCGCGCCGACGCCCGCCAGGCTCACCTGCTGCTGGTGCGCCGCGAGGCCCCGCTCAACCCGCCTGAAGTGGACGGCGCATGAAGCGCTTGCTCCAGGCATGGCCCGGCGCCGCCAGCGCCGGGCGCGACAACGCGCGCGGCGTGAGCCTGCCCCGACTGTTGCTGGCCGCCGTCCTGGGTGTCGCCCATACCCAGGCCTACGCGCCCCATACCTGGTGGTGGCTGCAATTGCTGTCGCTGGCTGGGCTGGTGGCGCTGGTCGCCGATGCGCCCCGCACCCGCGGCGCGGCCACGACCGGCTACGCCTTCGGCCTGGGCTGGTTCCTCTCCGGCGTGTGGTGGCTCTATATCAGCATGCACGTCTATGGCGAGATGCCAGCCTGGATGGCGCTGCTTGCCGTGCTGCTGCTTGCCGGCTTCATCGCGCTCTTTCCGGCGCTGGCCGCCGCGACATGGCACTGGCTGATGGCGCGCCGGACGCGCGCGGCCTCCGTGACGCTGCTGGCGCCGCTCGCCTTCGGCGCGGCCTGGGGGCTGTCCGAATGGCTGCGCGGCGTGATGTTCACCGGTTTTCCCTGGCTGTCGAGCGGCTACGCCCATACCGATGGTCCGCTGGCCGGCTTCGCGCCGCTGATCGGGGTCTACGGCATCGGCGCGCTGGCGGCAACTGTGGCTGCATTGCTGGTGGCAGCGGTGCGCGGCTTCGGCAGCGCCGGCCCGGGCGGCAAGCGCACCGGCGCGCTCGCCCTGGCGGGAGCCGTGGCGCTGCCGCTGGGCGGCGCCGCGCTGGTGCCGGTCGCCTGGACTACCGCGGCCGGCAAGCCCATTGCCGTGCGGCTGCTGCAGGGCAATGTGGCACAGGACATCAAGTTCGAACCAGCCGGCGTGCAGCGCTCCATCGAGCTATACCGCGACCTGATCACTGCCGCCCCGGCCGATCTCGTGGTCACGCCCGAGACCGCCTTCCCGGTGATCCTGCAGGACCTGCCCGTGGACATCGCCATCGCGGTGCGCGACTTCACCGTGGCCAGCGGCACCACCGTGCTGTTTGGCGCCGCCGGGGCGGATTCACCGGTCGATTTCACCAACAGCGTCTTCGGCCTGGGTCCGCTGACCGAACGGCTGTATCGCTACAACAAGCACCACCTGGTGCCGTTCGGCGAGTTCATTCCCTTGGGTTTCCACTGGTTCGTGGACATGATGAAAATGCCGCTCGGGGACTTCCGCCGCGGCGGACTGGACCAAGCCCCGCTGCCGGTGCGCGGCATCATGGTGGCACCCAATATCTGCTACGAGGATCTGTTCGGCGAGGAAATCGCCGAGACGCTGCGCAGCCAGCCGGTGCCAGCCAATATCCTGGTCAATGTGACCAACCTGGCCTGGTTCGGCGACACCATTGCGCTGGACCAGCATCTGCAGATCTCGCGCATGCGCGCGCTGGAAATGCGCCGGCCGATGTTGCGTTCGACCAATACCGGGATGACTGCCGTGGTGACGCCGGACGGCGTGGTGGCCGCGCGCTTGCCAGCCTTCACGGTCGGCACGCTCACCGCCAATGTGCAGGGCACACAGGGTCTCACCCCTTATGTGCGCTGGGGAAATATACCGGCGCTGGCAGCCTGCCTGCTGGTGCTGGCCTTGGCGGCCTGGCGCCGCCGCCAGCAACGCTGACGGCGGCCGGGCCGGCAGACGGGCCAGCAGGCTTGTCAGGCTGCCAAGCCAGCCACAGCCGACAGCAAGGCGGCGGCTATCATCACTGCGATGGCGACGAGATAAGGCTTCCGAGAAAGTAGCGACATGACCGGTGTCCCCCTGATGAATTGATTCGGACGGTTTCGGCTGTTATGCACAGCTCTGCTTAATACTGTATACAAAAACACTAACGGCCAGTATCCGGCAGAGCTTTAGAGGGCTTCGGTGTTTACCCGATTCGTTGCAAAACGCCGACACCACATGCCAGCCCCGCGGGCGGGATTGGATGCCGTGACTCATGCAAGGGTCGTGCCGATGGCGGGCAGCCCGAAAAAAACCGATAGAATTCAGGGTTTGGCACGATCTTCGTGAGGCGCCGTGGCAACTTTGCCGCCCGGCGCCCGCCCTTGCTTGCTTGCTGGCCTGTGTGCAGGCCCTTACTAGTCTTCGCTTATGCTGACCTTCCAACAAATGATCCTCACCCTGCAGGCCTACTGGGACCGGCAGGGCTGCGCACTCTTGCAACCCATCGATCTGGAGGTCGGCGCCGGCACCTCGCACGTGCATACCTTCCTGCGCGCGATCGGGCCAGAGCCGTGGCGCGCCGCCTATGTGCAGCCGTCGCGCCGCCCCAAGGACGGGCGCTATGGCGAGAACCCCAACCGCCTGCAGCACTATTACCAGTACCAGGTCGTGCTCAAGCCCGCGCCCGAGAACATCCTCGAGCTGTACCTCGGCTCGCTGGAAGCGCTGGGCCTGGACCTGAAGCAGAACGACATCCGCTTCGTCGAGGACGACTGGGAAAATCCCACGCTGGGCGCATGGGGCCTGGGCTGGGAAGTCTGGCTCAACGGCATGGAAGTGACGCAGTTCACCTATTTCCAGCAAGTGGGCGGTATCGACTGCAAGCCCATCACCGGCGAGATCACCTACGGCATCGAGCGCCTGGCGATGTACCTGCAGAAGGTCGAGAACATCTATGACCTGGTGTGGACCGAGTGGGAAGAAAACGGCAAGACGCGCCGCCTGACCTATGGCGACGTCTATCACCAGAACGAAGTGGAGCAATCCACCTACAACTTCGAGCAAAGCAATACCGAGATCCTGTTCCGCCACTTCGCCGAACACGAAGCGGAAGCCAAGCGCCTGATGGGCGCCGCCGAGGCGAAGCAGGACGCCGGGCAGGCCGCGCCGGCCGACGCCGCCAAACGCCTGCCGCTGCCCGCCTACGAGCAACTGCTCAAGGCCGCCCACACCTTCAACCTGCTGGACGCACGCGGCGCGATCTCGGTCACCGAGCGCGCGGCCTATATCGGCCGCATCCGCAACCTGTCGCGGCTGGTGGCCCAGGCCTACTATGACTCGCGCGAGTCGCTCGGCTTTCCGATGTGCGAACGCGAGGCCGCCGCATGACCCGCGCAGCGCGCAGCGCGCTGCGCGGATGCGCTGCCCTGGCGATGCTGGCCCTGGGAGCGTCCGGCGCCGCCCAGGCCTCGGCGCCCGTGCCGAGCCCGCAGGCGCTGTACCTGCCGGCCGACCTGTCCAATGTCTGCGAAGCCAATCCGCAAGCACTGCAGCAGGCCATCGACCGGCACTGGCACGGCGCCTTCGGCCCGAACAACTCGCTGGACCAGTGGACCCAGCTGGTGCGCACGTTCTCGTGCGACCTGTCGGGCTCCAGGGATCTGGGCTGGCACCGCGTGCCGCTGCGCGCCTATGAAAGCGCGATCCGTTACCCGCTCACGTGGACCGAGACCGAGACAGTGAACGGCCGGGTACGCCGCCAGATCAAGACGTACTACTCGGCCGCGCAGCTGCCGCCCAAGATCGATTTCTGGGTAAGTGGCCGCATCGACGAGATCCGCTACGACAAGCGCCTGCGCCGGCTCGATGCCCGCTTCTTCGCACCGCGTCCCGCCCCGGGCACCCGCGGCAGCGGCGCAAGCAGCGGCGGCAGCACGGACAGCGAGTGCGTAGCGACCACGCTGCAATTCCGCCAGCAAAACGGCCTGTGGCTGTTGTCCGGCATAGAACCTACTATTGCACCGCGCTGCTAAGGCGCAGCGCGTGCCACAACTTGTTGGAAACGATTCATGTCGCAAACCCTGACCGATTCGAACGATACGCTGCTGATCGAGCTGTTCACCGAAGAGCTGCCGCCCAAGGCGCTGGCGCGCCTTGGCGACGCCTTCGCGCAGGGCCTGTTCGCCGGCCTGTCCGAGCGTGGCCTGCTGGATGACGGCGCCGCCGTCACCTCTTTCGCCACGCCGCGCCGACTGGCCGCGCAAGTCACCGGCGTGCGCCGCAGCGCGCCCGACCGCGAGCAGCGCGAAAAAGTGCTGCCGCTGACGGTGGCGCTGGACGCCAACGGCGAGCCGACGGCGCCGCTGGCCAAGAAGCTGGCCGCGCTGGCCAAATCGGTGGGCGTCGAAGCGATCGACTGGCAAACCCTGGAGCGCGCCTCCGACGGGAAGGCCGACGCCTTCTTCTACCGCTACACCGCGCGCGGCGCCGAACTGGTTGCCGGCCTGCAGGCGGCACTGGACGACACCATCGCCAGGCTGCCCATCCCCAAGGTGATGAGCTACCAGCGTCCGGACGGCAGCACCGTGCATTTCGTGCGCCCCGCGCACCGTCTGGTGGCCCTTCTCGGCACCGAAGTGGTGCCGGTCAGTGCATTGGGGCTCCAGGCAGGCAGGACCACCCAGGGCCACCGCTTCCTGTCTGGCGGCGAGATCGAGATTGCCCGGGCCGGCGACTATGCCGCCGTGCTGGAATCGCAAGGCCGCGTGCTGGCCAGCTACACCGAGCGCCGTGAACGCATTCGCAACGCGCTGCTGGAGCAGGCCGGCGCCGACCAGGTCGTCATGCCCGATGCCCTGCTCGACGAAGTCAATTCGCTGGTGGAATGGCCGGTGGTCTATCCTTGCCATTTCGAGGAGGTCTTCCTCGAAGTGCCGCAGGAATGCCTGATCCTGACCATGCAGACCAACCAGAAGTACTTCGCGCTGACAGATGCCGAAGGCCACCTGCGCAACCGCTTCCTGGTGGTTTCCAACCTGGCCACGGACACGCCGGAGTCCATCATCAGCGGCAATGAGCGCGTGGTGCGCCCGCGCCTGGCCGACGCCAAGTTCTTCTTCGACCAGGACCGCAAGAAGACCCTGGCCTCGCGCGTGCCGCAACTGGCCAATGTGGTCTACCACAACAAGATCGGCTCGCAGCTCGATCGCGTGCAGCGCCTGCAGCAGATCGCCGGCCACATCGCCGACGCGATGGGCGCCGCCGGCATCGCCGTGGAAAAAGCGGCCGCCATGCGCGGCGCCGAACTGGCCAAGGCCGACCTGCTGACCGACATGGTCGGCGAGTTCCCGGAACTGCAGGGCACCATGGGCACGTACTACGCGCGTCACGACGACGAAGCCGAATCCGTGGCGCTGGCCTGCTCCGAGCACTATCGCCCGCGTTTTGCCGGCGACGCCCTGCCGGCCGGCCCTGTGAGCCTGGCTGTCGCGCTGGCCGACAAACTGGAGACGCTGGTCGGCATCTGGGGCATCGGCCTGTCGCCCACCGGCGAGAAGGATCCGTTCGCACTGCGGCGCCATGCGCTCGGCATCCTGCGCATGCTGGTCGAGACGCCGCTGCCGCTGTCGATCGGCGCACTGCTGGAACTCACCCAGCAGGCCTTCGCCGGCATCGCCGCGGTCAAGCCCGCGCAAGCCGCGATCGCCGACTTCCTGTACGACCGCCTGCGCGGCTACCTGAAGGACAAGGGCTACACCACCAATGAGGTGGAAGCCGTGGTAAGCCTGCGCCCGCAGCGCCTGGACGACATCCTGGCCCGCCTGGAAGCGGTGCGCACCTTTGCCGCGCTGCCCGAAGCCGAAGCGCTGGCCGCGGCCAACAAGCGCATCACCAACATCCTGCGCAAGAACACCGACCCCATTGGTACCGTGCAGCCGGCGCTGCTGCAGGAAGCCGCCGAGAGCGCGCTGCACAAGGCGGTGGAAAGCGTGCGCCCGCAGGTGGACGCCGCCTTCGCCAACGGCGACTTCGCCACCGCGCTGCGCGACCTCGCGCAGCTGCGCGCGGCGGTCGACCAGTTCTTCACCGACGTCATGGTGATGGCCGAAGACGCGCAACTGCGTGCCAACCGGCTGGCGCTGCTGGCCTCGCTGCACGTGCTGGCCAATCGCGTAGCCGACATCTCCAAGCTGGCCGCCTGAGCGGCCGGGCACCATAACGGGAGGCCATCATGCCGCAGACACCGCCCAAGCTTGTCGTGCTCGATCGCGACGGGGTCGTCAACCTCGACAGCGACCAGTTCATCAAGACGCCGGACGAATGGATCCCCATCGATGGCAGCCTGGAAGCGATCGCCGCGCTCAATCAGGCCGGCTATCGCGTGGTGATCGCCAGCAACCAGTCCGGCATCGGCCGCGGCCTGTTCGAGATGAGCGCGCTCAACGCCATGCACGAGAAAATGCACAAGGCGCTGGCCAATCTCGGCGGACGCGTCGACGCGGTCTTCTTCTGCCCGCATACGGCGGCGGACGGCTGCGATTGCCGCAAGCCCAAGGCCGGGATGCTTGAGCAACTGGCCGAACGCTTTGGCGTAGAGCTCAAGGGCGTGCCGCTGGTAGGCGACTCGCTGCGCGATCTCGAGGCGGGGCTGGCGGTGGGTTGCGCCCCGCACCTGGTGCTGACCGGCAAAGGCGCCACGACCGAGAAAAAGGGCGGCCTGCCGCCCGGCACGCTGATCCACGACGACCTGCGCGCTTTCGCGCGCTGGCTGCTCACCGGCGATGGCGCTCCGCGCCAGGCCGGTTCCTGAACCCAATTCCCGCACCGATGATTTTCCTCCGCTCCTTGCTGTTCGCGTTGTTCCTTCTGGTAGTGACGCCGCCGTATGCCTGCGCGTGCTTCATTGTCTTTCCCTTCATGAATGCCGACCGCCGCTACCGCTTCGTGCGCGGCTGGCCGCGGATGGTCACCGCCGCGGCCGCCGTGATTTGCGGCATTCGCTACCGCTACGAAGGCCGCGAGCATTTCGACGGCATGCTCGACAAGCCGGTCGTGGTGCTGTCCAAGCACCAGTCGGCGTGGGAAACGGTGGCTTACCTGGCCACGCTGCCCAAGCCGATGTGCTTCGTGTTCAAGCGCGAACTGCTGATGGTGCCCTTCTTCGGCTGGGCGCTGGGCATGCTCAAGATGGTGCATATCAACCGCAAGGAAGGCACACGCGCCTTCGCCTCGGCCGTGCGGCAGGGCAAGGAGCGGCTGTCTGAAGGCGCCTGGATCATCATGTTCCCGGAGGGTACGCGCACGCCATCGGGCCTGGAGAAGACCCGCTACAAGAGCGGCGGCGCCCGCCTCGCGGTGGAAACCGGCGCGTGGGTGATTCCGATGGCCGTCAACTCCGGGCGGCTGTGGCCGCGCAACTCGTTCCTGAAATATCCCGGGATGATCACGGTCTCCGTCGGCGCGCCGATTTCCTCGGCCAACAAGACCGCGGACCAGGTCAACCAAGAGGTTGAGGCGTGGATCGAACGAGATATGCGTAGAATCGATGCCGAGAGCTACCGGAGCAAAACGCCCGCATGAAATTGCTGCGCCCGTCCCCCGATGCCCCCGGCTCCCAGATGGAGCTGCCGCTGTCGGACGCCCTGACCGGCGCCGACATGGCACCGGGTATGGCACCGGGGGTCGCGCCTGCGCAACCGGTCCCGCCCGCCTCGCATCCGTGGCCACAGCCGCAGCCCAATGCGCGGCTGCTGCTGGTGGGCGAACGCAGCGTGCACTACACGCTCAAGCGCTCGTCGCGCCGTACCATCGGCTTCACCGTGGACGACCGTGGCCTGTCCATCACGGCGCCGCGTTGGGTGACGCTGGCCGACATCGAGTCCGCCATCTTCGAAAAACAGCGCTGGATCTTCAACAAGCTGGGGGAATGGCAGCATCGCGAAGCCCGGCGCGTGCTGCCCACCGTGCAATGGCGCGAAGGCGCGAACCTGCCCTTCCTGGGCAAGCCCATTACGCTGAAACTCGAATCGCCCACCGGCGTACTGGTGTTCGACGCCGACAGCCGCATTCTTCATCTTGCGCTGCCTGTGCATGCCGATGAGCAGCAGATCAAGGATCGCGTGCAGGGGTGGCTTCAGCACCAGGCCAAGCGGCTGCTGGCGCAGCGGCTCGATATCTACGCCGATAAGCTCGGCGTGCGGCACAGCGCGTTTGCGCTGACATCGGCCGCGACGCGCTGGGGCAGCTGCACCGCCGACGGCAAGATCCGGATGAACTGGCGGCTGATGCATTTTCCCTTGTCGATGATCGACTATGTGGCCGCGCATGAGCTGGCGCATCTCAAGGAGATGAACCATAGCCCCAGGTTCTGGGATACCGTGGCATCGATCTTTCCGGAATTCCGGGATGCCCGGGCGCAATTGAGGGCGCATCCGCCGGAATTGCTGCCGACGTTCTGAGCCCAGCCTCCTGGCCTGGCACACCGCCAGGCGCGTGGCAAGGTGCCGGCCGCGACCCTGCAATGCGAGTATCAGACCCTTGATTTCAAACGGAAAAATGGCGATCCGCGCCAGCGGCATACCCGCCTTGCGCATCCCGTTTAGAATATCCGCCCCATTCAAGAAAAATCATATCCCTCCCAAAATGCGACTCCTCCACACCATGCTCCGCGTCGGCGACCTGCAACGCTCGATCGACTTCTACACCCGTATCCTCGGCATGCAACTGCTGCGTGAAAGCGACAACACCGAATACAAGTACCGCCTCGCCTTCGTCGGCTACGGCCCGGAATCCGAAACGGCCGTGCTTGAGCTGACCTATAACTACGGCGTCGACAAGTACGAAATGGGCACCGCCTACGGCCATATCGCGCTGGAGACCGACAACGCGGCGGCCACCTGCGAGCGCATTCGCGCCGCCGGCGGCAATGTCGTGCGCGAAGCCGGCCCGGTCAAGGGCGGCACCACGGTGATCGCCTTCGTCGAAGACCCCGACGGCTACAAGATCGAACTGATCGAGCGCAATTCCACGCGCGACGCCAGCCGCCCCTGAAGTGAGCGCCCAACCGCTCACCCGGCGCCCGCTCGACGGCATGGCCATCACCCTGATGGTCGTGCTCTGCCTGGCATGGGGGCTGCAGCAAGTGGTGATCAAAGTGACAGCGCCGTCGATGGGCGCGGTGCTCCAGGCTGGCGTGCGCTCAGCGGTGGCGGCCTTGCTGGTGTTCGGCTTCGCTGCCTGGCGCCGCACGCCGCTGTGGCAGCGCGATGGCACGCTGGGCGCGGGGTTGCTGGCCGGCCTGTTGTTCGGCGCAGAGTTCTTCTGCATCTTCGTTGGCCTTGGCCACACCACCGCTTCGCGCATGGCGGTGTTCCTCTATACCGCGCCGATCTTCACCGCGCTCGGGCTGCACATGACCGTCGCCGGGGAACGGCTGCGGCGCGGGCAGTGGGTTGGCGTGGGGCTGGCCTTCTGCGGTATGGCGCTGGCCTTTGCCGATGGCATCGCCGCGCCTGCGGCGCATGGCGGCAGCACCCTGCTGGGCGATGCGCTGGGCATCCTTGCCGGATTCCTGTGGGCAGCCACCACGGTGGTGGTACGTGCCAGCCGGCTGGCATCCGCGCCGGCCAGCAAGACGCTGCTTTATCAACTGGCCGTGTCGGCGGTGATGCTGCTGGCCATGGCGCTTGCCGCCGGCCAGCACCTCCACGCGCGGGTTGACGGCCTGGTGCTGGCGAGCCTGTTCTACCAGTCGGTGCTGATAGCCTTTGCCAGCTACCTGGCGTGGTTCTGGTTGCTGCGCCAATATCTGGCTTCGCGCTTATCGGTGTTTTCGTTCCTGACGCCGCTGTTCGGCGTGGCATTCGGCGTGGTGCTGATGCACGATGCCGTCGGCATGCGGTTTGCCGTGGCGGCAGTGCTGGTGCTGGCCGGCATCGTGCTGGTCAACCGGCGGGCCTGAGCGAACGCGCCCGGCTTACCGCGCGATAGACGCAAAAGACGCAAAAGAGCCGGCATGTGCCGGCTCTTTTGCTACGCCCGCGCGGATGCGCCGGGGTTAGAATCTGAACATGCCGAGCGCCTCGCGCACTTCGTCCAGCGTCGCCTGGGTAACGACGCGGGCCTGCTCCGTGCCCTGCTTCAGGATATCGAATACGTGCTGCGGATCCTTTGCCAGTGCCTCGCGGCGCTCGCGGATCGGCGCCAGCAGTGCCTGCAGCACGCCCTCCAGCCGGCGCTTGAGCACCATATCGCCCAGTCCGCCGCGCCGATAGTGTTCCTTCAGTTCGGCCACTTCATCGACCGCCTCGTCGAAGGCATCAAGGTAGGTGAACACCATATTGCCCTCGACCTGCCCCGGATCCGACACCTTGAGGTGGTTAGGATCGGTGTACATGCGCATGACCGCTTCCTTGATCTGCTCAGGCGTGGCCGCGAGCGGGATCGCATTGCCTTGCGACTTGCTCATCTTGGCCTTGCCGTCGACGCCGGGCAGGCGGCCGAAGCGCGGGATCAGCGCGGCGGCTTCGGGCAGGACCTCGCGGCCAACCTGGTGGTTGATGCGGCGCACGATCTCGTTGGTCTGCTCGATCAGCGGCGCCTGGTCCTCGCCCACCGGCACCACCTGGGCCTTGAAGCCGGTGATGTCGGCCGCTTGCGAGGCCGGGTAGCACAGGAAGCCAGCGGGGATATCGCGTCCGAAGCCACGTGCCTGGATCTCTTCCTTGATGGTGGGATTGCGCTCCAGCCGGGCCACCGTGACGAAGTTCAGGTACATCAGGGTGAGTTCTGCCAGCGCCGGCAGGTGCGACTGCACCGTGATGGTGGTCTTGGCCGGGTCGATGCCGACCGCCAGGTAGTCGAGCGCCACCTCCAGCACGTTGCGCCGCACCTTTTCCGGATCGTGCGCGTTGTCGGTCATGGCCTGGGTGTCGGCCAGCAGCAGATATTGCTTGTGGGTGTCCTGCAGCGCCACGCGGCTCTTGAGCGAGCCAACGTAATGGCCAAGGTGAAGCTGGCCGGTGGGGCGGTCGCCGGTGAGGATGACCTTGCGCTGGGGCGCCTGCGTTTCGCTAGTCATGGCATTTCCTTCGGTAAGAGAAGCGCCGCGGGGGCCGGTCAGCGGGGGCACAGGCCTGCCGACCGGGCTGCGGCGGCTAGAGTCGGGATCGGGGGATGACGACGTGCCGCTGCCTTCAGCAGCGCCACCAATGGGACATGGGCGCGCGCATCATCAGGGCGTGGCCTCGAGTTGCCGTGCCAGTCCTACGTATTCGGCGACGGGGACTTCCTCCGCGCGCCGGGCCAGGTCGAAGCCAAGCGCGTCGAAATCGACCTGGTCGCGCAGCATCGACAGCGTATTGCGCAGGACCTTGCGCCGCTGGGAGAAAGCCGCGGCCACCACATCGCCCAGCACTGTCAGGTTGCAGGCGGGATAAGGCGAGCGCAACAGGCCGTCGGCTTGCCGCGGCCAGGGAATCATGCGCACCACGGCGGAGTCGACCTTGGGCGGCGGATTGAACGACGCCGGCGGCACGTCGAGCACATGCTCCATGTGATAGCGCACCTGGAGCATGATCGACAGCCGCCCGAAAGCCTTGCTGCCGGGCTCGGCCACCATGCGCTCGACCACTTCCTTTTGCAGCATGAAGTGCTGGTCGCGCACCTGGTCGGCGAACTCGGCCAGATGGAACAGCAGCGGGCTGGAGATGTTGTACGGCAGGTTGCCGACGATGCGCAGCGGCCTGCCGGCTTCGCACAGCTTGCCGAAATCGAAAGCCAGCGCATCGCCCGCGTGAATCACCAGGCGATCGCCGTAGCGGCGCCGCAGGCGCTCCACCAGGTCGCGGTCGAGCTCGACCACCTGCATCTGCGGCAGGCGCTCCAGCAGCGGCTGGGTCAGCGCGCCGAGACCGGGGCCGATCTCGACCAGGACATCGCCATGCTGCGGGTCGATGGCACTGACGATGCCGTGGATGATGCCGTCATCGACCAGGAA
>Ga0255338_1004365_pt1 | contig 14786 bp, 13 predicted proteins | sample MeOH1_35cm_T4_19_FD_203715 | JGI IMG/M metagenome (GOLD analysis project Ga0255338, IMG submission 203715) | Sandy soil microbial communities from University of British Columbia, Vancouver, Canada - MeOH1_35cm_T4_195 | ecosystem: Engineered > Artificial ecosystem > Sand microcosm > Unclassified ...
CGCCGTCCAGCAGCGCCAGCGCCAGGCGCAGCGCCCGCGCATCGCCGGCGAAGGCGCGCGCCTGCTGGCGGAAGATGTTGCGGGTGAACTGGTCCAGCAGCAGGATCAGGGCCAGCCGGCCGAGGGGGCCGTGCTCCCAGTCCTTCAGGCCGCCGGCCAGGGCCGCCTCGACGCGCGCGCCGAAGCGCTGCGCGATCTCCCGGTCGAAGGCCTCGCGCTTGACGAACCAGGCCTGGCGCAGCTGGCCATCGTCGGCGCTGCCGGGGGCGCCGAACCAGAAGTTCAGCACCTGCTGGATCTCGGCGTCCTCGCACAGGCGCAGCCACTGCGGATGGCGCTGCAGGTATTGCGCCGCATAGCTGCAGGCCGCCACGAGTTGCAGGCCCTGCGGCGCCAGCCAGGCCAGCACATGCGCGATCAGCTGCCCGGCCAGGCCACGGCCGCGCAGCGCCGGATCGGTGAGCGTGCGGGTGATGACGAGCCGGCCGGGTTCCAGCTCGTAGTCGACCAGGCAGGTCCGTCCCTGGACACTGGCCTCGAAGCGCTGGCGCGCGGCGTCGTGGTGGATGTCCATCTCAGCGCCCCAGCTGCAGCCAGAGATAGCTGTATTCCAGGGCCTGCAGGGTGGCGCGCTGCTCGTTGTCGGCGGCGCCGCCATGGCCGCCCTCGATGTTCTCGTAGTAGAGCAGTTCGTGGCCCTGCTCCAGCATGAGCGCCGCCATCTTGCGCGCGTGGCCGGGATGCACGCGGTCGTCGCGGGTCGAGGTCGTGAACAGCAGGCGCGGATAGGTCTTGTCGGGGCGGACGTTCTGGTAGGGGCTGTAGCGCGAGATGAAGTCCCAGTCGGCGGCCTCGTCCGGGTCGCCGTACTCGGCCATCCAGGAGGCGCCGGCCAGCAGCCGGTGATAGCGGCGCATGTCCAGCAGCGGCACCTGGCAGACCACGGCATTGAAGAGCTCGGGCCGCTGCACCATCACCGCGCCGACCAGCAGGCCGCCATTGCTGCCGCCCATGATGCCCAGATGGCGCGGCGTCGTGATGCCGCGCCCGATGAGGTCCTCGGCCACCGCGATGAAGTCGTCGTAGCTCTTCTGCTTGCGTTCGAGGATGGCGGCCTGGTGCCAGGCCGGGCCGAACTCGCCGCCGCCGCGGATATTGGCCAGCACCAGCACGCCGCCGCGCGCATACCAGGCGCGGCCGATGCCGCCCGAGTACCAGGGCTGCATGCTGACCTCGAAGCCGCCGTAGCCGTAGAGCAGGGTCGGGTTTTGCCCGTCGGCGCTGGCGCCGGCCGGCCAGATCACGAAATAGGGCACGGCCGTGCCGTCGGCGCTGCGCGCGAAGAACTGCTCGGCCCGCATGCCGGTGGCGTCGAACTGCGGCTGGCGGCTTTTCAGCGCCTCGCGCGCGTCGACCCCGGCCCGCGCCAGGAACAGGGTGTCGGGCGTCAGGAAATCGGTGTAGCTGAGCCAGTAGCGATCGGCCAGCGCGTCGGCGGGCAGCTCGCTGTCGTGCAGGCTGGCCAGGCTCAGCGTGCCGGGGAAGGGGGCCTCGACCCGGCGGTGGCGCGGCGCGGGGCCGGAGAAATCCCATTCCTCCAGGCGGCTGGCGACGTTCTCCGAGACGTTCAGCAGCAGGTGATCGCGGGTCAGCGCATAGTCGGCCAGCGAGCGGCGGGGCGAGGGCGTGAAGAGCGGCTGCAGCGCGGCGCGCTCGCCGCGCACAAAGGCCGCGGCATCGGCCAGCAGCAGGCTGCCGGAGGGATGGTGGGCGCCGCCGATCTCCCAGTCGCTGCGCAGGGTGATCAGCAGGCGCGGCCCCCAGAACTGGATCTGCGCGTCGCGGGGCAGGTCCAGCTCGACGAGGCGCCCGTCGACGAGCAGGAACTGGGTCTGGCGGTAGAAGTCCAGCGCGCGCACGAACAGGGTGCGCTCGAAGCCCGGCGTGCGGTCCACATGGGCCGAGACCGCCACGTCGCGGGTCTCGCCCTCGAACACCGTGACGGCGGCGGCCAGCGGCGTGCCGCGCTGCCAGCGCTTGATGATGCGCACATAGCCGGAGTCGGTCAGCGAGCCAGGGCCGAAATCGGTGCCGACATAAATCGTGTGCTCGTCGATCCACTCGACCTGGCTCTTGGCCTCGGGCAGCTGGAAACCATCGTCGATGAAGCGCTTCTCGACCAGATCGAACTCGCGCACCACATGGGCGTCCGCCCCGCCGCGCGACAGCGAGACCAGGCAGCGCCGGTAGTCCGGCGCCAGCGCCTGCGCACCGGCGAAGACCCAGCTCTCGCCTTCGGCCGCGCCGAGGGCGTCCAGGTCCAGCACGGTGTCCCAGGCCGGCTCGGGCTTGCGGTACTCGTCCAGCGTGCAGCGCCGCCACAGGCCGCGCTTGTGCTGCTCGTCCTGCCAGAGGTTGTAGAGCCAGTCGCCGCGGCGGCTGACGCTGGGGATGCGGTCGCTGGCGTTGAGCACCTCCAGCAGCTGCTGGCGCAGCGCCGGGAACTCGGCGCCGGCTTGCAGCAGCCGCAGGCTCTGGGCGTTGCGCTCGCGCACCCAGGCCAGCGCGGCTTCGCCTTGCACCTCCTCCAACCATTCAAAAGGATCGTGATCGGTGCCGGGCAATGCAGGGTTCTGGTTCATGGCGATGGGCGAAAGGGGGGCGTCCCAGTCTAGCCGCGCCCGGAGCTGAACCTGCTGGCCGCCTGGGTGAAGGAACTGATCGAGGCGAACCGGGCCGCCGCCAAGGGGGGCTGAGACGGCCGAGGCGGCCGCGTCGGGCTCAGTCGGCTGGCCGGCGCAGCGCCACCGGGTGGATCTCGACCGAGGCGTTGGCGGTCGAGATGTAGATGCTGCCGTCCTGGATGCTGATCTGCAGCTGCATGCTGCGCTCGGCCAGGGCGGCCAGGGCCTGCGACTGCTCGGCCGGGATCTGCCAGACGGCCAGCTTGGGCGCGCGGGTCAGCTTGCCCTCCAGCTGGCTCCACCAGACCGGCGTGCTGCTGGCATAGGAGATCACGGTGACGCGCTCGGCCCGACCATGGGCCTTCATGATGCGGCGATCGTCGGGCTGGCCCAGGTCGATCCAGTGCACCACGTCGCCGGTCAGGTCCAGCTGCCAGAGCTCGGGCTCGTCGACGTCGGACAGGCCCTTGGTGAATTCGAGCCGGCCGCGCAGCTCGTCGGCCGGCACGTTCAGGGCATAGGCGAGGATGCGCACCATCATGCGCTCGTCGGTCTCGGAGGGGTGGCGGGCGATGGTCAGGTTGTGGTCACCGTAGACATGGCGGTCCATGTCGGCGATCTGCAGCTGGGCTTTGTGGATGGTGGCTTTGAGCGCCATGGCGGGAGCGGGCTGGTGGGCGAAACGCGCGATTATCGACCCGTGGCATGATGCCGCCCTGGCGCCGGAAGCCGGCGCGCCATCAAGTCGAGAGTTCTGCCCCATGAAACGTATCCTGCTGTGCGCCCTGCTTGCCGCCACGCTGCCCGTCCTGGCCCAGGTGACGACCAACCCCAATGCCAAGGTCGACCCCAAGAACAACAAGGTCAGCCGCCCGGTGGTGGAGAAGCCCAAGGTCAAGCTGATGACCCGCGATGAGCTGCGCGCCTGCCTGGTCCAGTTCGACAAGAACGAGACCGACGCCAAGGAGATCAAGGCCGCGCAGGCCAGCAACCTGGAGGAGCGTGCCAGCCTGGTCAAGGCCAAGGAAGACCTGCTCAAGGAGGGCAGCGAGCTCGACACCTCCGCCACGGCCCTGAAGGCGGAGCGCGCCGATCTGGTCAAGGCCCAGGACGAGATCAAGGAAAAGCTGCCCAAGCTGGAGCGGGCGGCCGCCGAGGCCCTGCTCAACGACTACAAGGCGCGCGCCGCGGCGCATGACGCCAAGGTCGAGGCCTACAACGCCAGCAAGACCAAGTACGCCGCCACCGCCAAGGAGTTCGACGCCAAGATCGAGGCGCACAACAAGAGCAGCAAGGAGCTGGTCGCGCGCACCGATGCCCATCTGGATGCGGTCGAGGACTGGAAGACCGACTGCAGCAAGAAGTCCTATGACGAGGCCGACGAGATCGCGATCCGCAAGGAGCTGGGCCTGAAGAAGTAAAACCATTGCCGGCGAGCGAACCGCCCGCCGCACAGCGCACGGCGCCACCCCACCGGGCTGGCGCCGTTTCTACAATGGGCCGCCGATCCGCCGCGGTGCCACCCCTGCCCAGCCCGAGAGACAAGCAAGCCATGAGCGACAACCCCCTGCTGCAAGACTGGAACACCCCCTACGGCCTGCCGCCCTTCGCGCAGATCGAGGCGGCGCATTTCGCGCCGGCCTTCGAGACCGCGCTGCAGGCGCACCGCGCCGAGCTGGATGCGATCGCCGCGCAGGACGCGCCGCCGAGCTTCGACAACACCCTGGCCGCCTTCGACCGCAGCGGTCGCCTGCTGGCCCGGCTGGAGCATCTGTTCTACACCCTGGCCGCCTCGGCCACCTCGCCCGAGCTGCAGGCCGCCCAGCGCGCGCTGGCCGCGCCGCTGGCCGCCCACGGCAATGCGGTCTACATGCATGCCGGGCTGTTCAAGCGTGTCGATGCCCTGCATGCCGGGCGCCAGGCCCTGGGCCTCGCACCCGAGCAACTGCGCCTGCTGGAGCGCGTGCACCTGGACTTCGTGCGCGCCGGCGCCCGGCTGCAGGGCGAGGCCCAGGCCCGCTATGCCCGGGTGGTGGAACGCCTGGCCGAGCTGAACACCGCCTTCGCGCAGAACGTGCTGGCCGACGAGAGCGGCTACCAGCTGGTCCTGCGCGGCGAGCAAGAGCTGGCCGGCCTGCCGGACTTCGTGCGCGCCGCGGCGCGCCAGGCCGCCGCCGACCGCGGCCTGGCCGGAGAGGACGCGCATGTGATCACCCTGTCGCGCTCGCTGATCGTGCCCTTCCTGACCTTCAGCGAGCGCCGCGATCTGCGCGAGCAGGCCCATCTGGCCTGGGTGGGCCGCGGCGAGCAGGCCGGCCCCAGCGACAACCGGGCGATCGCCCGCGAGATCCTCACGCTGCGCAACGAGCAGGCGCGCCTGCACGGCCATGCCTGCTATGCCGACTATGCGCTGGCCGACACCATGGCCGGCTCGCGCGCGGCGGTGCAGGAGCTGCTGATGAAGGTCTGGGAGCCGGCCAAGACGGCTGCCGCCGCCGAGCGCGAGGCCCTGGAGGGCATGATGGCCTCGCTGGACCAGCGCCACGCGCTGGAGGCCTGGGACTGGCGCTACTACGCCGAGAAGGTGCGCCAGGCGCGCTACGAGCTGCAGGAGGCCGAGCTCAAGCCCTATTTCCCGCTCGACGCGATGGTGGCGGCCCTGTTCGACTGCGCCGGCCGCCTGTTCGGCCTGCAGTTCCAGGCCAAGCCCGAGGTCGCCGGCTACCACCCGGACGTCAAGGTCTACGAGGTGCAGGATGCCGACGGCCGCGTGCGCGGCCTCTTCCTGCAGGACAACTTCGCCCGGCCCACCAAGCGCAGCGGCGCCTGGATGAACGCCTTGCGCTGGCAGGCCCGCAACGGCATCGATGTGCTGCCCATCATCCTGAACAACAACAACTTCGCCAAGGGTGCGCCGGGCGAGCCGACCCTGCTGAGCTTCGACGACGCGCGCACCCTGTTCCACGAGTTCGGCCATGGCCTGCACGGCCTGCTCTCGGACGTCGAGTTCGAGCGCCTCTCGGGCACCCAGGTGCTGCGCGACTTCGTCGAACTGCCCTCGCAGATCTTCGAGCACTGGATCACCGAGCCGGCGGTGCTCAAGAAACATGCGCGCCATTACAAGACCGGCGAGGCCATCCCCGACGCGCTGCTCGCCAAGATCAAGGCGGCCGAGATGTTCAACCAGGGCTATGAGACCGTGCGCTACACCGCCAGCGCCCTGGTCGACATGGCCGCGCATTCGCTGACCGGCGCCGAAGGCCCGGACATCACGGCTTTCGAGGCCCAGACCCTGGCCGACTACGGCCTGCCGCCGGCCATCGGCCTGAACCACCGGCTGGCGCATTTCCAGCATCTGTTCAGCGGCAGCGGCTATGCGGCCGGCTACTACGTCTATCTGTGGGCCGAGGTGCTGGATGCCGATGGCTACGAAGCCTTCGTCGAGGCCGGCGATCCCTTCGATGCCGCCACCGCGGCGCGGCTGCGCGACTGCATCTACGCGAGCGGCAACAGCCGCGAGCCGGGCGCGGCCTACCGGGCCTTCCGCGGCCGCGACGCCGTGGTCGAGCCCTTGCTGCGCGGGCGCGGCCTGCTGCCGGCCTGAGCCCGGCCCGAGTGCCTCAGCGCGCCGCTTCGGCCAGGGCGGCGGGGGGCGGGAACAGCCGGTCCAGCCCGCTCAGAAAGGCCTTGAAGTCGATCGGCTTGGTCCAGTAGGCCGTGAAGCCGGCCTGCTCGGCGCGCCGCACGTCCTCGGGCATGGCATCGGCCGAGAGCGCGATGCAGGGAATGTCGGCGGTGTCGGGCCCGCCGCGCAGGCCTTGCAGCACCTGGAAGCCGTTGGCGTCGGGCAGCTGCATGTCCAGCAGGATCAGGGCCGGACGCAGCGCGCGGGCCTGGGCCAGGCCGCTCGCGCCGTCGGCCGCGCACACCAGCCGCAGCTGCGGCCGCTGGGCCACCAGCTCCTCCACCACCAGTTGGTTGACCGGGTTGTCCTCGATGTAGAGAACGGTGTGGGGCGGGTGACTGCTCATGGGTGCAACTGTAGCGTGGCTTGAGTGCGCCTCTGGCGCGTGGCAGCATGAACAACAGGAGGTGATGTGATGCATGTGGGAGTTCTGACCGGCGGGGGCGACTGCTCCGGCCTCGATGCGGTGCTGCGTGCCCTGGTGCTGGCGCTGACCGAACGCCATGGCCTGCGCGTCAGCGGCATACGCCAGGGCTTTCTGGGCCTGCTGGAGGACCGGGTCGAGCCGCTGGATGCGGCGCGCCTGCGGCCGCTGCTGATGGAGGGCGGCACCCTGCTGGGCAGCCACAACCGCGCCAACCCCTTCGCCTATTTCGGCGCCGGCGGGGCCGACTGCTCGGCCCGGGCGCTGGACTGCCTGCAGCGCCACGGCATCGAGGCCCTGGTGGTGGTGGGCGGCGACGGCACCATGGCCATTGCCGAGCGCTTCGCGCGCCTGGGCGTGCCCGTCCTGGGCCTGCCCAAGACCATAGACAACGACCTGCTGCACAACGAGCGCAGCATCGGCTTCGACTCGGCCGTGCAGGTGGTGGCCGAGGCCCTGGAGCGCCTGGGCACGACGGCGCGCAGCCATGGCCGGCTGCTGCTGCTGGAAACCATGGGCCGCACGGCGGGCTGGCTGGCGCTGGAGGGCGGGCTGGCCGGCGGGGCCGACCTGATCCTGCTGCCCGAGCTGGGCTTCGATCCGGCCGGTTTGGCGCAGCGCTGCGAGGACCTGCTGTCCCGCCAGGGCTTCGGCCTGGTCTGCGTGGCCGAGGGGGCGGCGCGGGCCGAGGCGCTGATCGCACCGCTGGCCGAACGCCTGGGGCCCGGCGTCGAGCTGCGCGCCATGGTGCTGGGGCATCTGCAGCGCGGCGGCCGGCCCACGCCCTTCGATCGCGTGCTGGCCAGCCGTCTGGGCGTGCTGGGCGCGGCCATGGTGGCGCGCCGGGAGTTCGGCCGGTTGCTGAGCTGGCAGGGCCAGGCCTGCGTGCCCTTTGCCCTGGCCGAGGTGGTGGGGCGGGCGCGCCTGGTGCCGCCGGAGCACGAGCTGGTGCAGACCGCCCGCGGGCTGGGGGCCTTGCTGGACTGATGGCGGGCCGGCAGCGCCGGCATGCCATCATGCGGCCTGCAATTTCTTCGCGAGGCAAGACAGGAATGAGCCAGAACCAGCAGCAGTACGCCATGGTGACCGGCGCCGGCAGCGGCATCGGTCGCGCCTGCGCCCAAGCCCTGATGGGGGCCGGCTATCGGGTGGCCCTGGTGGGGCGGCGCGCCGAGGCCCTGCAGGAGACCGCCGCGGCGGCGCCCGCCCAGGCCCTGCTGCTGCCGGCCGACGTGGGCCGGCCCGAGCAGGTGGCGGCGCTGTTCGAGCGCGTGGAGCGCGAGTTCGGCCGGCTCGACCTGCTGTTCAACAACGCCGGCATGTCGGCCCCCGCGGTGCCGGTGGACGAGCTGAGCTACGAGCAGTGGCAGGCGGTGGTGGACGTCAACCTGACCGGCAGCTTTCTCTGCGCCCAGGCCGCCTTCCGGCTGATGAAGCGGCAGAGCCCGCGCGGCGGCCGCATCGTCAACAACGGTTCGATCTCGGCCCACGCGCCGCGCCCCAATTCCGCGCCCTATACCGCGACCAAGCATGCGATCACCGGGCTGACCAAGTCGCTGGCGCTGGACGGGCGGGCCTTCGACATCGCGGTGGGCCAGCTCGACATCGGTAACGCCCTGACCGACATGGCTTACAAGATGACCCAGGGCGTGCCCCAGGCCAACGGCCAGATCGCGGTGGAGCCAACCATGGACGTGCGCCATGTGGCCGAGGCCCTCTTGCACATGGCCGCGCTGCCGCTGTCGGCCAACATCTTGAATATGACCGTGATGGCCACAAATATGCCGTTTGTCGGGCGGGGCTGAGCGGCCGCGCCCGGGGTTCGAAAGGAAAGAATGCTCTCTGCGCTTGTCTCGTTTGCCCTGCGCCTGCTGCTGGCGGTCTCGACCGTGGTGCTGGTGCTGGCCCTGATGGGGGTGGCCCTGCTGACGATGCTGGGCCTGATGCTGTGGAGCCTGATCCGGGGGCGCAAGCCCGTGATCGACGTCTCGGGTTTTGCGAGGGCGCGCCAATTCCGGCCGGGTCAGCGCGGCGGTGCCGCGCGGCAGCCGGCCGGCGAGGTGGTCGACGTCGAGGTGCGCGAGGTCAAGCCCGGCCAGCCGCGCCTGGAGTGAGGTGGCTCACCAGCGCTTGCTGCTGAGCTCGGCCAGGATCTCGCCGTAGATGCGGTAGCGCTGGGCGCTGATCTGGCCGGCCTCGACGGCCGCGCGCACGCCGCAGCCGGGCTCGTGCTGGTGTGTGCAGTTGTAGAAGCGGCAGTCGCCGGCATGGGCGCGCAGGTCCGGCATCAAGAGCGGCAGCTGGGCCGGCTCGATCTGCCTGAGGCCGAATTCCTGGAAACCCGGCGAATCGATCAGCGCGGTCGAGCGCGCCGCGTCGACCCAGTACCACTGCGTCGTCGTCGTCGTGTGGCGGCCCGAGTTCAGCGCCTGCGAGATGTCGCCCACCTGGGCCTGGGCATCGGGGATCAGCAGATTGATCAGGGTGCTCTTGCCCGTGCCGCTGGGGCCCAGCACGAAGGTGCGTTTGCCCTGCAGCCAGGGCTCCAGCAGCGCGCGCGAGCCGGCCGGATCGGCCTTCAGCGCCACCTCCATCACGTCCAGTCCCATGTCGCGGTAGGGCTGCAGGCGCTCGCGCGCCGCGGCCGTGCCGGGCAGGTCGGTCTTGTTCAGCGCGATGCGCACCGCGATGCCGGCGCTCTCGGCCGCGATCAGGGCGCGCGCCAGCTGCGATTCGCTGAACACCGGCTCCACCGCCACCAGCACCAGCAATTGGTCCAGGTTGGCGGCGAAGCTCTTGGTCTTCCACTCGTCCTGGCGGAACAGCAGGTTGCGGCGCGGCTCGACCGCCTCGATCACGCCCTCGTCGCCGGTGGGCGCCCAGCGCACCTGGTCGCCGACCACGCAATCGCTCTTCTTGCCGCGCGGGTGGCAGACATGGCGCCGGCCCTCGCTGTCCTCGACGATGTAGTGGCGGCCGTGGCCGCGCACCACCAGGCCCAGATCCAGCGCCTGGAACCGAGCCGTCATGCGCCCTCGGCCTCAGGCAGGGCCGAGACCTGGGCCGCGCAGATGAAGTCGTTGGGTGTCAGCCCTCCGGCCGAATGGGTCGTGTAGCTGACCGTGCAGGCGCCGTAGCCGACCAGCATCTCGGGGTGATGGTCCTGGGCATGGGCCAGCTCGGCCACTGCGTCGACGAAAGCCATGGTCTGGTAGAAGTTCTCGAAGCGGAAGCTGCGCGCGATCAGCTTGTGCTCGGCGTCGGCCGTCCAGCCCGGCACCTGGGCGAGCCAGGTGGACAGCTGGGCGGCGGGGATCGCCTCGGTCTGGGGCGTGCATTGGGCGAGCAGGAGGTTCATGGCGGATTCAGAGCGCTTGGATCGCGGCCAGGCGTTCGCCGGCCGGCGGGTGCGAGTAGTAGAAGCGGGCGTAGAGCGGATCGGGCGTCAGGGTGCCGGCATTGTCCTCGTGCAGCTTCAGCAGCGCCGCGGCCAGGTCGGCGCCGCTGGCCTGCGCGCAGGCATAGGCATCGGCCTGGAACTCGTGCCGGCGCGACAGATAGGCCGACAGCGGCGTGAAGAAGAAGCCGAACACCGGCAGTACCAGCATGAAGAGCAGCAGGGCCAGCGCGTCGTTGGGCGCGGCCATGTTCGGCTGCACGCTGAAGGCCAGATAGAAGCCGGTCTGGCGCGACAGCCAGCCCAGCAAGGCGAAGCCGGCCAGGCTCAGCGCGAACATCGTGAGCACGCGCTTCGTCACATGCTTGTGCTTGAAATGACCCAGTTCGTGGGCCAGCACCGCCTCCACCTCGGCGCCGGACAGGCGCGCCAGCAGGGTGTCGAAGAAGACCACGCGCTTGGCCGCGCCGATGCCGGTGAAATAGGCGTTGCCGTGGGCCGAGCGGCGGCTGCCGTCCATCACGAACAGGCCCTTGGCCGCGAAGCCGCAGCGCGCCATCAGGCCCTCGACGCGCTCGCGCAGGCCGCCATACTGGTCCTCGGCCAGCGGCTCGAACTTGTTGAACAGCGGCGCGATCACGGTCGGGTAGAGCACCAGGATCAGCAGGTTGAAGCCCATCCAGGCGGCCCAGGCCCACAGCCACCAGGTGCTGCCGGCCGCGCCCATCAGCCACAGGATCAGCGCGGCGATCGGCAGTCCGATCAGGGCGCCGACCAGCAGACCCTTCAGCGCGTCGGCGGCATAGAGGCGCCAGGTCATGCGGTTGAAGCCGAAGCGCTGCTCGATGCGGAAGGTGCTGTAGAGCTCGAAGGGCAGGTCCAAGAGGGCGCCGATCAGCGCGAAGGCGCTCAAGAGGCCCAACTGGTAGGTCATCGCGCCGAAGCGCGGGGCCAGCAGCTCGTGCATGAAGGCATTCAGCGCGTCCAGTCCGCCCAGCAGGGTCCAGCCCAGCAGCACGGCGGCGTTGAAGGCCATCGTGAGCAGGCCGAAGCGGCTGCGCGCCACCGTGTAGTCGGCGGCCTTCTGGTGCGCCGACAGGGGCACGACGGTGCTGAAGGGGGCGGGCACGCGGTCGCGGTGCCGCATCACATGGCGCACCTGGCGGCTGGCCAGCCAGAGCTTGAGCGCCAGCGACAGCAGCAGGGCCAGCGCGAAGGCCAGGCTCAGCACCATGGGATGGACGGACGGCAGCGAAGAAAAGGCAAACATGGGACGGGAGTGTAGGGCTGCGACAATCCGCGCCAAAGGCGGTGCGGATTGACATCACAATCGCGCCGGAAATGACGAAGAGGAATCCCCCATGAGCGACACCCCCACCCTGGCCCTGCACGAGCAGAACCTGATCTGGATCGACCTGGAAATGACCGGCCTGTACCCGGATCGCGACCGCATCATCGAGGTGGCCGTGGTCGTCACCGACGCCCAGCTGACGACCCGCGTCGAAGGCCCGGTGTTCGCGATCCACCAGAGCGACGAGACGCTCGACAAGATGGACAACTGGAACAAGGGCACCCATGGCAAGAGCGGCCTGATCGACCGCGTCAAGGCCTCGACGGTCAACGAGGAGGAGGCCACGGCCAAGGTCATCGAGTTCCTCAAGCAATACGTGCCTGCGGGCAAGTCGCCGATGTGCGGCAACAGCATCTGCCAGGACCGCCGCTTCCTGGCCAACTACATGCCCAAGCTGGAGGATTTCTTCCACTACCGCAACCTCGACGTCTCCACGCTCAAGGAGCTGGCGCGGCGCTGGAAGCCCGGCATCATCGACGGCTTCAAGAAGGCGCAGAAGCACACCGCGCTGGCCGACATCCACGAGTCGATCGACGAGCTGGTCTACTACCGCGAGCATTTCCTGAGCCTATGACCCACCCCCTACGCGCTGCGCGCGCCCCCTCAAGGGGGCAACGCCGGCAGACCGGCAAAGCCGGATCTGCGGCGTTCGCGCCGGAAGGCACGCGCTAGGCGAGACAGGACCCGAGACCACGATGAGCAGTACCCACCGCCCCGAGGCGCTCTGGGCGGCTTTCGACTTTCCGCGTCACCCGCTGTCCCGTGAGGACGGCGAGCGCCTGCGCGGCGCCTTTTACGCGCCGCCGGCGCGGCGCCTGCTCGCGCGCACGGCCGAGGAACTGTCGGGCGTGATCGACGCCGCCCATGCGCTGGCGCGCGCCGGCGCCTGGGTGCTGGGCGGGCTGCGCTACGAGGCGGCCGCGGCCTTCGACAAGGCGCTGGTGGCGCTGCCGCCGGAAGGCCCGCTGGCCGAGTTCCAGGTCTGGGAGCGCGCGCCCGAGGCCTGGCCGGAGAGCGAGCCCGAGGCCATGCCGCTGTCGGGCTGGCGCGACCTGCAGGACGAGGCCGACGAGGCGGCGCAGATCGAGCGGGTGCGCGAGTGGATACGTGCGGGCGACTGCTACCAGGTCAATCTGACGACCCGGCTCGCCGCCGAGCCGGCCGCGGGCTTCGAGCTGGCGCGCTACTTCCTGGCGCTGCAGGCGGCGCAGCCGGGTGGCTTTGCGCTGTTCCTGCGCCGGGACGGTGAGTTCGGGGGCGTGGCCAGCGTCTCGCCCGAGCTGTTCTTCGACTGGCGCCCGCTGCCGCAGAACGAGAGCACCGGCGAGGGCGAGCCGCGCACCTGGCTGATCGCGGCCCAGCCGATGAAGGGCACGGCGCCGCGCGGCGCCGACCGTGCCGGCGACGAGGCCGCGCAGACCTACTTGCGCACCAGCGAGAAGGAGCGCGCCGAGAACCTGATGATCGTGGACCTGCTGCGCAACGACCTGTCGCGCATCGCGGTCACCGGCTCGGTGCGCGTGCCGCGCCTGTTCGAGCTGCATCCGCTGTCCACCGTCTGGCAGATGACCTCCACCGTCACCGCGGTGGGACGCGGCGGCCTGAGCCTGGCCGGCCTGTTCGGCGCCTTGTTCCCCTGCGGCTCGGTCACCGGCGCGCCCAAGGTGCGGGCGCTGCAGATCATCGCCGAGCTGGAGCGGCGCCCGCGCGGCTGGTACTGCGGCGCCCTGGGCCTGCTGCAGCCGGGCGGGGCCGTGACCTTCAACGTGCCGATCCGGACCGTCGAGACCGTGGCCGGCGGTCTGCGCTGCGGCATCGGCAGCGGCATCACGCTGGATTCGCAGCCCGCGGCCGAGATCGCCGAATGGCGCGCCAAGACCCGCTTCCTGGTCCGCGCCGCCAAGCCGGTGGCGGCGCTGGAGACGCTCAGGCTGGAGGAGGGCGTCTACGCGCGGCTGGAGCTGCACCTGGCGCGCATGCAGCGCTGCGCTCGCCATTTCGGCCTCGCCTGGAATGGCGAGCGCGTGCGCGCGCTGCTGGCCGAGCTGGCGCGCGCACATGCGCAGGGCCGCTGGCGCGTGCGCCTGACCCTGGCGCGCGACGGCCGGCCGGCGGTCACCGCCCAGCCGCTGGCCGACACGCCGGTGCCGGTGCTGCTGGCGCTGGCGCCGCGGCCGATCGCCAGCAGCGGGCCGGCGGCCGAATTCATCCTGCACAAGACCACCCGGCGCGAGCTCTACGAGGCCTTGGCCGCGGACAAGCCGGCCGGCGTCTTCGACCTGATTCTCTGGAACGAGGCGGGCGAGCTGACCGAAGGGACCTTCGGCAACATAGCCCTGGACATCGAGGGCCAGTGGCTGACGCCGCGCGCCGCGGCCGGGCTGCTGCCCGGCGTGCTGCGCGAGGCGCTGCTGGCCGAGGGCCGCATCCGCGAGGCGCGGCTCGACAAGAACGATCTGGCGCGGGCCCGCGGGCTCGCCTTCTTCAACAGTTTGCGCGGCTGGTGCGAAGCCCGGCTGCTGAGCGCCGACCCGGCGCAAGGGGGCGCGCGCTGAGCCTCGGCCGGCACCGCGCCCCGCAATTCCTTTTTTCCCACAGTTCATGACAAGTACCAGCACCAAGCGCCGCCCGGCGGCGCGCAAGACCGCGGCCGTGAGCGCCGAGCCGGCCGTGGCGGCCGTCGCGCAGCCCTTGCCGTCCACGGCCCAGCCGGACAAGAAGCCGGCCGCACCGCGCAAGCGCAGCGTCAAGCCCAAGGCGGAGCCGGCCGCCATCGCCCAGGTGGCCGAGGTCGCAGAGGTTGCCGCTCCCGTGGCGCCCGCCAAGAAGCCGGCGCGCAAGAAGGCTGCGCCGGCGCAGGTGCTTGCCGTGCCCGCAGCGCAGACCGAAGCACCAGTCGAACCGCAGATCGAGCCCGTGGCGGAACGCGAGGCCGAACCCGAGGCGGCGAAGCCGGCCGCCAAGCGCGGCCGCAAGGCGCCGGCCCCCGCGCCGCAGCCCGCGGAGCCGCCGGCCAAACCGGCCGCGAAGAAGAGCAGCGGCAGCCGCCGCAAGCCGAAGGTCGAAGCCCCCGTCGAGCCGCCCCCGCCGCCTGCCGCGCCGCCGCGCTACAGCCTGGGTTCGCGCGAGGACGAGGGGGTCTTCGGCGACTACGAGCTGCTGGACCGCGAGCTCGCCACCAGCTACCGGCTGCGCCTGCTGGGGCCGATGGCCTGGCGCTGCGATTGCGCGGCCCATGCGCAGGA
>Ga0255338_1004366_pt1 | contig 14785 bp, 16 predicted proteins | sample MeOH1_35cm_T4_19_FD_203715 | JGI IMG/M metagenome (GOLD analysis project Ga0255338, IMG submission 203715) | Sandy soil microbial communities from University of British Columbia, Vancouver, Canada - MeOH1_35cm_T4_195 | ecosystem: Engineered > Artificial ecosystem > Sand microcosm > Unclassified ...
GTAAAAATGTCGGAAGTAAGCTCCTCCTGGAACGACAGCACATAGTTTTTGCCCAATACAAAACTCACATGCTCGGAGGAAACGCTGATGGGCGATTCTGAATCGACGTGGAGCATTTTCAGGGTCAGAAACAAATGCCCCGAGTCGTATAATTCCAGTTTTGGTTTGTGTTCGGTATTGACGACGTCTTCCAGCAGCAGCGGGTGCAGATGGTAAAATTTCCCCAGCTTTTCGATCAGCGGCATTTCATGGATGCCATCCACATTGAGCCAGGTAATGTAGTTCTGCCCGTCGTTCTCCGGGCGGCATTCGTCGAGCGACTTCACATCCTCGTCCTTATAAGAATGCTCGTTATAGCGTATCCGGCGGATCTTGGTTTTCAGGCCAACGTCCGGACCAATATAAGTAAGCGTGCCCGGCGATGTGAGCAGGCCACGCTTACGGTACTTCCTGGATTTTCTGCCGCCATTCCTGGTTGAGCCGCTTCCTGTCCCGTTCAAATCATTTGTTATTTGAGGTGAAACACCAGCAAAGGTACGTGAGTATCGATAACGAGTTTACGCGTAATACTCGGATTGATCAGATATTCTTCAATAAACGAACGTTCGCGGGTTGACATAATCAGCAGATCCGCCTTCACGTCGTCGCAATAGGCCTCGATGCCGTCGAGTACGTGTTTCGCTTCCCGGATCACAATCTGGCCGTCGCGGATCGTGAAATGCGACCGGATATCGGCAATATACTGGTTATCAGGTTGAATATCAGGCTGCGAATCGGAGTTGATTTTCAGCAAAGTAAGGTCGGCGCCGAGGTGGTTCATCAGTACAAAAACCTCCCGCAGGATGTTGTTTTCCTCGTATTCGAATTGTGTCGCATACACTACTTTCTTGAATTTAGTGGGCTCGGCCTGCGGCGGTACCACGAGTACAGGGCAAGGCGAATTCAGGGCGATATGTGTTGCCGAACTGCCGATCAGTTTGTCAAGGAAGCCGCCGGTACCGGTCCGCCCTATCACGATCATATCCGGCACATGGTCGTCGATAGCTTCTTCAATGGCCGACTGCACGCTGCCTAGTGCCCATATCGCCTTCGCGTTATATCCTTCTGCAATCAGGTTTGCGGCATATTCGTCCAGCCTTTTGTGAAATTCATCTTCCAGTTCGGTGGTCATGGTCAGGAAATCGGCGCCACCGATGCCGGGCATCACATTACCCGGAGTAACATTCACGTCGGCAATATATGGTTGATAGGCGTGGAGGATCAGCAGCTCCGTCGCGTCTTTTTCGGCGATCAGTTTTGCGGCCGCCAACGCGCGCTCGGCATTTTCTGAAAAATCGATGGCAATCAGGATACTTCTCATGTCTGGCAGAGTTATGGTTTGGGTATGGATTTTCCGAACATATCGATTTTACGAACCGGAGTCAAGTACTTTGGTCATCTTTTGCCCCTCAGGGAGTTATTACGGAGTTCCTGGCGGTACTTTGGAAAAGATTTAATACCGGGGTAATCTTGAAGGTTTCGATTTTTGTGCCAAATTGGGTGAAAATTCGCCTTTCAGAGTCTGCCGGCGCATAGTCGCAGTGCCGGTATTTTGTATTTGTCCAATACTTTTCCGAGCTTACCGCAAACAGTTGTTTATTTTATAAACCTTCTTCTGTTTAATACAATCTTTCATTTTATAGTTCAATACATCCTATTAATTCTGAAATTTAGGAAAAATGCATTGAAGAGTGTGGTCGAGCTTAATTTGATTTTTTATAAGTTTACCGTTACAAACTATTTTAGAATACCAAATTCCCTATATGAAGAGCAAGATTACCATTATCAATATCGTGCTGGTTACCATTGCCGCGATAGCCTCCGTTTTAAGTGCTTATGATATCCTGCCGTTGTCTGATAGTGTGCTTATTGGCCTGCGCTGGCTGGCGCTGGCGAGCCTGATCGTATACGCGATCCTGAAAAAGAACCTCACCACTTCGATCCTGATATCCATGCTCGTCGGAACGGAAATCGGGTACGACTTTCCGAAAATGGGTACCGAGTTGCACTTCCTGCGGCAGATATTCCTTCAGATGATCAAAACGGTGATCGCGCCGTTGCTTTTCGCTACGCTGGTAACGGGTATCGCCGGGCATTCCGACCTGAAACAGGTAGGACGCATGGGCTGGAAATCGCTTTTGTATTTTGAAGTCGTCACGACATTTGCGCTGGTCATCGGACTGGTGTTTGCCAACTGGTTCAAGCCGGGCGTCGGCATCATACCCCCCGAAAGCCTGAATGCGACCTTACCCAAGGTGAACCAGCAAACCTGGCAGGAAATTGTACTGCATTCGTTCCCGGAGAACGTAGCGAAATCGATTTACCACGGTGAAGTATTGCAAATAGTCGTTTTCAGTGTGCTTTTCGGTATCAGCCTTGCATTGCTGCCTGCGGTGAAGAAGGAGAAATTCGTACACGGCGTCGAGCTGCTGGCTGAGGTAATGTTCAAATTCACCAAAATCATTATGTACTTCGCACCGATTGGTGTGGGTGCGGCCATTGCGGAAACGGTAGGCCATATGGGGATCGACGTTTTGAAAAACCTGGCATTGCTCCTGGCTACATTATATTGTGCGCTGATCGTCTTCATCCTGATCGTGTTTGTGCCGATAGCGCTGATCGCCAGGATCCCCGTCATCAAATTCGCCAAGGCTATTTTCGAACCGGTTTCCATTGCATTTGCCACTACGAGCTCCGAATCCGCATTGCCCAAGGCGATGGAGAAAATGGAGAAGTTCGGCGTGCCGCGGCAGATCGTATCGTTTGTAATGCCAACAGGTTATAGCTTCAACCTCGACGGTTCAACATTGTATCTGGCCCTGGCGACGGTGTTCGTTGCGCAGGCAACCGGTACCGAAATGTCGATCGGGCAGCAGTTAACGATGGTATTGTTACTAATGCTCACCAGCAAAGGCGTAGCCGGTATCCCACGCGCAACGTTGGTGATATTGTTGGGCGCGATCGCTAACTTTGGCATGCCCGAATGGCCTGTGTTGCTGATCATGGGGATCGACGAGCTGATGGATATGGCGCGTACATCGGTGAATGTGACCGGTAACTGCCTGGCAACAGCCGTTATCGCACGTTGGGAAGGCGAGCTCGATGATCAGAAAATGCACGATTCGGACAAGGTTGTGGAAGAACCCGCAGCTACCGAAGTTTAATATCACGTCATTTTCAGAGTAAATTTTATGTTGACCGTTTACGGAATCCCGAATTGCGATACCATTAAAAAAGCACGCACCTGGCTCGATAACAACAAGGTGCCTTACCAGTTCTACGATTACAGGAAGGACGGCATTAGTCCGGAGAAAGTAAACAGCTGGTTCAGCGAGTTTCCGTGGGAAAAAGTTTTAAACAAAGCTTCAACCACCTGGAAGGAGCTTAGCGAGGAAGAAAAAGCAAAGGTTACCGATGCGAAATCTGCCGCAAAACTGCTTTCATCAAATCCTACGGCCATTAAACGCCCGGTGATCGAAGACGAAAACGGCAAAGCGCTGACGCTCGGTTATTCCGAAAAAATCTACGAGGAAACCTACCTCAAATAGGTTTCACGCAAACGATCACGACTTTGGATTGATCGGCAAGGGTGGTGGCGAACAGGTAATGATCGCCACCATCTTTTAGTTTCCACTTCTTCCTGAGTTCTTCGGGCTTTGCGGGAAAATTACGGGTAGTAATGTTAGCCTTGTCGCCGGGGATATGCCGTGATATTTCGCGGATATCGGGTTTGCACACGGCCACGATTTTGAAATTGCGGCCCGGGAAGTCCTTCACATATTTCTCCGAAGTATATAGCTGGCTGTGCATGGCCAGTTTCTGCAAGGCAAATCTGGCACAAAGCGTTTTGAAAGCGCCCGCTTTCAGCACTGCGGCGTGAGGTTCATATAAATAGCCCAGTGGTTTGGAATAACCGACTACTGCCGACCGCTCTTCTTCGCGGTCGAAATCGAGCTGGTGAATAGGTTGCCCGGCCGAATCGACAATGCGTACTTTAATCTTAAAATCCCGCTCCGGCATTTCGCGGTCGAGCACAAACAGCAATTCCTTGCATTCCTGCTCATAGCCTATCACGTGTACTTCTTTGAGTTTTTGAAGCTCTTTCGAAGCCAGATCAATGTCGAGCAGGGGAGACGTTTTGATTAAAATATGGGGGGCTGCATTTAAAAGCAACGCGATGTTTCCGGCCACATCCGGCGTGCAATCGGCCAGGCGCACTACTTTTTCCTTGTTGGCATCGCGGCGGGCCGGGTCGGCGTAGAGCCAATTTGCCGTCAAACCGTCCTGCAATGCTTGGAGCGACTCGCCTGCGTGTACGTGTATGCGTGACGCGTCCAGCTGTGCGAAGTTGTAGGCCGCGGTGGCCGCCACTTCGGGTTGTTGTTCGAAATAATGGGTGTCGGTGAATTTACGGCTCATGTAATAGCAATCTATGCCCATGCCGCCGGTAATGTCGATCAGCGTATCGCCGGAAACAATACCGGCCTTGTAATGCGCCGTCGCCTCGGAGGAGCATTGTTCCACGGACAAGGCAGGCGGGAAAATCAGCTTTTCGTTGGCCGACCATTCGGGGAGTTTTTTCAAAGCCTTCTGCCGCGACTGGATCTGCGCAGCCAGCTTCTTCACATCTAATCCTCTGAACTTGCCGGCTTTTAGGATCAGCCCGCCGGGATTATCATGCAAATGCTCGCGGATGAATGCGATCTCGGCCTCCGTTAATCCCTGGTGTGCGCCACCTTCCGCAGCCATTTCTTGCCCTTTGCTCATTTGTTCAACTAGTTCGAAGCCCGAAAGTACATCTTTTTGCCGAGCGCATACAATACCGGGGCTCTGAGGACGGAATTTGAAATATTATTAGAATGATAATAATTGCTGGTCTTTTGCTATCGGCTGATTATCAGTAAAATGGCCTTCAAGTGTCCGTAATACAGTTTCTGTACAAGTAGGACTAACCAAATGAAAATTATAACTTGGCAGCCAAATCCTAAATTTCCTGTTAAAACCTTTATTTATCATGAGAATTAAGACCTTTGAAGAGTACAAGGTTGCTTACCAACAAAGTGTAGACGATCCCGAAGGTTTCTGGGCGGAAGTGGCCCAACAATTTCAATGGCGTAAACCGTGGAAGAAAGTACTTAGCTGGGACTTTCAGGAAGCGCGTACCAAATGGTTCGAAGGCGGTGTCATGAATATTACCGAGAACGCCCTCGACCGTCACCTTGCCGAACGTGGCGATCAGCCTGCGATTATCTGGGAACCCAACAACCCCGAAGATCAGTCGGTGACCCTTACTTACCATGTTTTGTTTGACCAAGTCTGCCGTTTCGCCAACGTGCTCAAAAAGCATGGCGTGCAGAAGGGCGACAGGGTTTGCATATACCTGCCGATGGTGCCCGAGCTGGCCATTGCCGTGCTCGCATGTGCACGCATAGGCGCAGTGCATTCGGTGGTTTTCGGTGGTTTTTCGGCCAAATCCATTGCCGACCGTATCAATGACGCCGAATGTTCGATGGTAATCACTTCCGACGGCGCATTCCGCGGCTCGAAAGTAATCCCTATGAAGGATACCGTGGACGAGGCATTGGTGCAATGCTCGACCGTGAAAAAGGTGATCGTGCTCACGCGTACCCGCACACCGGTGCACATGCTCAAAGGCCGCGACCTGTGGTGGGAAGACGAGGTGAAACAAGTAAACTCTGTGTGCCCTGCCGAGCCGATGGACGCTGAGGACATGCTTTTCATCCTTTACACATCCGGCTCAACAGGTAAGCCAAAAGGAGTCGTCCATACCTGTGGAGGCTATATGATTTACGCCACCTACACTTTTGCGAACGTATTCCAGTACGAACCCGGGGAGGTGCATTTCTGTACAGCCGATATCGGTTGGATCACCGGTCACAGCTACATCGTGTACGGTCCGCTTTGCTACGGAGCCACTTCCCTGGTATTCGAAGGAGTTCCTACTTACCCGGATGCAAGCCGTTTCTGGAAGATCGTTGAAAGACATAAGGTTAATATCCTTTACACCGCGCCAACGGCGATCCGCTCGTTGATGGGCTTTGGTCTGGATTATGTAAAAGGGCATGATTTCTCCTCGCTGAAAAAACTGGGCTCCGTAGGCGAGCCGATCAACGAGGAAGCATGGCATTGGTACAAAACCAACATCGGGGGCGATCAATGCCCGCTGGTGGATACCTGGTGGCAGACCGAGAACGGCGGTATCATGATTTCACCGCTCGCAGGCATTACGCCGGAAAAGCCCACATTTGCTACATTGCCATTGCCGGGTATTCAGCCGGTGCTGGTGGATGAAAGCGGTAAGGAGATTGAAGGAAACGGCGTGAGCGGTAACCTTTGTATCAAATTCCCGTGGCCGGGCATTATCCGCACTACCTACGGCGATCACGAGCGCTGCCGTCAAACCTACTTCTCGACTTATCCGGGCATGTATTTCACGGGCGACGGCTGTTTGCGCGACGAAGACGGTTACTACCGCATCACTGGTCGCGTCGACGATGTACTGAACGTATCCGGCCACCGAATCGGTACCGCGGAGGTGGAGAATGCGATCAATATGCACCTTGGGGTGGTGGAATCGGCCGTGGTCGGTTATCCGCACGATATCAAAGGGCAGGGCATTTACGCATACGTGATCACCGAGCACGTCCCTCACGATCCTGAAATGTTCAGAAAGGACATTTCCGCCACAGTTTCACGGATTATCGGCCCGATCGCGAAGCCGGACAAGGTGCAGTTCGTTTCCGGTTTGCCCAAGACACGTTCCGGCAAGATCATGCGCCGTATTCTGAGAAAGATTTCGGAAGGGGACGTAAACAACCTGGGCGATACTTCGACATTGCTCGATCCCGCGGTTGTGGACGAGATTAAAGCAGGGAAATTGTAATACAGAATGTAAGGAATATAAGTCAAAAGGCCCCAAACGGGGCCTTTTTGCATTTTCTCTGAGCGAGAAATCTATTTGATTTTAACCGAACTCACTTTATCCGCGGCGCAGCCACAACCTTTGGCGCATCCACCGCTGTTACGCCGGTCGAATGCTTTCCAGATCCGCCAGCCCATGTAGCCGGCCGCGACCAGAAATAAGACCCAAATGATGATTTGCTGTTCCATGACTTGTTAACCGCATTTTACTGCCAATTGTTCCGCTGCGCCAGCCTGAATGCGTGCTGATAATGGTGTTCGCTATGCCATGCATAATTGGCGATTACCTCGTCGAGGCGGAACGATTTTTGAGAACCCGGATGAAAATAGGTTCTGGCCAGATCGTTATCATCCAATGAGTTGAGCAGTAATACCCAACGTAAATGCACATACCGCAGCAATTGCAACGACAGTTCTACCTGCGCCGTTTTGGCGTCGGGCAACTCGGCCCACAAATGCTCCTCGTAGGGCTTGATTACCGGATTGTCCTCCGTCATGGCCAGCCTGCAACGGGTGTATGCATTGATATGGCTGTCGGCCACGTGGTGGATCAGCTGCCGTACGGTCCAGCCATCAGGCCGGTAGGGGGTATCCAGCCGGTGATCGTCCCAGTTGCCCAGCAGGTTGATAAACTTCGAAGGTAATGCGCTGATAACCTGTATATTAGATTTAATATCGGCAACTGAATAGCTTTCCTGTGACTGGAATTGGCCGATCGGGTATTGGAGGTTGTACAAGTCCATGGTGTTAGTAATTATGAATGACTGAATGAGCCGCCGTGGAACGGGGAATGTGTGAATGAATAAGTCAAAACCTGACCCACTGACCTAATGACCTTTAATCGTTCAAAAGTTTTCGCTGATAACCTGAACGAGTTCGGGATGTGCGCCGGGTGCTGCCGCGATGATGTCGCCTCCGAAAAGGTAGTTGTCGCCGCCGGTGAAGTCCGTTACAATGCCGCCCGCTTCTTTAATGAGCAACGTCCCTGCGGCCATATCCCAGGAGTTTAGGTTGTATTCATAAAAGCCGTCGAAACGACCGGCGGCTACGTACGCCAAATCCACTGCTGCGGCCCCCATCCGGCGGATGCCGTGGGTTTTTTGCATGAGCAGTTCGAGGATGTACATGTAGCGCTTCTGTTTTTCGAACCTGTAATAGGGGAAACCGGTAGCGATGAGCGCATCCTCCAATTTGGGTACGGTCGATATCCTGATACTCTTTCCATTACACCAAGCGCCGCCGCCCTGCCAGCCGTAAAACATTTCGTTCAGGCTCGGTTCGTGGATTACGCCCAGAAGCAGCTCTTTCCCGCGTGCGAGGCCTACGCTTACGCAATAAACGGGAATTCCGTGGATGAAATTGGTGGTGCCGTCGAGCGGATCGATGATCCAGTTCAATGCGGCAGGATCAGGTTCCTGGCCGGTGGTGCCTTCCTCGGTAATGAAGCTGGCTTCGGGAAGCAGCTCTTCTAAACCGGCAACAAGCAGCTTTTCGGCTTCCTTATCGACGTAGGAAACCAGGTTATTGAGGTCTTTGTACTCGATTTTGTCACGGGAAAAAAGGGCCGCTTCCTGCTGGATAAATGAGGACGCCTGCCTAACTACTTCAATGGTTTTTTGTGTCAGCAACTCCAGATCCATACGCAATTACCTTTATTTTTGAAAGTGAATTGTTAATATAGTAAACCCTGATGATGAGCGTCGCCAGGATGGGTATCAGCACCAGATTATGCTTTGCGAGATTGCCCGTCGCGCAAAGCAAAAGAAATGCATAAAAAATTAACAAATACTGAAACCAATCGGGTTTTTTGCTCTTCGAAAGCGAAAAAATAAGAGGCATCCAGAGCGGAAATGCCCAAAGGATATCGTAGTTATAAGCGGTAACACCGTGGTTGGTGCCAAACCACAACAGTAATATGATCCAGCCGGCAATACCGGCAATGCCGAAAAGTACTTTGTCGAACACAAAATTGACATTATTGGCCTTGATCTGCCAGTAAGTAAATGCCAGCGTAAGGATAGCGAGCGACCAGAAAACGACGGTCGGCGTAAGCGGACTTGGTGGCGGAAATGGCGCAGCGGTAAATATCGGTCGTGTCGAAGATACCAATGGCGCAGTGCCGGTGGCTGTTTTTACCCTAGCATCGGCAAATGCGGTGGCAAGGTTGTCGGGCAGGAAAGTCGCCTGCTCAGGCGTCGCAATCTCGTCGGAAGGCGAGCCTATGGCCAGGTCCATTCCAAAGTCAGCCCAGGGGTTCTGTTTGAATGCATACCGGTCGATCCACTGGCGGAAGCTCAGTTTTTCTTTGGTATACCCATTGTAAATCAGGCTGTCGCCGACGGCCGCTTTCAAGGCGACGGTCATACGGGTGGCGCAGTTGTCGTAGAAGAACTTGTATTGATACTTCCGGTTCTCGGGCAGGTAATTGTTTTCGAGAAAGTTGTAAAGCCTTTGTTTCTGGGGAATGGAAAGATTTAAGACTTGCTCGGAAATAGAGCGGTTTTCTTCCTGATAATGCGCGACCTGATAGGAAAGCGGCGAAACCGACACGCTGTAAGGCAATGTCCCTCTCAGAAATTTGACATAAAAATTACCTTCCTGAAAACTGAATGTGCCGTAATTGAATGCACGGTCGACGCCTGTCGCAGGGTCGTAAACCCAGAGTACGCTATGCCCGAAGCCGGAGTAAAGCTCCTGGCCCGGCGCGATGGTCACGAGGCTGATTTTTGCGGAAGGGCTCAAAGTGCCAAACTGGGCCCTGGAAACGACAGGCGTTACCAGCCAGAAAGCGCACACCAGTATGAATAACCGAAGCAAATGCCATTGGAATACCGATCGGCTTTGCATTGAACAGGAGGGGGAATGCATATTTTTAATGAAACGGTTAATCCTCATCTTCATCGGATTTTTTCTTGTCATCGGCCTTGCCGGCCACTACGATCACAATTTCGCCTTTTACCGGTTTGTCTCCAAAATGTGCGATGACTTCTGTGACTGTCCCGCGCACATTTTCCTCAAACATTTTACTTAATTCCCTTGAAACGCAAACCTGTCTGTCGGCGCCGAAATGCTCCGCAAATTGCTGCAATGCCTTCACCAACCGGTGCGGCGATTCGTAGAAAACCATCGTCCGCTCTTCGTTAGCCAGGTTTTGCAGGCGTGTTTGTCGTCCTTTTTTATGGGGCAGGAAGCCTTCAAAAGTAAAACGGTCGTTGGGCAGACCGGAGTTGACCAATGCGGGCACGAATGCGGTGGGCCCGGGCAGGCATTCCACAGGTACGCCCTCGCGTATGCAGGCGCGCACGAGCAGGAAACCCGGGTCGGAAACAGCCGGGGTGCCGGCATCGGATACCAGAGCCATCGTCTCGCCCTTGCGGATGCGCTCCACCACGCGGGCGACCGTTTGGTGCTCGTTGTGAATATGATAGCTGTGTAAAGGCTTCGAAATGCCGAGATGTTTGAGCAGGTTTCCGGATGTACGGGTGTCTTCTGCCAGGACGACATCAACGCTTTTCAGCACATTGATTGCCCTTAATGTAATGTCTTCGAGGTTGCCGATCGGCGTGGGTACTATATAGAGTTTCATGCGTTATAAATCCGGTCGATCGCCGAGGCCAGCTTATGGTCCTTTTCGGTTACGACGTCTCCGGCATCGTGGGTATTCAATTCAAAACTAACCTTATTGTACATATTTGTCCAGTAGGGATGATGATCCATTTCGTTCACAACATCAGCCACTTTGTTCATAAAGGCAAAAGCTGCACGGAAATCCTTGAACGAAAAGCTTTTTTTGAGTTTGTTGTCTTGTTCCTGCCACATGGTTTCGGGTGTTTTTTGTTATGCTGATTTCTCCCAAAATACTTATGCCATTGCATGCTGCATTCCAGTTCTGAGGACGGATTTCCGGAAACGAATATAGTGTTAATCTAGCCGATTCCATACCGATCGAGTATATTTGAACTTTGGACGGTTGCAAAAGCTTTAGAGAGTGTGCGGGTCGGCCAGAGGCCTTCGCATAGTCGGCACGAACCAGGAGCTTCGCGCCATTGAGCCATTGCATTGCAAATATTGATTTACATTAATACAGCCTTTCAGAACAGAAGGCAACCATTATGAAAGTAGAACTAGTCCGCGTAGATGACGCCTTCCATTTCGAAGGCACCGGTTCCTCCGAAGTTAAAGTACATACCGACGGCTCGCCCGAAATTGGCGGCCAGAACCTCGGCGTGAGGCCGATGGAACTGTTGCTGATGGGCCTCGCAAGTTGCAGCGCCATCGATGTGGTGCTGATCCTGAAAAAGCAGCGCCAGGAAATCACCGATTTCCGCATCGTGGCCGAGGGCGACCGCGAGCAGGAGCCCGATACGCAGCGCAAGCCGTTCCGGAAGATCCATCTTACATTCAAATTCGCAGGTAATAACCTCGATGAGGGCAAGATCAACCGCGCGATAGGTCTTTCGATGGAAAAATACTGCTCCGCGACCGCTCAGCTGGAAGCGCTGGCCGCTATTACTTACGACGTTGAAATCGCCTCAGTTTAAATAAATCAGCATGCAACAATACCACGACCTGCTGCGCCACATTCTTAAAGAAGGCGTCAGGAAGACCGACCGCACCGGCACCGGGACGATCAGTGTTTTTGGCTATCAGATGCGATTTGACCTGAAAAAGGGTTTTCCGCTGGTAACGACCAAAAAAGTGCACACCAAATCGATCATTTACGAGCTGTTGTGGTTTTTGCAGGGAGACACCAATATCCGATATCTGAAAGAACACGGCGTGTCGATCTGGGATGAATGGGCCGATGAAAACGGCAATCTCGGACCGGTCTACGGCAAGCAATGGCGAAGCTGGGAAGGTGCGGACGGCAAGTCGGTCGACCAGTTGAAGGAGGTTTTGAAACAACTCAAAAATTCTCCGGACTCGCGCCGCATTATCGTTTCGGCATGGAACCCGGCCGAGCTGTCGCAGATGAAACTGCATCCGTGCCATGCCCTGTTTCAGTTTTACGTGGCCCCGCCCGATATTGAAGCAGGTGAAACGAAGGGGAAACTTTCCTGCCAGCTCTATCAGCGCAGCGCGGATGTATTTCTTGGCGTGCCGTTCAATATTGCCAGCTATGCGTTGCTGACGATGATGATCGCACAGGAGTGCGACCTAGATCTGGGCGATTTCGTCTGGACCGGCGGTGATACGCACATCTACCTGAACCATTTGGAACAGGTGGAAACGCAACTCAGCCGTGAACCACGCGAATTGCCGCAAATGATTCTGAACCCAGAAGTAAAGGATGTACTGGACTTCAAATTTGAGGATTTCGAGCTCCGAAACTATAACCCATGGCCGGGCATCAAGGCCCCGGTAGCGGTCTAACCGTCGTCATGGGATGAGTATTCAATACATATTAGAGATCGTCGGGACATTCGCATTCGCGATTTCCGGCGCATTGGCTGTGAAGGATCAAAAGCACCAGGATTGGTTTGGTGCGAGCTTCACAGCCTTTATTTCGTCCATAGGAGGCGGTACGCTACGCGACGTGCTGTTGGGAAGTTACCCGTTGGTGTGGATCAACGATATTACCATCATCCACGCCATTATCCTGGGCATTCTGGTCACATTCATTTTTTATAAATTCCTGCTGAGGCTGCGAAAAACGCTGTTCCTCTTCGATACTTTCGGGATAGCGCTTTTTACTCTGGTAGGGACTGAAAAAGCATTGCATTTGGGCGTGAGGCCGGAGATTGCCGTGATTATGGGCGTTTTTACGGCCACGATGGGCGGGGTAATCCGCGATGTGATGACGAACGAAATACCGATTATCTACCGGAAGGAAGTATATGCGACGGCCTGCTTCACGGGCGCCTGTTTTTACCTGCTGCTAAGCGAATTGGGCGTTGAAAGAAATACCACATTTATCTCTTCCGCCATTGTTATTATCGTGATCCGCATTCTGGCGGTTCGCTATCAATGGAGCGTTCCCCGGTTTTTCAGGTAATGGAAGAGGTAGTGTCAGAGGTGGTTAAATGTCAGCCTGAGCGGAGTCGAAGGCCGTTGCAATACCGGCCTTCGACTCCGCTCAGGCTGACAACCTATTATTTCTTCTTCTTTTTAACGGTCGAAACGGCTTCTTTCACCGGAGCGGCTTTGGCCTGCATTTCGGCGATGGCTTTTTCAACCTGTGGCTTGTAGAAGTTGTAAGCGCCGTCCGGTGCGGCTGCGCCTACTGTCAATGCCTTTTGTGCCACTGGAATCGCTTCGGCAGTTTTGCCGAGTTTGTTCAAAATTTGCGCTTTGGTCCACAATGCACCGAATGATTCTTTCAAACCAATGGCTTTGTCGGCCAACGACAGCGCTACCTGCAAGTCCTTGCCTTTCGATAAAAGGTAACCCGCCGTGCTTTGCAATGTGGCCACATCCTCGGGTTTCTCGGCTACGGCTTTGTTCAATGCGGTCAATGTAAGCGACTCGGTGCTTACGGCGAGGGGAACAGGGATGTTTACCGACGACCACGAGAGGTTCAGGAATGCCGTACTGTCCGTTACCGGCTCGATTTCGATTTTGAATGCCTCATTGTATTCATTCGAAGTAGGGACGACCATCGTACGAGCAACGTCCTCGGATTCTTTGTAATTGTCAGACCCGCCCTGGTTGTAGTCTTTATTCAAAATAACCGTCCAAGCGGCACCGTTGGGGATTGAAAACAATGCATACTTGCCTGCTGGCACCTTTTTGCCGCCGAATGTGAACTCGGTGCTGGATTCGAAGACAGTCGCCATGTTGGCACCGGTGCGCCAGATTTGATCGTAAGGCGCAAGAGCAGAGCCATCGGCGAATACTTTGCGGCCTTTGATAAATGGCCGGGAATATTTGACGGTGAAATCAGTTACACCAACGGTTTGCATTACACTGGCTGCCGGGCTGGGGGCGGGTACCCGCTGGGCGATGGAAGTGGTCGCTATCAGGGCAGCGAGGGACATGGATAATAGATACTTTTTCATTTTCGAATAAGGTGGTTTATTGCTTTCAGTTGTTAAACTTGTGGTGAAATTAGAACGAAAAAACCAGATAGTCTAAATGAACAGGGACAGTTTGCTCGCATTGCTCGCATCATATGAGCCGGAGTGGGGCTTAGAAGCTGAAATGCACAATGATACAGTCGATTTTGTAAAACAGCATCCCGATTGTTTCGAAAGAAGCCTGCTTAAAGGCCACGTAACGGCATCGGGCTGGGTGCTTTCGCCGGGAAAAGATTCGGTACTGTTGATGCACCACCGCAAACTCGACCGCTGGTTCCAACCGGGCGGCCATTGCGACGGTGATCCTGATGTGCGGGAAGTGGCGATGAAAGAAGTAATGGAAGAAACCGGTATCACCGATCTGCAAGCATTGAAAGACGGTATTTTCGACGTAGACGTACATCTGATCCCCACCAATAAAGACATTCCCGAGCATTACCATTACGATATCCGCTTCGCATTCCAAGCTGGCGAGGGACAGGAAATTGTACTGAACAGTGAGTCCAACGACGTGCAATGGGTTCCTGTTTCGAAAGTCCGGGATTCCAATGACTCCGAATCCATTATGCGAATGGTTAGGAAAACTACCGCTTTATAAACTTCAATGTCCTTTCCTGGTTATCAACTTTGAGTCGGACCAGGTAAAGGCCCGATGCGAGCTGGCCGGTCGCGATGGTGTATTTGGAGTCGAGACGAGCGGTTGCTGACTGTAAACTTGCGCCGCTTGCCGCGTACAGGCTTACATTCGCCATTTTGCCGGTCAGCGTTTGCGGAATTGAAATCGTCAC
>Ga0255338_1004367_pt1 | contig 14784 bp, 25 predicted proteins | sample MeOH1_35cm_T4_19_FD_203715 | JGI IMG/M metagenome (GOLD analysis project Ga0255338, IMG submission 203715) | Sandy soil microbial communities from University of British Columbia, Vancouver, Canada - MeOH1_35cm_T4_195 | ecosystem: Engineered > Artificial ecosystem > Sand microcosm > Unclassified ...
GGATCACCGACAGCACGGGGCCGAACACCTCTTCCTGCGCGATGCGCATGGCGTTGGTGACGCCCGTGAATATCGTCGGCTCCACGAACCAGCCGTTGCCGCATTCGGGCCGCGACGCGCGGGTGCCACCCAGGACCGGCTGCGCGCCTTCGCCTTTCGCGATATCGATGTACTTGAGAATTTTCTCGAGCTGCGGCGGATTGGTGACGGGGCCCACCTGCGTTTCCAGGCTCATCGGATCGCCCATCTTTGCCGTGCGTCCGAGCGCGACGAGCTTCTCGACGAACCGATCGTGTATCGACTGCTGCACGAGCAGCCGCGATCCCGCGATGCAGGTCTGGCCCGTGGCGGCGAAGATGCCCGAGATCACGCCCTTCACCGCGTTGTCGATCTGCGCGTCGTCGAACACGATGTTGGGCGACTTGCCGCCGAGCTCCATCGAGACGCGTTTGAGCCCGCGCGCGGCGCTTTCGTAAATCTTCTGCCCGGTGGCGTCGGAGCCGGTGAACGCGATTTTCGCGACATGCGGATGCTCCACGAGCGGCGTGCCCACCGCCGCGCCGTAGCCGGTCACCACGTTGACCACACCCGGCGGAAAGCCCGCGGCCTCGATCAGCTTCATGAGCTCCAGCGCCGAGGCCGACGTGTACTCCGACGGCTTCACGACGACGGTGTTGCCGGCGGCAAGGGCAGGCGCGAGCTTCCACGCGAGCAGCAGCAGCGGCGAGTTCCAGGGAATGATCGCGGCGATGACGCCCAGCGGCTCGTGGCGCGTGTAATTCAACGTGTCGGGCTTGTCGGTGGGTATGACGGCGCCCTCGATCTTGTCCGCCAGCCCGCCGTAGTAGTAATACGACTAATTGTCGAATGTAGAAAACCGTTCTACATCAACATTTACCTCTGCGGTGATCCGGTCACTGTCAGACAACTTTCGACAAAGTGCTACAGATTTTGCGGATTATGCGCAAGTTGTGCGCAACTACTTTGCCTCCGCAACGCGCAGAGCGTCCAGCACCGCCTGAATTACTCTGGTTAGATACCGACGGTTGTGCTGGCCGCTTTTCAGCGTTGACGCGCACATCATGTTTCCCGCAACGTAATCCGCATCCACTTGACGCAGGAACTCGCGCACGGTGCGCCCGCCCATCGCATTCCAGTAGCCGACCCATGCGGCGTCAAAGCAACTGATCGTGATGCGGCCCTTTCCCGGCTCGTAATCCTCGATATAGACGCGAACTGGATCGAGATTGAACGCACCTGTGATTTCGATGCGTTCAACGGTAGATACCGAGATCATAGGATGGTTTTGAGAAATACCCATCTCCTCCGTGGCCGTCGTATGGTTACTCATCTCCCACCTCCGCAATCATCGCGTCCGCATACTCCACCCGAAACTTCGCCAGCACGGCGCACACGGCGGCCCTGTCGCTGTCGCTGTGGATGTCCATGGAGGGTAGCAGCGACATGATGTCACGTATGCCTATGGGCGCGTGGGCGGCGAAGTAGGCGCGTTGATTCTTTGCTTCAGCATTCATTGCTCTCGCTACCCAATGATGCAAGTCTTCATCCGTCGGGCTCCCCCATACGGACATACGGCCAGTTCCAAGTTGATTGATCCGGTAAACCTCGCCGGTCGGCGCTTGCAGCATGGGATTTGATGGGCCGTCGAACACCACCTCCCATCGCGCGCTCACTGCACACCCCCGATCTTCCCTATGCGTTGCCGCTTCTCGAAGTCGTCGCGGCAGTCTGCGTCGCAAAAGAGGCTGTGCGTGTGGTCACCGCAGTTGTAGCAGTAGCCGGTGGGCTGGACCCGCTGGTGCGTATACGGCACTTCGCGTATGCACGCCTCGCGGTTGCGCGCGTCGGCGTCTTGGGCTGCGTCTATCAGGTCAGGCATTATTTTCTCCTAAATAACTTTGCATCGTGTCGTATAGGCGAGAACCGCGCGTATATGCAGGAAAGAGACGCCTGGAAATCTGGCGTGAACTTGCTTGTGCGTCAGTTTTTCGACCTCATGTAGTCGACGGACCTCCCGCACCTGGTCGTCGGTGGGAAGCGTTTTCTGCGCGCTACCGCGTTCAACCCTTTGGCGTTTTGGCGGACGTGTATTCACGCAATACCTCTCTGCCATTCGACGAAGTAGACCATTGAATCCCATTGCCATGTCGTGCTGTCGACTTACTGGCGCCCCTTTATTGGTCACGATTGCTTCTCCCGTTCGTTGTTGAAGTTGATTGCATCCCGCAGGTAGTCGGGATGGTGATGGGCATACTTCGTTTCCACCGTCGCCAGCGTGTCGCCCAAGACGCCCGCGATCTCCCACAGTGAAACCTTGCTCTGCGCTGCCCACGTTGCCCACGTATGCCGCAGGGTATGCGGCGTCACGCGTGCCCGGCGGTAAGCGTCGAGCTCCACCCGGCTGGGCTTGCGCTTCTCCAGCACCCACGGCCGGTCGGGCTCAAGCCCCGCTTTGCGGCAGGCGGTATCGAAGGTCGTCCCGATGTCTCCGCTCGCGCCCATGACGAGTTCGCTGTCTGGCCACACCGCGTAAGCCTTCTGGATCCACGGCAGGAGCGCCGTGGCGATCGGCACCTTCGGCCGTCGCTTCTTCGTCTGTATGCGCCCGGGCGGATTGAAGTCGATCTGCATGCGCTCCAAGTCAACCTGACTCTTACGCAGGTTCAGGATCGCGCGCTTGCGTGCGGCCGTGTGCAAGCCCATCTCCACGAACAGGCGCAGCCGGAAGTCAGCGCACGCCTCGCGCAGCGATTCCGCCTCGCCGCGCTCGAGCCAGCGGTCCTTCGCTGCGGGCGCAGGCGGCATAGGAATGTGGGGCACCTTGGCGCGGTCCAGCTTCTTGTGCTTGACGGCGAAGTTGAGCGCAGCCACGAGGTAGGTGAGCTCCAGCCGAACCGTGCCATCCCCGGCCGGGCAGGTTCCGATCGCTCCGCGGCGCCGCGCAGCCACGTAGTCCTGCACCATTGGGATATCGATGGCGTCCGGCGGGACGAGGCCAAAGTGCGCCTTTAGGTGTTGAAGAATGGAGCGTTGACGTTCGCTACTTTCGACACTGCCGGCATGATTTTCCCAATAGTCGACCAGAAAGAAAGATACCGGGGAGTCGGAGGAGGAGAGAGAGTCTACCGCTCGCTTCTCGAGGATGAAGTTTGCGAGGATCGCTTCAGCTTCCGAGCGATCTCCCGTCCCCGTAGTGCGGCGCTGACTGCGGCTTCTCTTTGCTGCCACGTCGTAATCCGACCAACAGATATACCAGACGTCGCCAAGGAGTCGGAGTTGGTGACCCTTACTTTTGCGTGACATATATAGTCCTCAACTTGCTGTGGTGTGTAACGCGGCTTGCCGCGCACGCGGGTGAACTCTATCTCGCCGGACGCCCGCATGCGCTGCAGTGTGCGTTCGCTTATATCGAGAATCTCCGCAACCTTCTTGTCGTTCAGTAGCATGTCGATTATCGTCCTACAGAATGTAGAACGATGTCAACAATTACTTCGCGGCCTCCTTGCGTAGGATGGCGATCACTTGTATTGCCACGTCCTCTGATACAACCTGGCTGATACGCAGCATCACTTTGCCGGGCGCATTGTTCAGAGACTTGAACTCGAACTTGGGTGTCTCGTCCACGAGAGACGCAATCAGTCCCGGGTAGAGATCATCCGGCTGCACGTCCAGCGCCTCCGCTAGTTTCTTCAGGTGCTTGGAGTTGGGAATGTTCTTGCCCCTGATATAACCGCTTACATTATCCCGGCCCATGTCTGCGCGACGCGCGAGTTCTGACTGGTTCCATCCCTTCTTCAGCATTAGGACTTGAACTTTGCGCCCGAACTCTTTGCGAAAATCTTTGGTTACCATCGTGTTGAATCTCCTGTAATTAATCGTAGAGCGGCACGGATACTACCCCTACACACTGTAGGAAATCAAACTTCATATGTGACTTTTCGCACGAAACCCATTGACTAGACAAAATGTAGTCTACATAATGTCGAACATCAAAACGACAAAATTCTACGGGTGGCAGGCTTACCATGAAAATAAACGTGCCTCTGGTAATCAAGAAGTTCAAGGGTGTCCCGTCCATGGTGGAGGGTCTGCGCGGCATGGGGTTCGACGTCACGGAAAAGGCGGTCGAGAAGTGGCGCGAGCGCGGCAGTATCCCTATGGACCGGTGGATCGAACTCATGCAGCTCGCCAAGGAGCGGCGCCTGAAATTGACCTTGGAAGCATACCTTATCCGTTAGGAGCGTGTGGATTATTTCACGAAACCCGCCACTGACGAGATTTCGTCACCCGTTGTCGAACGTCCGACGCATTGACGAACGAAAAAATGGGGCGCACTGTGACGGCGCAGTTCAGCACTTCCGACAACAACGAGGCACTTACAGAGAGGTCGTAAAAATGTTCGTAACAGTAAACGACGAGACGGGTGAATTTGTGGCGAAACAAGACATCGTGCGAGTCATGCCGGCCCTGTCCGGGGATGGCTCCCTGGTCATACTTCGTGATGAGTCGGAGATGGTCGAGAGCCCGCTGTCTTGCAGCGAAGTCGCGGCCCGGGCGCAGGCGTAAAACATGGCGACTCTCAGTGAGCTTTACCTGCAGCGGGCGACGGCAGAACAACAACTCTCTGCGGTGAGGCAGTCCATCGCAGCCATCGACGAACAGATCACCGCCGCGACTGCGGAGAGGGTGAGGCAGATGTATACCCTCTCGGGGAAGCAGTCGGGCACGGTCACTGTCGACGGCGGCGATGGCATCGAGATCAAGGCCGACATTTCCAAGAAGGTCGAGTGGGATACGGCGGTCCTGATGGGCGTGGCGCGCACGATGCCGTGGGACCGGGCGCAGGAAGTCTTCGACATCAAGTTCGCGGTGCCGGAGAAGAAATACAAGACTTTATCAAGTGAGCTTCGGGCGCAGCTGGATGAGGGGCGCGTCACGAAATACGGCGACATCAAAATCACCCTCGTGAAGAAGGAGTCGTGATGTTCTGGGTAACGATCGACGACCACGACGGCACGTTCGTTCACGCCGAGGAGGTCGTAGCATGCTGCAAGACAGACCCGGATAGGGCTGGCTGCATGGTCATCACGCACGCCGCCAATCTGCGCTCCTCGCTGGAACCCGGTGAAGTTAAGGGCCGCATCGAAGCGGCGTTGAAACTGAAGAACAACTAAGGAGTCAACTCGCATGGCAATCAGGATAGTCACGGCCGACGAACGGCTGAAGCAGAAGTCGGCAATCAAGGGCGTCATTTTCGGTGGAAGCGGGATTGGGAAAACCTCTCTCCTGCGCACGCTGGACCCGAAAACGACGCTTGCTCTTGACCTCGAGGCCGGCATGCTGGCCGTGGAGGACTGGGGTGGCGACAGCATTCAAATACGCGACTGGGAGACGGCGCGCAACTTTGCCTGCTGGATCGGTGGCCCCAATCCGGCGATGCGCCCGGATCAGCCTTACAGCCCGGCTCACTACGAGCATGTGTGCGGCGAGGCGATGTTCGGTGCCCCGTCGTTCATGGACAAATACGAGACGGTGTTCATCGACTCCATCACCGTCGCCGGGCGCCTGTGCTTGCAGTGGAGCAAGGGGCAGCCGCAGGCGTTCAGCGAGAAGACCGGCAAGCCCGACACGCGCGGCGCCTACGGCCTGCACGGGCAGGAACTCGTCGGGTGGCTCACTCAGTTCCAGCACACGCCCGGGAAGAACATCTGGTTTGTCGGGATTCTCGACAAGAAGAAGGATGACTTCGAGCGCACCTTCTTTCAGCCGCAAATCGACGGCGGCAAGGCCGGCTTGGAGCTCCCGGGTGTCGTCGATCAGGTCATTTCGATGTCCGAAGTGGACTTCGGTGAGCAAGGAAAGCACCGCGCCTTCGTCTGCCACACCATCAACCAGTGGGGATACCCCGCCAAGGACCGCTCCGGCCGGCTGGAGTGCGTCGAGGAGCCGCACCTGGGCAAGCTCATGGCGAAGATCAAGGGCGGCGCGCGGCGCGACGCGCTGGTGCAGACGGGGTTGCCCGCGGAAGGAGTGGCGGCATGAGCCAACTTACCCACAGAGACTTGCAGTTCGTTGTCTCTCGTCTGCCGCGCGATGTCCGTGACATGGTGAGATCCAACGGTCTCTATGTCGGCGGTGGATACATCCGCGAAACGATTGCCGGCGGCAAGGTCAACGACATTGACCTGTTCGGCCGCGCTGACTCCGACCTCGATACATGCGCCAACTACCTCGCCGTATCGCGCGAGGGGCGCACGCACAAGACCGACAACGCGATCACCGTGCTCGCCCCGCCTCGCATCCCGGCACAATTCATCACCCGCTGGAAATACGACGATCCGGTGGCTCTGATGGATTCGCTCGACTTCACGGTCTGCCAAGCGATCGTCTGGTTCGACGCAGAAAACAATCGTTGGACATCTGTGGTGCATGCGGAGTTCTATTCTGACCTTGCTGCGCGGCGCCTCGTCTACACCTTCCCGGTGCGAGAGGAAGACGCCGGTGGCTCCATCCTGCGCATTCGCAAGTTCCTGCAGCGTGGCTACAACATACAGGCGGAGAGCCTGGGCGGCGTGATATCGCGGCTTGTTGACGGTATGCGTGAGTCTGGCATGACGCACAATGAAAAAGATCGCGCGCTGGTCATCGCCGGCCTGCTACGCGAAGTAGATCCGCTGGTGGTTATCGACGGCATCGACCCAATAGATGAGCATCGGGCTCTGGAGACGATGTGACTTCGCACACCCCCAATGTCGAATTTGTAGTATTGAACTTCGACAACCAGACGATCGCGCGCTACGTGAACCGCGTCTGCACGAACCGGGCGCGCGTGCACGACGGCCCGCTTACGGCCGCCGATGAAGCGGACATCCAGGGGTTCCGTACGAACCCGCTGGCGCACACACACGCGGCACAACCACCCAAAACTGCTTAACACAGAAGGAGCACACCGCAATGCATGACTTCAGCAACGCAGCACCGCAGCAGGACTTCGGCACCATACCGGACGGCACGCTGGCCTTCGGCATCCTCAACATCCGCCCGAGCAACGGCAACATGGTCACGCAGTCGAAGGCGACCGAGGGCAGCGCCTACCTGGACATCGAAGTGACGGTCAGCGAAGGCCCGTTCGCGCGCCGCAAAATCTGGGAGAAGATCGGCGTCGCCGGCAGCGAGAAGTGGATCAACATGGGCCGCAGCGCGATCCGCTCCATCCTCGAAGTCGGCCGCGGCGCATCGCAGTCGAACATGGCCGGCTACCAGATCGCGGACTACGCCGCGTTGAACGGGCTCACGGTCGCCATGGAGATCGGCATCGAGAAGGAGGCCGGCTACGACGACAAAAACCGCATCAAGGCGTTCCTCACGCCGAACCCGGAGAGCTCGACCAGCAAGAAGTTCGCGAAGCTACTGGAGATGAAGCAGGCGGGCTACTCGGGGCAGAGCGCGGCACCCGCTAAGGCACCGGCAGCATCGGCTCCGGCGTGGGGCGCACCGGCGGCAGGCGCAACGCAAGCACCCGCGCAGGCCACGCCCGCCACCAACAAACCGGCCTGGCTGTAAGCGCGGCCATCGCATAAGCACAGGAGAACCAGATGAATCACGCCCAAAACATTCCCAGCAGCCTGCGCGGCGCGCTGAACAACACCGAGAAGCTGCGCGACATGACACACCAAATGTGCTCCGCAGTTCCGGCAGTACAACCCTCCCTGCCGTCCATCTGCGATGGGATCGTCAACACGCTGGACGACGTGAGCCGTGCGCTCGATCGGCTGCGCGGGGCGAACACGCGACTGTCGGGGCTCGGAGTTCCTCAGGATGGCCGCAAGGAAAGTGGCGGTCACATGGAAGCGCCATCTCTGGAGCAGCGTATGCACCAGATCAGCAGCACGGTGAGCGACCTCACTGCGCGCCTAGAGGACGAGGTGGCCCGGCTCGAGCGGGCTGTTTAAGAACTCGCTCCCAGCCGGCGGTGGGGTGACATGAGAAAACTCCGGCCGCTTGCGACGACGCGCTCTGGATCCTCCTGGGTTCGCCCAGTCCTTACGGAGCGACGGGCGCAGGCCGACTGGCCCACGAGACGGGCTACTTATTTTAACTTCGGTGTTGAAAGTGTCGAACAAAAACATCATCTTGAGTCTATGCGATGAAAGCGGCGTGTGGTCTGCGCCGTATCGCGAGGCTGGATACGACGTTATCCAAGTCGATCTGAAGTTCGGTGACGACGCACGCCTGTGGCCGTCCCGCCCATCTGCGACGCCGAGGCTGTCTTCAGAGTTTGATGACGTGCGCGACTACATCGGGCGCGTCCACGGCATGCTCGCTGCGCCCGTATGCACCGCGTTTGCGGGCAGCGGAGCGAAGCATCGCCGCAGTGACGACGTGATCCGCGAGGGGCTGGCGCTCGTGGATTGCTGCGTTCGACTTGCGTGGGTTCTAAAGGTCGACTTTTGGGCTGCGGAAAATCCCGCCGGAAAGTTGGTGAAGTGGCTGGGCGAGCCGCTGCTTCGATTCCAGCCGAATCACTACGGAGACCCATACACCAAGAAGACGCTCCTATGGGGGCGCTTCAATCCAAACCTTCCGCGCACCGACGTTGAGCCCACTGAGGGCAGTAAGATGTGGAAGCTTTACGGCGGAAAGAGTGAGCGCACTAAGGCGGCGCGATCCGCCACTCCACCCGGATTTTCACGCGCGTTCTTTCAGGCGAACCCATAATGCTGTTGCGTCCACGTCAACTGCAATTCAAAGACCGCGCCGTAGCCGCGCTGCGTGAGCACGGCAACACGCTGGGCGTCGCCCCGACCGGAGCGGGCAAGACAATAATGCTCTCTGCGGTGACTGGCGAGCTCGTAGGCAAGACTGGGCGCGCGCTCGTCATTGCCCACCGCGACGAACTGACGACGCAGAACCGCGAGAAGTTCCGGCGCGTCATCCCCGGCGTGTCGACAGGCGTCTACGACGCGAGCACGAAGCAGCTGGACCGTCAGGTCACGTTTTGCATGGTGCAAACGATGTCGCGCCCGCAGAACCTGGAGCGCCTGAAGTTCAACCCATTCGACGTGGTGGTAGTGGACGAGGCGCATCACATCGCAGCGTCGAGCTACCTGAAGATCATCGACACGGCGCGCGAGGCGAACCCGAAGTGCGCGATCTTCGGTGTCACCGCCACCCCCGGCCGCGGCGACAGCAAGTCTCTCCGCAAGGTCTTCAGCAACATCGCTGACCAGATCACGCTGGGTGAACTCATACGCGCTGGCAACCTCGTCAAGCCACGCACGTTCGTGGTGGACATCGGCACGCAAGGCGATCTACGCAAGGTCAAGAAGACGGCCGCCGAGTTCGACATGGGACAGGTTGCCGCCATCATGGACAAGGCGCCCTTGACGGAGCGCATCATCGAGGAGTGGCGCAAGGTCGCAGGCGACCGCAAGACCATCGTCTTTGCGTCGACCGTGGAGCATGCGGCGCACGTTGCCGAGTCGTTCACGAAGGCGGGCGTCCCCGCAGAGGTGGTATCGGGAGAGACGCCGGACGGAGAGCGCGCAGCCATCCTGCGCCGTCTCGACAAAGGCAACCTCCAGGTCGTCGTCAACTGCGCCGTTCTTATCGAAGGCTTCGACAGCCAGCCTGTCAGCTGCATCGTCCTTCTGCGCCCGAACAGCCATAAGAGCGTTTTCATTCAGATGGTAGGCCGCGGCCTGCGCACGGTGGATCCGGAGATACACCCGGGCGTCGTGAAGCATGATTGCATCGTGCTCGATTTTGGCACGAGCGTGCTAACGCATGGAAGTCTGGAGCAGGAAGCCTCCCTCGGCCGCGGCGAACTCCACAAGCACGAAGCCCCCAAGAAGCAGTGCCCGGAGTGCGCCGGGCTCGTCCCCGCCGGTGTCTTCGAGTGCCCGCTGTGCGGCTACGAGTTCATCGCGATCGATGACGTCCTGCAGCTACCCAAGGACGTGCTGACGGACTTCGCGTTGACCGAGGTGGACATCCTGAACCAGTCACCCTTCCAGTGGGAAGACCTCTGGGACGGCCAGGTATCGTGCGCCACCGCGTTCGACGCATGGGGCATGTGCGTGCTCTACAAGGGTGTGTGGAACGCACTGGGCGGCGGCAAGGAAGTGGGCATACGGGTCATTGCGCGTGGCGAGCGGATGCTGTGCCTCGCGGCAGCGGATGATTTTTTAAGGGAGCACGGGGACGACACGGCCGCCAAGAAGTCGAAGACGTGGCTCAAGTCTCCGGTGACGGACAGTCAGTTACGTTACTTGGGGTTGGGGGCGTTGGAGGCGATCGGGATGTCGCGCTACAGGGCGGCGTGCTTCTTGACGTTCCGTTTTAATTCCAAAGGCATTCAGCGGAAGTTGGAGGATGCCCATGCGGGTAAACCAGTGGAAAGGATGACGGCGTGAACGAAGTTCACTACAGCAGCAAGTCGATCGTTTGGGAAACTCCGCACGACTTCTTTGCGAAGCTCAACGCAGAATTCGCATTCGACGTTGATGTGTGCGCGCTTCCAGAGAACAAGAAGTGCGAACGCTACTACACACCCATGGAAGACGGTCTCGCGCAGGAATGGCGCGGTCGGTGCTGGATGAATCCGCCATACGGGCGCGCTATAGGCGCGTGGATGAGGAAGGCATACGAGTCATCGCTTGCGGGCGCAACGGTCGTGTGTCTTGTGCCGTCTCGCACCGATACGCGGTGGTGGCACGACTATGCGATGAAAGGCGAGGTGCGGTTCATCAAGGGGCGGCTTAGGTTCGGTGGATGCAAAGACCCTGCACCGTTCCCGAATGCGGTGGTGGTGTTTCGTCCGATCTGCCCTCTACTCACGCCCACGCTGTAGAAAGTGTCGAATGAAAACCCACGAAGAACTCCCGCCATGCGCCATCTGTCATGCGCCCGCCCCGTTCTTCACGGACAACCGCAGTCTATGTCACGCGCACTGGCTGCAGTCACCGCACTACCAACAACTCGCCGCGGAGCGGCTGAAGGAAGCGAATGACGATACAGGCGCATAAGGATCGGTTCACGGAGGGCGGGTTGATGGACTTCGCCCCCAACGCGAACAAGACGATCGCAGACCGCATCAACCGGCTTATCGACGCTGCGTTGGAAGCGGAGAACTCGGCACAACCTGCGAGGGACTACCTGGGCGGCTCGCGCCTCGGCGTCGAGTGTCTGCGCGCACTCTACTACGAACATGCGAAGGCTCCGGTGGACGATGCGCCGCAGTTCCGTGGCAAGACTATCCGGCGCTTCCGCCTCGGGCACATGCACGAGGAGGAGACGGCTGACTGGCTAAAGAAGGCGGGCTTCGATCTGCGCACGCACGACAAGGCCGGTAAGCAGTTCGGCTTCAAGGTGGCGAACGGGAAAATCTCGGGCCACCTGGACGGTGTGTTCGTCGGCGGCCCGGACGTTGGCGTGAAATACCCGGCGCTCTGGGAGCACAAGATTATGAAGTCGTCCAAGTGGAAGGAGTGCGACACGAAAGGCGTGTCGAAGTCGCATCCCGTCTATTGGGCGCAGTGCCACGTTTACATGGCCTACATGGGGCTGGAGCAATGCCTGTTCACTGCGTTGAACACGGACACATCTGAACTCCTGTTCCAGTATTTCGACCTCGACGCATCGGTGGCGCAATGGGCGTCTGACCGTGGCGTTCAGGTGATCTCCGCAAAGTCTGCGCTGGAGATGCCGCGCATCACGCGCGACAAGACGGACTTCAAATGTCGCTGGTGCAACTGGAGGGAAAGATGCCACGCAACTCAAAACTAAAGCAATGCCGGTATTGCAACAAGATACTCCCGGTAACAATGTTCACAACATGCTGTAACGGAAAATACTTGCGCGGAAATTGCAAATCCTGCGGCGTGAAGCAGGCGACTGAGCACAGGGATCGCGTGAGGGAAAGGTGGCATGGAGGACTACTTACGAAGATGAGTGAAAAGAGATGTCCATCATGCAAAAAAACAAAGGACGCAAAGCATTTCGCAATAAGCAATAGCGTGCTTTGTGGTCTGGCCCCTTATTGCCGCCCTTGCGCCAGGGCTAAGGCACTTCGGCATCGCCACGAGAATAAGCTATCAATGCTCATTCGATCCGCCAAGACAAGAGCTAAAAAGAAGGGCATCGCATTCAACATTGATGCGTCACACCTATCCATTCCGTCTCACTGCCCTGTTATGGGAATAAAGATAGAGCAGAACTTGAGTGTTATTTCAGATGGATCTCCAAGTATAGACAGGATTAATAACAGACGTGGTTATGTAAAAGGGAACGTGATTGTGGTGAGTGTTTTGGCGAACCGGATCAAGAGCACAGCCACTCCAGATCAGATATTAGCGGTTGGGAATTTTTATAAACGACTGACATCTGGAGCATCCGCATGAAACCCTGCACCCAATGCCACGAGAAGAAGCACAGCCGCGACTACAGCCCGGACAAGCGGTCCCCTGACGGCCTGTCTCGCGTCTGCAAGCCGTGCCGTGCAGCACACGCCAGAAAGATCCGCGGCCACAAAGAGCGACCCAAGAACCATGTGCCATCAAGAATGATGGCACGCATACGAAAGGCGGTTTCATGGGCGGAGAAGTATGAGGTGTTCCTGTTTGAAACGGATGGTGGGTGGGAGGCGCTGACGTGGCGGGCGCAGACAACGATAGGGAGGATCGAGCAGCGTATGACGGAGGTTCCGTGCGCGCTGGTGGGGCGGTACCGGGTGACGTTGGTGGTGGGTGTTGAAGATGTCACGAAGAACATGGTGGACGACTTGAGGGAGGTGGGGGCGATATGATGACGCCGGCACTTAACGCGGCTCACGCCAGAATGCAGCGAGCATTTGCGGCCATGTCCAATGGACTAGACTTTTCCGCCAATCTTATGCGGTGGCGCGCGGCCCAGGACGACTACGTGGCGAACCTGGAGAAGGAGTTGGGGAACGAACAACGGGAGGAATCGAAGTGAGCGAAACGAAAACGCCGAGAACGGACGCGCTGATAGGCAAGGTCACTGCCGGCATGAACGAGCCAGACGACTCTGAGATCGTGTGGCTAATCGATCACGCCCGCCAGCTCGAAACCGAGCTCGCCGCCGAGCAGCAAGCGCGAGTGGCGGCGGAGATTGCCTTGCGCGCGTGGCACAACGTGTTCGGCACAACGCAGTTAAGCCATGCTCACGCCGGATTCGAGGCTGCGACGGAGCGCGCCGAACGTGCCGAGGCCCGAGCGCAGGAGCTGGAGAAGGCACTGAAACGGATAGTTGCTTGCGCAAAAAGTGACATCGCGAACGCCGATCCAAGCGACCTCAAGCGCATAGCGGACTGCACTGCCGTATCCGCCGGTGTGCGAGAAGTTGCCGGCTTATATCTTGAGGCAATAGCCGCACTCGCCCAGCGGAAGGAGGGAGTGTGAGCAGGATTTCTGAATGGCACAAGCAGGTAGACGCAAACGGGATTGGCAAGTGTTCCGTGCCGATGTGGTCAGACGGATGCCCCGCTGGATTCTGCGACCAACCGGCCTATGGCGAACGCCCGGAAGGTGACACGCGTGTTCGATGGGACGGATACATATATCGGACTGACCATTTGTACGCTGGTTACGTTCCGGGGCTGGCTTGCAGCGCTCACGGAGGCCCTAACTCTCGAGTGTTCATGGACGGCAACGCGTGGTGCGCGGTCTATCCGGACTTCACTAATTTGCAAGAGAGTGCCGCGGGATTCGGCGACACACCGGAAAAGGCGCGAGCGGCGCTTGAGCAGGAGTCCCGCCAATGACCACCGAACAGAGTTTGACCGCAGAGGGGATGACCGACACGACGAAGCGCCTGACGAGGGAGCGGATAGAGGAATGGCGCGTAGCCCTGCGTAACGGATATAGCCTTCTTGCGTCAAAGACGCATGGCACACCACTGGGCGAAGGATTCAAGTTGGCATTACCTCAACTCGACGACCTTTGTGACATGGCCCTCGCCGCCATCCCCGCGCAGAGCGAGCCGGTGAGCGAGGAGAGGATATGTGAGCTTGCCGAAGGCGCCTCGCCCGCCTGCCGAAAGGAGATAGCAATGGCTGAGTTGAGCGAGGAACGGATACGGGAGTTGGCGACGAAGGCCCTGACACCAGCGCATTTCTTCGTGAGCGACAAGGTTGCTGCTATCGAGAGCGCCATTCGCCAAGCCCTGCGCGAGCAGCCGACTTTCGCGCAGGGGGTCGAGCAGTGCATCGCCATCTGCCGAAAACAGATCGACTCTCTGTACGAGCAACCTATAAGAGCCGGGCGAGATGTGGCCGCCAATTCGTTAGAGGGATGCATCTACACCATGCGTCGTCACTCCCCCGCCGAGCCGGGGATGGTGAGCGTGCCAGTGGAGCCGACAGAGGCGATGCTGCATGCCGGCCACGAGACGATGTTTGTGGATGTGCGCTATTCGCGCGCAGCCGACATTGTAAGGCGTGGATACAAAGCCATGCTCGACGCCGCGAAGTCAGGGAGTGAGCGATGAGCGCGGTATGGGCGCTCGGACTCGTCGTTATGTTCTGCGGAATATTCACACGAGGACCATTAGCTTACGTCTTAGTCATTGTCGGCATAGCGTTGATGTATCTGTAACGGCCAGGGAGTGAGCGATGAAGGAATTGATACGACGGTTGCGCGTTATATACGCGCAGAAGCAGCTGATCCACGGCGTTGGAGGACAGCAGCTGGGGCAGGAACGATATAGGATCGTAGCGCCGGGATATATCTTAGAGGACTTGAT
>Ga0255338_1004368_pt1 | contig 14784 bp, 15 predicted proteins | sample MeOH1_35cm_T4_19_FD_203715 | JGI IMG/M metagenome (GOLD analysis project Ga0255338, IMG submission 203715) | Sandy soil microbial communities from University of British Columbia, Vancouver, Canada - MeOH1_35cm_T4_195 | ecosystem: Engineered > Artificial ecosystem > Sand microcosm > Unclassified ...
TGGGCCTTCTCGCGGAGAGCCGCGCCCAGGATGTCGCCCAGCGAGGCGCCGGAGTCCGACGAGCCGAACTGCTCGATGGCTTCCTTTTCCTCGGCCATTTCCAGGGACTTCACCGACAGCGAGATGCGGCGGGCCGCCTTGTCGACATTGGTCACCTGGGCGTCCAGGCGGTCGCCGACGGCGAAACGCTCGGGGCGCTGGTCGGCGCGGTCGCGGCTCAGGTCCGACTTGCGGATGAAGGCCGTCATCGGCGCGTCATCCTCGCCGAACTTCACCTCGATGCCGCCCGAGGTGATCTCGGTGACGGTCGTGGTGACGGTCTGGCCCTTGCGGAAGGTGTCGCCCTGCAGCGGATCGCCGCCCAGTTGCTTGATGCCGAGCGAGATGCGCTCCTTCTCGACGTCCACGTCCAGGACGCGAGCCTTGACGCTCTCACCCTTGGTGTACTTCGCGATGGCTTCCTCGCCGGGGGTCGCCCAGTCCAGGTCGGACAGGTGGACCATGCCGTCGATGTCGTTCTCGAGGCCGATGAACAGGCCGAACTCGGTGGCGTTCTTGACTTCGCCCTCGACGGTCGAGCCGATCGGATGGGCGGCCACGAAGGCTTCCCACGGATTGGCCATGGCCTGCTTCAGGCCCAGCGAGACGCGGCGCTTGGACGGATCCACGTCGAGCACAACGACGTCGACTTCTTGAGAAGTCGAGACGATCTTGCCGGGGTGGACGTTCTTCTTGGTCCAGGACATTTCCGAGACGTGCACCAGACCTTCGACGCCGGCTTCCAGCTCCACGAAGGCGCCGTAGTCGGTGATGTTGGTGATGCGGCCCGTGAACTTCGCGCCCACCGGGTACTTGGCTTCCACGCCGTCCCAGGGGTCGGACTGGAGCTGCTTCATGCCGAGCGAGATGCGCTGGGTGTCCGGGTTGATCTTGACGATCTGGACCTTCACCGTGTCGCCGACCGCGAGCACCTGGCTCGGGTGATTGACGCGCTTCCAGCTCATGTCGGTGACGTGCAGCAGGCCGTCGATGCCGCCCAGGTCCACGAACGCGCCGTAGTCGGTGATGTTCTTGACCACGCCTTCGCGGACTTCGCCCTCTTGCAGCTGGCTGACCAGCTCGGTGCGCTGTTCGGCGCGGGCTTCTTCCAGGATGGCGCGACGCGAGACGACGATGTTGCCGCGCGGACGGTCCATCTTGAGGATGGCGAAGGGTTGCTCGCGGCCCATGAGCGGGCCGACGTCGCGCACCGGACGGATGTCGACCTGCGAACCGGGCAGGAACGCCGAGGCGCCGCCCAGGTCGACGGTGAAGCCGCCCTTCACGCGGCCGACGATGGCGCCCATCACCGGCTCGTTCTTCTCGTAGACGCCTTCAAGACGCGTCCAGGCCTCTTCGCGACGGGCCTTCTCGCGGCTGATGACCGCCTCGCCCATGGCGTTCTCGACGCGCTCGAGGAAGACCTCGACGTTGTCGCCGACCTTGATGGGGTCCTTGCCCTCGTCCATGCCGAATTCCTTCAGCGAGACGCGACCTTCGGTCTTCAGACCGACGTCGATGATGGCGAAGTCCTTCTCGATGGCGACCACGAGTCCGTGGACCACCTGGCCTTCCATGAAGTCGCGCCCGCCGAGGGACTCGTCGAGCAGCGCGGCGAAATCGTCGCGCGAGGGGTTGAGGCTCAGATCGTCAGCCATGTGTACTTTCGTCTTCAAATGACCTTTGGGCCCGCGCCACGAAGTGGCCGGACGGAGTCCCGCTAGGTCGGGTTAAGGGTTGCAACCGAAGGTGCGAGGCGGACCCCGCACCGTGAAATTTGCCCGCAGCCGTACGAGGGAAAGGCGCGGTTGGATTTGTCCTACCGGTCGTCCCCCTTGAGGGCTTCCCAGCGGACGCGCGCCGCCTCGACGATACGGCGGGCCGCATCGGCGGCCTGCTCTATAGTCATTTTGGTGGTTTCGAGCAAGGCGGCGTCGGGCGCGGGCTTCATGGGCGCCGCGTCTCGACCGCCGTCGCGGGCGTCGCGCTTGCGGATATCGGTAAGCACGTCCTCGTACGACACCTCCTCGCCCTGGGCGAAGAGCTGCTTCCAGCGCCGCTCGGCGCGGACCTCGGGCGTGGCGGTCACGTAGAGCTTCACCGGCGCTTCCGGGCAGATCACCGTGCCGATGTCGCGGCCGTCGAGGACGGCGCCGCCGTCTTGTCTGGCGAAGGTGCGCTGGAATTCCAGCAGGGCGTCGCGGACACGCGGGTGGACGGCCACCCGGCTGGCCAGCTCGCCGGCGGCCCGGGTGCGCAGCGCCTTGTCGCCCAGCAGGTCGGCGGTGAGCGTCGCCGCCGCCGCCGCCGCCGCGCCCTCGTCTTCCAACGACAGGCCGGCGCGGTCCATCAGCACGCCCACGGCGCGGTAGAGCAGGCCGGTGTCCAGAACCGGCAGGCCCAGCTCGGCGGCCAGGCGCGTGGCGATGGTGCCCTTGCCGGAGGCGGCAGGCCCGTCGACCGCGACGATGAAGTTTCCCTTGGCAGGCTTGCCCATCAGGCGGAGGCTTCGATCTCGGCGCCCAGGCCGCGCATCATGCCGACGAAGCTCGGGAAACTGGTGGCGATCATGCCCGGTTCGTCGACGCCGACCGGCTCTTCGGCCGCCATCCCCAGGACCAGGTGCGACATGGCGATCCGGTGGTCGCCATGGGTGGTGACGCCCGCGCCGCCGGCAACCAGGTGGTTGCCACGCTTGGCGCCGATCACGGTCAGGGTCTCGGGCTCCTCCGCCACGCCGATTCCGCAGGCGGCGAGGCCGGCGGCCATCAGGGCGATCCGGTCGCTCTCCTTCACCCGCATCTCGCCGATGCCCCGCATCACGGTCTTGCCCGACGCGAAGGCCGCCGCGACGGCCAGGATGGGATATTCGTCGATCATCGAGGGCGCGCGCTCGGGCGGCACCTCGACGCCCTCCAGCTCGGAGTGTCGCGCGGTGACGTCGGCGACCGTCTCGCCGCCCTCGTCGCGGACATTGGTCACCGAGATGTCGGCCCCCATGTCGCCCAGCGTCTCCAGCAACCCGATGCGCAGTGGGTTGAGCAGCATCCCCAGCACGGTGACCTCGGATCCAGGCGTCACCAGGGCCGCCACCAGGGGGAAGGCCGCCGACGAGGGGTCGCCCGGCACGTGGATACGGGTTCCGCGCAGCTTCTGGCCGCCCGGCAGCACGATATGGCGCCCGCCGTCCGCCTCGCGCACCTCGATCTCGGCCCCGAAGCCGCGCAGCATACGCTCGGTGTGGTCGCGGGTGGCCTCGGGCTCGATGACCTCGGCCCCGCCCTCGGCATGCAACCCGGCCAGCAGCACGGCCGACTTAACCTGGGCCGAAGGCTCCGGCAGGGTGTAGGCGATGTGGCGCAGATTCCCGCCCTTGAGCGTCAGCGGCAGGCGCCCGCCGGCCCGGCAAAGCCACGTCGCCCCCATCTCGCCCAGCGGCTTCAGCACCCGGTTCATCGGCCGGCCGCGCAGCGAGCTGTCGCCGGTGAAGGTGACGGCCATGTCAAAGCCAGCCGCCGCCCCCATGATCAGCCGCACCCCGGTGCCGGCGTTGCCGCAGTCGACCACATCGGCGGGCTCAGAGAAGCCGCCGCGGCCCTCCACACGCCATTTGCCGTCACCCAGGCGCTCCACGCCGGCGCCGAATGCGGCCATCGCCGCGGCGGTGCGCTTGACGTCGTCGCCCTCGAGCAGGCCCTCGATCTCGGTCACGCCAGTCGCCAGGGCGCCCAGGATGAGCGCGCGGTGGCTGATGGATTTGTCCCCCGGAGCGCGGACGGTCCCTCTCAAGGGACCCGCGCGCCTGGCGGTCAGGTGGGCCGCCGTCATCTGTAGAAAACGCCTCCGGGATAGGGGAAATGCCGAGCGCGGATGCTTTGACAGCCGCCTCCCCGCGTGGCAAGGGACGCCGCCTTTCCGCGCAAACCACAGACATTTTTAGAGGGTCGCCGCCTTTGGCAAATCCCGAACTGGGCACCAAGCAAATCTGCCCGAACTGCCAAGCCAAATTCTACGACCTCGGCAAGCGCCCGGCCCACTGCCCGAAGTGCGCCACCGAGTTCGATCCCGACGAGGCCGTCCGCAACCGCCGCGTCCGTGCGCGGACGATCGTGCCTGAGGACGATCAAGTCGAGGATCAGGTCGTCGAGAAGGAAACCGACGACGACGAAGAAGAGGAAGAGGCGAAGACGCCCGAACTCGACGAAGTCGCCGACGAGCCGCCGCTGGTCACCGACGACGACGAGGCCGACGAGCCGGCCGCCGTCTCCGAGGACCTCGGCGAGTTTGTTGAAGAGGACGAAGTCGAGGAAGACGACGCCGACGTGCCGTTCCTGGAGGACGAGGACGAGGACGAGTTCGACGAGACCGAGATCGACGGTCTGCCGGGCGAGGACGACGACCGATAGGACTAAGGTTTGCGAGGCTGGGAGACCAGCTTCGCAACCGACTTTCGGGGCCTGCGGCGCCTGCGACGAAAAAAGCCTGAAAAGCGGGCTTGATCGCGGGAACCGCTTTGAATAGGTTCCGCGCCTTCCTGGGGGGCAAGCCTCCCTCGAAAACCCTTCGGGGCTATAGCTCAGCTGGTAGAGCGCTTGAATGGCATTCAAGAGGTCAGCGGTTCGACTCCGCTTAGCTCCACCATGGAGGCCCGACGGCAACCCCGTCGGGCCTTCTCCATTTCCGGGCTTGAACTTCTCGCTGCCCCGGCCTTGTGGCATCAACCGCCTCCAGTCCGGAGCTCCGCCCTTGAAAGCCGCCCCACCGCTCGCCGCGATCCTGCTCCTGGCCGCGGGCGCATGCGACAGGCCGAAGCCCCGCCCCGCAGCCGCCGCGGCCGCCGCAGCCGCCGCGGCCGGGATCCCGACCCTCGCGCCGCCGGCGTCCGCCGGCCTGGCCCGGCGCGCCGAGGCGCCGACATTCTATCTGGACCTGATCAACGAGGCGGGCGATCCGTTGGGGCAACCGGCCAAGATCAAGGCTGGTCAGCCCACGACCTTCGCAGGCTTCGGGTTCGATCCGCTCGGCAAAACGCCGGGCAAGGCCGTCGATATCGTCATCGACGGCGTCGCCTACGGCGCGACCTATGGCGGCGAGCGGCCGGACGTCGCCGCCTACTTCAAGATCGACGCCGTAACCCCCTGCGGCTTCCGGGTCACCCTGCCGGCGGGGACCGTCAGGCGGGGCGCCCATACCGTGGCCATCCGCGTGGTGGCGGCGGACGGCATGTCGTTCTTCGAGTCCGCGCCCATCGGCTTCCAGGCCCGATAGGCCAAGGCGCCGCGCGCCCGTCATTGATCGGCGGGCTGCGGGTTCCCACATAAGCTGGGTCCGGTCGAACCGCGCCGATATCGGGCGGTTCGACCGGAGAGTCGCTTCCAGCGAGGACTCTGAAGATGAACCGTAGCCTGATCTTCGACAGCCCGTTCCTGTTGGGCTTCGAGCACACCCGAAGCTTGATCGAGCGGGCGGCCAAGGCCGCCGCCGAGAGCTATCCGCCCTACAACGTGGAGGATCGCGGCGAGGGCGCGCTTCGCATCAGCCTGGCTGTCGCGGGCTTCTCACCCGACCAGCTCAGCGTGACCGTCGAGGATCGGCAACTGGTGGTGATCGGCAAGCGTGAGGGCCAGGCGGCGGGCAAGGCCGAAGACGCCTTCCTGCATCGAGGCATCGCCGCGCGGGGCTTCGTCCGAAGCTTCGTCCTGGCCGACGGGATGGTGGTGGATGGCGCGACCCTGGAGCACGGCCTGCTCCACATCGATCTGGCGAGGCCGGAGCCGGAAAAGCGGGTGCAATCGATCCCCATCCGGACGGCCGGCTGAGCTTCGCCGAAGACTAACTAACGGGACCGCCGGATGAGCCGGGGTCCAGACAAAAGAAAGGTCGGCTGAACCCGCGGCCTTTCGGAGCGTTGAGTTTTACGGAGGTGGTCATGATGACGCCGATTCTTACGACTGAAGCATTCGCGGCGCTGGGCGCCCCCAACCTGGTCTATGTCCGCCCCATCAAGGCGTCGGAGATCATCGCCCACACGCCTCCGGCGCAGATCCAGAGCTTCGAGCTCGATCCCGACCAGACCCTCTATGCGGTCCACCGGGCCGACGGCGAACGGCTGGCCGTGCTGACCGACAAGGACTCCGCGATGGCCGCGGCCCTGGCGCATGAGCTCGCCCCGGTGTCGGTCCACTAGGACCGCCGCACAATCCGTCGAGAGAAGGGGCCGGCTGCGAAGCCGGCCTTTTCGTATGCGGGCTAGGCCGCAGGCCGGGCGGAAACGTCCTGCACCAGCAGCGCATGCACGGCATCGGCGCTGCGAGCCTTGCGGAGCTGTTCGCGGAGTTCGGCCTGACGCAGCAGGCGCGAGACGCGGGCCAGGGCGCGCAGGTGCTCGGCGCCGGCGTTCTTGGGGGCGAAGAGGGCGAACAGCAGGTCAACCGGCTGGTCGTCCACCGACTGGAATTCCACCGGCTGCTCCAGGCGCACGAAGATGCCGCGCATGCGCTCCAGGCCTTCCAGGCGGGCATGGGGCACGGCCACGCCGTGGCCGACGCCCGTGGAGCCGGCGGTCTCACGCTCGACCAGCGCGTCCAGCACGTTCCCCGGCTCGAGGCCGAAGTTCCGGGCGGCGATCTCGGCGATCACGGCCAGGGCCTTCTTCTTGTTGGCCGCGCTTACCCGCGCGGAGATCGCCGTGCGATCCAGCAATTCGCCGATGTTCATGGTCGTGAAGAACTAACCCCAATCCGCGCGGACCCGCCGGGGAAGGCGGGCCCTCGTGGCCTCCAGCAATCAGTGGGCCGGAACCGCCCCATCCCCGTCGGATCCATTACGGCTCTTGGTCCGCTCCGGATCAATCCACCCGATGTTTCCATCGGGGCGGCGATATACCACCGAAAGTCCGCCGTGCGCGGCGTTTCGGAACACGATTGTTTGAGCTTCGGTCAGGTCCAGATCGAGGACCGCCATGGAAACCGTCATCGAACGAATGGGTCGCTCCGTCTCGGCGATGATCATCGGCTCGCCGAAGGTCTGGGATTCCGCCCCATCGTCCTCATCGTCATCCCGATCGGTGGACGCGATGACGAAGTAGGCGGCGTTTTCCGCCAGTTTTGCAGCCACGGCCTGGGGATGGTGGTCCTTCAGGCGGTTCTTGTAGCGGCGGATGCGCTTGGACATCTTGTCCATCGCCGCGTCGAAGGCCAAGTGGGCGTCGCCGCCGACCCCCTGCGTGGTGAGCTGCTGGCCGGAGGCCAGGGTGACGGCGCAATCGACCTTGAAGGCGCTTCCCTCTCGACTGACGACCACGTCGGCGCCGCCGCCGCCGCGATCGAAATACTTCGCAATGCTGGTGGAGAGTTCGTCGGCGACTCGCGAGCGCAGAGCCTCGCCGACATCGACGTGCTTGCCGGTGACTTGGACTTGCATGTGAAGATGAACGCGCCTGGAGACGGAAGGTGTCAAGCGGCGGAAATCACCAGCCACATATGCTCGAATGTCCTGACGATAATGTGAGCGGCCAGAATCAAGACCGACGCGCTGGTGATGGCCAGGACATAGCCCAACAGCGCGAGCAGGCCGTCCCGCTGGATGAGCGAGAACGACAGCACCGCGACGGCCAGGGCCGGCAGGATGTTGCCGAGCGGGATGGGCAGGATCAGCACGAAGGCCAGGACGGTGCAGACCAGGCCGATCAACCGCTCGCCCGTCCGACCGAACAGGATCACCAGGCGCGGCTTGGAGACCGCCTCGACCTTCTGCAGCCAGGGGATCGCCTTGGGCAGGGCCTTCCTCAGGTCGGCGGTCGAGATCGTCCGGCTTTTCACGCGCTCGGGCAGCCACGGCACGCCCCCGCCGAACATCAGCTGGGGGCCCAGCAGCAGCAGGGGGAAGCCGAAGATCGTGGTCGCGCCGGGCGGCAGCGGCAGGGTGCAGGCCAGGCCGAAGATGAACAGCAGCGCGCCCAGCGCCCGGCCGCCGAACTTCTGCATCAACTCTTCGATGGAGATGCGCGTTTCGCCGTGTTCGGCGATGTCGAGCAGCACGGCGGAGAGCGGAAGCTCGTTCGCGGGAGGTTCGGCCGTCTCGACTGTTTCGGACATCTGCCATCCATCTGGCGTGTCCATGTGGCGACGCCAAGGCCCGGAAAGCGAAATCGCCCTACGCAGGTTCCTTTAGCATCCGGCGGCGGTCGACCGATGAAGGAATGCGCATCGCCTCGCGGTACTTCGCGACGGTGCGCCGGGCGATATCGACGCCCGCGGTCTTGAGGATCTCGACGATCCGGTCGTCGGAGTGCACCTCGGCCTCGGTGGACTCGGTCTCGATGAGCTTGCGGATCTTGTCGCGGACGCTTTCGGCCGAATGGGCCTCGCCGCCTTCCGAGGAAGCGATCGACGAGGTGAAGAAGAACTTCATCTCGAACAGGCCGCGCGGGGTGGACATGTACTTGTTGGAAGTCACCCGGCTGACGGTGGACTCGTGCATGCCGATGGCCTCGGCGACGGTCTTGAGGTTCAGCGGGCGCAGGTGCTGCACGCCATAGGCCAGGAAGGCGTCCTGCTGGCGCACGATCTCGGACGACACCTTGAGGATGGTGCGGGCCCGCTGGTCCAGGCTCTTCATCAGCCAGTTGGCCTGGGCCAGGCAGTCCGAGACGAAGGTCTTCTCCTGGTCGGTCTTGGACTGGCCGGAGACGCGGGCGTGGTAGCGCTGGTCCAGCAGCAGCCGGGGAAGGGTGTCGGAGTTCAGCTCAACGTGCCAGAGGCCGCCCGGTCCCTCGCGCACGAAGACATCCGGCGCCACGGGCGTCGCCGCCTCGCCGCCGGCGAACGCGGCGCCGGGCCGGGGCGTGAGCCCGCGGATCTCGGCGATCATGTCGCGCAGGTCCTCGTCGTCGACGCCGCAGATCTTCTTGAGCGCCGACAGGTCGCGCTTGGCCAGCAGCGGCAGGTTGTCGAGCAGGGCGCCGATCGCCGGGTCGTAGCGGTTCTGATCCTTGAGCTGGATCATCAGGCACTCGCGCACGTCACGGGCGGCCACGCCCACGGGGTCGAAGCCCTGGACGACGGCCAGCACCTTCTCCACCAGCGCCGCCGCGCAGCCCAGCCGCTCGGCCACCTCGTCAACTTCGGCGCGCAGGTAGCCGGCCTCGTCCACGGCGTCGATCAGGACGCCGGCGACCACGCCCTCGACGGGCGTCAGGCCCGAGGCGGAGAGTTGGTCCTGCAGGTGTTCGGTGAGGGTCTTGTCGCGGCTCAGCGCGCTTTCGAAGCCTTCGCCGTCATGGTCGAAGCTGCCGCCGCTGCCGGCGCGGCTCCAGTCGACCGCGCCGCCGACGTCGGCCACTTCCGGCGCATCGCCGGTGGCGCGCTCGCCGGGCGAGGCTTCGTCGTGCGTGGTGTCAAGGTCGGCGCGGGCCTCGGCGTCGGCGGCATGCTCGGCCGGAGCCGGCGCCTCGTCGTTCGGGCCGTCGTCCGCCTCGTTGTCGCGCTCGTCGCGGGCCAGCAGCGGATTACGCTCCAGCTCGGTCTCCACGAAGACCTCGAGCTCGAGATTCGACATCTGCAGCAGCTTGATGGCCTGCTGCAGCTGGGGCGTGATGACCAGCCCCTGCCCTTGCCGCATCTCAAGACGTGCGCTTAGCGCCACGAAGTGCCCCCTGGCCTGTTTCTTGCTTCACAAGCTAGGGGGCAGTCCCCACTGACTGGTTAACGGCCGCGCATTAAGCTGCGACGGGTGTGCGGACGCTTGCCTCCAGGTCCCATTCGAACTCGGGATAGAACTGGGCCATCAGGCGGTCGACATAGGCCACGAGATTGCCGAAGCCCTCGGCGCGACGGCGAATTTCCCCCGTGAAGAACGGCGTCAGGATCGCCGCCAGCATCCCGAAGACCGTAGCGTCCGCGCCGCACGGCCGTGAGCCGAACAGGTAGGGCTTGTCGCCCAGGATCGTCGAAACCGCCGCCAAGGACCGCACCGCCAGGGCCACGACCTCCAGGTCGGTATGGCGTCCAATGCCCACCGCCCGGACATTGTTGCGCACCTCGTCCAGCACCATCTCGCGGACGCCGTCGGGCGCGCCGTCGAAGAAGTGGGCCGGGCCCTTGGCGAAGTTCTCCGGATCGAGCCACCGCTCGGTGACCAGGGTCCAGGCGAAGTGGTTCTCCATCATCCGCTCGATGGCCCAGGCCTGGGCGCGCTGGACGGGGTCGAGGCCCTCGTCGAAGTCGACGCCGTAGGTCCGCTCGATGTAGCCGCGGATGAAGGTGGAGTCGGCGATCCGCACGCCGTCCGCGTCGATGAAGGGCACCTGCCCCTTGGGCGACTCCTGGGGGTGCGCCTGCGCCTTGACGTAGGCGAGGCCCGCCATCTTGAGCTGCACCTCGGTCTTGGTGACATAGGGGCTGATCTCCGGAAGTCCGAAGCCCTCGCCGGCGCCGTAGAGCGTGATCATCTGCCGTCTCCTTCGTTGACAGACGCACGATGACAGGGCCTTGCTGACAGCATTCTGTCAGCAGAACGGTAAGCGAACATGAGACGAGCCGACCGGCTGTTCCAGATCATCCAGATCCTGCGGCGCGGCAAGCGGCCGATCACGGCCGACGCCATCGCCGAGGAGCTGGAGACCTCCAAGCGCACCGTCTATCGCGACATCGCCGACCTGATCGGCCAGCGCGCCCCGATCCGCGGCGAGGCGGGGGTCGGATACATCCTGGAGGACGGCTTCGACCTGCCGCCCCTCATGCTGACGCCCGACGAGATCGAGGCCGCGGTGCTGGGCGCCCAGATGGTGGCGGCGCGCGGCGACCCGGCCCTGCGCCGCGCCGCCGAGGACCTGATCGCCAAGATCGGCGCGGTGATTCCCGAGAACCTGCGCCCGCTGGTGGTCGAACCCGCCACCCGCGCCGCGCCGAACCGCAACGCCGCCCCCGACAACATCGACATGGCCGGTGTCCGTCAGGCGATCAGGGCGGGGTGCAAGATCGTGCTGACCTACCGTGACGAACGGGAGCGGGAGACGGGGCGCACGGTCTGGCCGTTCGCCATCGGCTACTATGAGACCACCCGGCTGGTGATCGCCTGGTGCGAGATGCGCCAGGACTTCCGCAGCTTCCGCACCGACCGGGTCTCGGCCGCCGTGTTCACCGAGGACCGCTACCCGGACCGCCCGGCATCCTTGCGCGCCCGCTGGCGGCGGCGCCAGCTAGAGCAATGGCAGGCGATGCAGGCGCGCGAGCGCAGCAAGGCCGCGGCCGAGTGAAACTTCGGTAATTTGGCGCGGGACTCGGCAGTCCCTAGCGTGACGTCACACATCCCGGGGGAGTTACCGAACATGACCGATCTCAGCCGCCGTCAGGCGCTGTTGCTGGCTGCCGCCGCGGCCGCCGCGCCGGGCCTGGCCTTCGCGGCCGAGCCCGCGCTTCCGACGGCCTGGGACCTGACCCACCTCTATCCCTCCGATGCGGCGTGGGAGACCGAACGCCAGGCCGTGGTGGCCGACCTGCCCAGGATTCTCGCCTTCAAGGGCCGGCTGGGCGAGAGCGCGGCCACGCTGAAGGCCGCCTTCCAGGCCATCTCCGACCTGACCAGGCGGGCGCTGCGCCTGTTCGTCTACGCGACGCTCAAGGGCGACGAGGATCTGCAGATCGCCGCCAACCAGGAGCGGCGGCAGATGGCCCAGCAGATGATGGCCAAGCTGGGCGAGGCCACCGCCTGGACCAGCCCCGAGGTGCTGGCGGTGGGGGCCGCGAAGATCAACGGGTTCGTCGCCTCCGATCCGGGGCTGGCCAAGTTCCGTTTCAACCTGGACAACACCCTGCGCCAAGCCCCGCACACCCTGGACGACGCCGGCGAGGCCCTGCTGGCCTCCACTGCTCCGGCGCTGGCCGGGCCACAGCAGATCCGCAACCAGCTGGTCCTCTCCGACGTCCCGTGGCCCGAGGTCCAGGTCGAGGGCAAGACGGTGCGGCTGGACAGCCAGGGCTATACCGCCGCCCGCAACGCCCGCGACCGGACCGAGCGCAAGGCCGTGTTCGACGCCTTCTTCGGGGCGTTCAAGACCTATGAGTCCAGCCTGGGCGCGGCGCTGGCCGCCAAGGTGCAGGGCGACATCTTCACCGCCAGGGCGCGGAAGTATCCCTCGAGCCTGGCCGCCTCGGTGGACGGGCCGAACATCCCCGAGGCCGTCTACCGGACCCTGATCACCGAGGCGAACCGCGGCCTGCCGATCCTGCACCGCTACTTCGAAGTGCGTCGGCGCCTGCTGGGCCTGCCCGACATGGCCTACTGGGACATCTATCCACCGGTGACCAAGCTGGACGCCAAGTTCGACCTGGCCGCCACGCGCAAACTCTCCCTGGAGGCCATGAAGCCGCTGGGGCCGGAGTACGGCGAGGCCTTCGCCAAGGCCACCGCCTCGCCCTGGGTCCACGTCTATCCGCAGAAGGGCAAGGCCGCCGGAGCCTATGTCTTCGGCGCGGCCTACGATGTGCATCCCTACATGCTGCTGAACCACAACGGCGACTACGAGGGGCTGTCCACCTACGCCCACGAGTGGGGCCACGCGATGCACAGCCTGCTCGCCCAGAAGGCCCAGCCGTTCGAGCTGTCCAACTACCCGACCTTCACCGCCGAGGTGGCCTCGACCGTCAACGAACAGCTGCTGGTCGCCCACATGCTGAAGGGCGCCAAGGGCCGGGACGAGCGGCTGTTCTACCTGGACCGGGTCTGCGAAACGATGCGCTCGACCTTCTACCGCCAGACCATGTTCGCGGAGTTCGAACTGGCGATCCACGAGACCGCCGAGAAGGGCCAGGCGCTGTCGGGCAAGCGGCTCAGCGCTACCTATCTCGAGCTCCTGAAGCGCTACCACGGCCCCAAGGTGACCATCGAGCCGGTGTACGGTCTGGAGTGGGCGCTGCCGGCGCACTTCTTCCGGGACTTCTACGTCTACCAGTACGCCACCTCGGTCACTGCAGCCTCGGCGTTCGCCGAGCGCATCCTGGGCGGCAAGGCGGCGGAACGGGACGCCTATCTCGGCGTGCTGAAGGCGGGCGGTTCGGACTATCCAGTCGACGTGCTGAAGAAGGCCGGCGTCGACATGACCAGCCCCGAGCCCTACCGCGCCATGCTGGGCAAGTTCTCGCGGACGCTGGACGAGATGGAGAAGCTGCTGGGGTAGTGCGCCACCCCACGTCTCGTCATCCCCGGGCTTGTCCCGGGGATCCAGACGCACCGGTCAAAGTGGATGGTCGCAGCCGCGCCGCCGCGGTTCGCCAGCGCGCCTGCGCTTCTGGGTGGCCGGGACAAGCCCGGCCATGACGAGCAAAAGGGCTTAGGTGAACCGGTCGCCCAGGTAGACGCGGCGCACTTCCGGATCGTCCACGATCTCGTCGGGGCTGCCCTCGAAGAGCACTTCGCCAGCGTGGATGATCGAGGCGCGGTCGATGATGTCCAGGGTCTCGCGGACATTGTGGTCCGTGATCAGGATGCCGATGCCCCGCTGCTTGAGATAGGTGATCACCTGGCGGATGTCGGCGATGGCCAGCGGGTCGATCCCGGCGAAGGGCTCGTCCAGCAGCATGAAGGACGGGTCGGAGGCGAGCGCGCGGGCGATCTCGACCCGGCGACGCTCACCGCCGGACAGCGAGACGGCCGGCGCGTTGCGCAGGTGTTCGATGTGCAGCTCTTCCAGGAGCTGGGTGACTGTGGCCTTGGCCTGGCGCTGGTCGCGCTGGCGCAGCTCGACCACGGCCATGACGTTTTCCCAGACGCTCATGCCGCGGAAGATGGAGGTCTCCTGCGGCAGGTAGCCGACGCCCATCCGGGCGCGCTGGTACATCGGCTGGGCGGTGATGTTCTCGCCGTCCAGATAGATTGCGCCGTAGTCGGCCGGGATCAGGCCGGTGATCATGTAGAAGGTCGTGGTCTTGCCCGCGCCGTTGGGGCCCAGCAGGCCGGCGACCTCGCCGCGGCAGAGGCGCAGGGACACGCCCTTCACGACGGCGCGGCCGCGGAACGACTTGCCGATGTTGTCGACCACCAGGCCTTCGGTGGGGATCGCGCCCTTGGCCTGGACCCGCTGCGGGGCGTTCACTTGGCCGCGTCCGCTTGCTTCTTCGAGGGGTAGAAGACCCCGCGCGGGCGGGCGCTCTGGTTGCGGCCAGTGGCGTTACCCACCATCCGGCCTTCGCCGGTCTTGGTGTTGAAGACCATGCGGCTGCCGCGCAGCACATTCTGGCCCTGCACCGCGACCACGTCGCCGGTCATGGTCACCGTCTCGGCCGAGGCGTCGTACGTCCCGGCGTCGCCGCGGACCCGCTGGTCCTTGCTGGTGACGTAGTAGACCGAGCCCTCGGCCTCGATGCGGATGAGGTCGCCGCAGGCGCCCGTGCCGGAGGCCGAGCCCGACTGGGTCTGGAAGAAGGCGCGCAGCACGTCGGCGCGCAGCCGGGCCTGGCCCTGCAGGGCCTCGGCCTTGCCTTTCCACACCGAGACGCAGGCCTTGTTCTGCACCTCGAGCTCGTCGGCGGTGATGTCCATCGGACCGTCCGAGCTCGGACCCAGGCTCTGGGCCCAGGCGGAACCGCCGGACAGCAGGGCCGCGGCGAAGACGGTGGTGGTGACGAGAGATTTCATGCGTGCCTTCAGCATCTATTTCTTGGTCTCCAGGCGCGTACGGACGCCGCCCTTGAAGACCATGCGATCACCTTTGCCGTATACGCCATAGGACTCTGCGCGGATTTCACC
>Ga0255338_1004369_pt1 | contig 14782 bp, 10 predicted proteins | sample MeOH1_35cm_T4_19_FD_203715 | JGI IMG/M metagenome (GOLD analysis project Ga0255338, IMG submission 203715) | Sandy soil microbial communities from University of British Columbia, Vancouver, Canada - MeOH1_35cm_T4_195 | ecosystem: Engineered > Artificial ecosystem > Sand microcosm > Unclassified ...
GGCTTACCAAGAAAGGCTGTTGCATCTTGGTGCCGTTGTCCAAAGCTTGCTTCGCAACAAACGTCGCGCGGCCGATATCTTCGTAAGAAGAGTTCGTGCAAGAACCCACGAGAGCTGAAGACAATTTTGTCGGCCAGCCTTTTTCTTTCGCTTCTTTTGCAATCGCAGAAATCGGACGAGCAATATCTGGAGAGTGCGGGCCGACCAAGTGTGGTTCCAAAGAAGACAAATCGATTTCATAAACTTCATCGTAGAATTTTTTAGGATCTGCAGCGATCTCTGCATCGGCAGTCAAAAGATCCATGTTCGCATCGGCCAGAGTGGAAAGCTCTGCACGATTTGTCATGTTCAAGTAAGCTTTCATGCGCTCATCGTATGGGAACACAGAGCATGTCGCGCCCAATTCAGCGCCCATGTTTGTGATCGTACCTTTACCAGTACAAGAGATCGACTTCGTGCCTTCACCGAAGTACTCAACGATTTTATCCGTACCACCTTTAACCGTGAGCATTCCGCAAAGTTTCAAGATCACATCTTTCGCAGAAGTCCAGCCGTTCATTTTGCCTTTGAGGTGAACGCCGATGAGTTTTGGATTTTTAACTTCCCATGCAAGACCTGACATCACGTCCGAAGCATCGGAACCACCGACACCGATCGCACACATGCCCAAGCCACCCGCGTTTGGAGTGTGGGAATCTGTACCGATCATCAAACCACCTGGAAACGCATAGTTTTCAAGAATCACTTGGTGAATGATCCCGGCGCCTGGTTTCCAGAAGCCGATGTTGTAGCGAGAAGTCGATGTTGCGAGGAAGTTGAAAACTTCTTCGTTCACTTTGTTGGAAGCAGCCATGTCTTCGGCTTTACCGTGGTAAGCTTGGATCAAGTGATCGCAGTGAACTGTGGAAGGAACAGCGGCTTCTTCTTTACCAGCGAGCATGAATTGCAAAAGCGCCATTTGCGCGGTCGCATCTTGCATCGCCACGCGGTCCGGACGAAGTTGCAGGAACGAAGCACCGCGAGTGAGTTCTTGATGTTGTGGATCGTCCAAGTGGCCGTACATGATTTTCTCGGCCAGAGTCAGGGGGCGATTCAAACGTTTACGAACAATCGCCAAACGTTCTTTAGATTTTGCGTAAACATTTTTGACCATTTCAGGACTGGTCTCGATTTTTGCTGCCATAGGAGCCTCACTGGATGAATTGGATTGAATTGATTTTTGCGTCTCACATGTTAATGAAAATCAGCTGAAAGCTCAATCATTAGGACGGCTTGCGCGGGGGGTCGATTTAATGGTTTTTTCCTCTCAAAACCATCTGTCGCTAGGCATTAAAAAGGCATTGACCGCCTCGACGGTGTTGATAGGCTGAGTTCTATGACTCAACAATTTGATTTCATCATCGTCGGGGCTGGGATCATTGGCCTCACGCTCGCTCGTGAATTGGCTCTGAAAAAAGCCGGCAGAATCGCCGTCATAGAAAAGGAAGCTGCCGTTGGACAGCACGCCAGTGGCCGAAACTCCGGTGTCGCCCATGCGGGAATCTACTACCCGCCCGCTTCGCTGAAATCCAAATTGTGCCTCGAGGGTCATAGCCTGCTGCTGGAATATGTCGACAGCCATCAACTGCCGGTCCTCAAATGCGGCAAAGTCATCGTCGCCTCGACGCCTGACAGAGTTGAAACTCTAGCGATGCTGCTGGACCGGGCCACCCAAGTGGGCGCGACAGTTCAGAAAGTTTCTTTGGAGGAGCTGCGAGAGCTCGAACCCCTCGCGCACAGTCATGAGTTCGCGCTATGGTCGCCGAAAACCGCGGTGATTGATTCGAAAGCGGTTCTCAATCAACTCACGCGCGAACTTGCGGAGCTGGGAGTGAAACTCATTTACGGCGAAGAGGTTCTTGAAATCAATCCTCAGGCTCGGCTGCTAGAGACCCAACAAGGGACTCGAGTGGGATACGGTTTTCTCTACAATACTGCGGGGGTGTTTGCGGATCGCATCGCTCATTGGTTCGATGTCGGCCGCAAGTATCGCATCATGCCTTTCAAAGGTTTGTACTGGAAATCTTCTGAAGAGTTTGAAAAAAAAGTACAGCGCTTGATTTATCCTGCACCCGATGTGCGCATGCCGTTTCTTGGTGTGCATATCACGCGCACGGTGGACGGACATGTTTTGTTTGGCCCGACCGCAATTCCCGCTTTCGGCCGCGAGAATTATTCGCTCACCGAGGGGTTGGATCTTGAAGAGACTCCGGCGATTGGCTGGCATTTGTTGCGGATGCTTGCTGCGAACAAACAGGGTTTCCGCCACTACGTTAGCGAGGAGATGTCGCGATATGTGCCGAAGAATTTCTTCCTCGAAGCACAGAGTCTTGCGCCTTCATTGAAGCGCGAGGATATCGGCGAGTTCTACAAAGTCGGCATTCGCGCGCAGTTGATGGATCTTGAGAAGAATCAGCTCGAGATGGATTTCGTCGTTGAGAAGGGCGAGCATTCGTTGCACGTGTTGAATGCGATTTCGCCCGCGTTTACTTCGTCGTTTGCGATGGCGAAGTATTTGGCCGAACAAAAATTTTAGTAAAGAAATTTGATTTCCGTTTTCACACTAGACCTTTGAGATCACATTTTTTCTTCGACATTCGTGCGTTAAGTTTCCGATATTTATGTTCTCTCTTTTAACTTTGAGTTTTTCCTCATAAATAAATTTTATTTATATTTGACGGTTGCACGCTCCTTCCGGCGAAATAACTTTTCAACACAACCAAGGAAGGAATGTTTTTATGAATAAAAAAATTTTGGCGGCGGTATTTGCCCTAGTGGAAATTGCTGCTCTATCTGCAAATGCAAAAGTTAATATTAAATCACTGTCACCATACGATGTCGTAGTCCCAAGCTTAAACGGTGACCCTTCATCAAGTGATAGAGTTGCTGGACAACTTTATTATGATATTTCTAGTACTAGCTTTAAGGGCGTTGATGGAAGTGGAGCTATAAAGCAACTTTCATCCCGAGCGCCAACAACACAAATCCTGACTTCAAGTTCGGGTACCTATACCACCCCTAGCGGGGTATCATATATCAAAGTTCGAATGGTCGGTGGTGGCGGTGGCGGTGGCGGTTCTGCCAACTCATATGTCCCTGGAAGCAGCGGCGCGGCTGGCGGCGGAGGTGCTGGTGGATATACCGAAAAAATTATTGCAAATCCAAGTAGCACTTATTCATACACTACAGGCACTGGGGGAAATGGCGGTGCAGCGGGTACGAATAATGGAAGTGCAGGTGGAGACACTACATTTGGGTCCATGACTGCCAACGGCGGGAACTTCGGCTTAGGAAGTGGATCTTGCGCATGCGTAGCCTTTACACTAGGTGGACAGGGTGGATCCGCCTCGGGTGGTACAATAAATCTTACCGGTGGAACAGGCGGCTTTGGCATACTTTCCAGTGACGGATTACAAGCTTTATCAGGCTTCGGTGGTGCATCCCAATTGTCTGGAAATGCAGGTTCAAATTATACTCAGGGTACACAATCCGGCGGCAACGGACTCACAGGCTTAAGTTATGGCGGCGGAGGAACTGGTGGCTCATCAACATATGGTGGCGGGACCTCATCGGCAACGTCGGGTGGTAGTGGCGCCAATGGCGTAATTATTGTTGAAGAGTACTATTAGTCTGCTTTAACTCTTCCAGCCATAAGTCTCACTTATGGCTGGACGTACAGTCTAGGACAATTCAACTTCAATCTCCATAGAATTGACCATATTTTACTTTCATACTTTACTGAAAGCACAGAAGTGAATTCTGCTGTAATTTGTTTCGGGAAATTCACGTGATTCACTAAAGGCAAAGAATGCGGTCACTTTTTAAAACAGTGAATATAAATTGGCTTTTTCTAGCCACGGTATTTGCGGCATTTGCACCAACGTTATTTTTCCATTTTCAATACCACAATGACTTGGGATACTGGTTTGATCGAGAATTCGGTCCTCACCCGGAAACAGGGCATCTGTTTTACTTTGGTCGACCTTTTGGAGGAATGCTTTTAGATCTTCAGACGAATATACTTCGTATGTTTCCGACTCTTACTGCTCTTACGATATCGAGATTTGTTTCTCTGATTTTTATCGTTATTTTCTTCTATCTCACCGAAAAAATCTTAAGACGTTTTACAAATTTGACAGGTATTCAACGTTCGGTTTTCTTATTGGTAATCGCATTGCAGCCACCTTGGTATGAGGCTTATGTTTGGACTTCAAACTTAACTCCGGGAATCCTAAGCTATATCCTAGGAATCGTTAGCTTCCTCCTCTACTCCAAAAATACCAAAAAAAGTTGGCGGGATTACTTCGCGGCGGGTTCATTATTAGCGGTTTCCTTTTTAATTTATCCTCCCGGCACCTGCGTATTTTTCTGGGGTGTTTTTATTCTTTGTAGCTTCGGCAAAGAAGAATATAAATTCAGACAAGTGATCTTAGATGGAGCATTTTTTGCCTCTGTATGCCTCCTCTGCCTAGTCTTCCACAAAATTGTCGTGATGGGACCTGTTTGTGACTCCTATTGGGCTAAATGTGTTAGCTGGGAATCGCCAACTTCTAAGGCATATTCTTGGTCACTTTTCTTGAATCCCCTCGAAAAACTTGAAGTCCTTTGGAATCTCACTGTGGTGACAAGTGTTTCTTGGATTGCGCTTCTGACGAAGGTGAACGCTATTGAAGCCCTACCTGGACTCAGTCTCCTAGCTCTCGCATTTGGTCCTTTCACGAGTAAAGGGGGAATCCAATTCACCAAGCAAGATTGGTTCAAGGGCTTTGGATATAGTTTGTTATTCCTTTTTGTATTGAACGTACCAAACTTAGTTACTAACGGCGCTGTGATTGCTTTTCGGACGGTAGCACCTAATACTATTTTCTTTGCGGTGGCGATGGTTAAAATTCTGAGTGTTTTTAAGAATCAAAATATTCAAAAGTCTATTGCGGCAATGAGCATTGGAACACTTGTTATTCTGTGCATTGTTTCTTCTTTAAAACTTGTCGATCATTATGAAACCGCATGGGCCGAAGTGACTTCGGATCCTCAGGTTCGGGAACTTTGCAAAAACGGTCCTCGTATCGGGCCGAGATTTGCGGTAATCCCCGTTGTGGCGAAGTACCTTCGCCCTGGTTATTTTAGTGATGCAGATGGATTGGATCTCGACTTGCCCGTCTTCTTGCAGGACTCTACGCCGTCAATTTGTTACCTTTTAGAAAACGAGTAGAATAGTCTTGAATCACATCGTGAATCCCCTCTTGCAAAGAGATTTGCGTCGTGAAGCCCAGGGCTTTCAGGCGACTGGAGTCTAAGCACTTCTTGAGCATTCCATCGGGCTTTGATGAATCCCATTGAGTTTCGCCTTTAAATCCGACTTTATTAGAAATCAATTCAGCGAGCTCACGAATACTCGTGTCTTCAGAAGGAGCTAGATTTACAGGCTCCGGGGTTTCCACATGGCTCATGAAGAAAATCAACCCCCGTGCAATATCGCGAACGTGGACGAACTGGCGTCTCGCGACACCCGTTCCCCAAAGGGTGATGGACTTTGCATTTTGATTTTTCGCCTCGATAAAACGGCGCACGAGTGCGGAAAGAACATGGGCGCGATCTAAATCAAAAGTATCGCCTGGGCCATAAGCATTGCTTGGCAGTGGGCAGACCACCTTCAAACCAAATTGATCATGATAGTATTTTCCAAGTTTAGTTGCGGAAATTTTCGCCAGTGCGTAGGCTTCATTTGTTGCTTCCAAAGCCCCCGACAAAATATATTCTTCCCGCATGGGTTGCGGGGATTCTTTGGGGTAAATGCAACTACTGGAGAGATGAGCTACTTTCTTCACTTTAAATTTCAGAGCAGCCTCTAAAACATGTCCTTCGATAAGAGCATTCGCATAGTAAAATCCCACGGGGTCTTTCATATTGGCTTGAATCCCACCTACTTTGCCAGCTAATTGGAAAACATAGTTAGGACGGACTTGATCAAATAAATCTAAAGTAGCACTGCGGTTTTCCAAATCACAATGATGCCGGGAGGGCGCGATGACCGAATAGCCAAGACTTCTCAGCTCTGCGATGAGAGTGGTTCCGATCAGTCCTGAGCCCCCTGTTACCAAAATTTTATCCGTCTTATTCATTTAATGACCACCGGTCTTGCCTATAACGTTATCGACGATGTACGTGGGCCGACGAAGCACAGCTTTTTTTATTGAAGCCATATAGAGGCCTAAAATCCCTATACTCATAAGAATGAGTGAAGAGAACACTGTGACCAAGAGAAGAATTCCAGCACTGCCCGGTACTGCGAGGCCGCTGAGCTTTGTATAGATCGCGTAAATCGCAATCGCGAAAGCTAAAACCAGTCCCACCATACTTAAAAAGAGAATGAGATGAATAGGCAGATCTGAGTAGCTGATCAAAGCATTATTGATGAAATTCGAAATCACTCTACGGCCAAAAACTGGAAAGTGCGTTTCACCACCGAAGCGAGCGTCACGTTCATACTCAATCGTTTTGGATTTAAATCCTACGTAGGAAATCATGCCACGAATAAATGGCAAAGGTTCATTGAGCTGTAAAACAGCTTGTACAGCTCTTCGAGAAAGCAATTTAAAATCTCCAACATTCGCTTGAAGATTCACGCTCATGGTATTTCCGAGAACATAGTAACCAATTTTGGTAATGAGCATCTTTACCGGATGCTCACCATGACGTCGAGTGCGCTTGGTGTGAATGACATCCACGCCTTCACTGCGAGCGGCTGTGTACATCTGCTCAAACAATTCGGGAGGATCCTGCAAGTCCGTATCGAGATACCCGACATAATCACCTTGGGAAAAAGCAAATCCTGCAAGGATACAAGCGGCATTGCCAAAAGTTCGCGTCGTGTTCACGAGCTTAATATCTTGAGCCTGGTTCATATGATCACGAATAATTTGCTCCGAGTTATCTGTCGAATTATCATTCACAAAAATAATCTCATACTCGCCCACTGGAATTTTCAACTTCTCAGTAATGACCACCCGAGTCCTGCGAACCACTTCAGGAATATTCTCAGCTTCATTGAAAAACGAGTAAACAACCGAAATCTTCATCCCGCTTTGCCAATCTTGTGAATACCGGTACCTGTTCCACTAGTCATACCTGGATTGTAGAGGATCACTTGCGACCCGCCGTAATCGAATTCAATGGGAACTTCTACGAGCGACTTCAGTGCCATGCGAATCGCCGAATGCTTTTCTGGTGGCGCAAAGAAGAGAATAAAACCGCCACCACCTGCGCCAAGAATTTTTCCACCGACAGCTCCATGATAAAGGCCCGTCTCATAAATTTTATCGATATGCGAATTAGAAACCTTTTCAGAAAGCTCCCGCTTGAGTTGCCATGCTTCATGCAGAAGCTCACCAAAGCTATCAATGTTTTCCGACGAATTCTGCAAAATCGCCTGAGCCTCATCCACCATTTTCATCATACGGAAGATGTGATTCTTTTTCTTTTCAAAGTTCTCGATCTTCGATTTCGCAATGGTCTCAGCGACCCTTGAAAATCCAGTAAAGAACAGCAGCATACGATTTTGCAATTGTTGAGTACGGAGCGCCGGAATAATGAGGGGCCGAACCTCAAAAACGCCATTCGGTAGAAAATTAATTCTATTGATGCCACCATAGGCAGCTGCAACCTGATCTTGTGATCCGACTGTTTCCCCTATGAGATTTTGCTCAATATGAATAGCTTGTGCGGCTAAATCTTTCTTTGAGGTCATTTCACCGCGAAGGGCATAGATGGCATTAACTAAACCCACCGTGAAACTCGAACTAGAGCCGATCCCTGACTGCGATGGGATATCACCATCATAATGAACTTCCAACCCTTCCTCGACATCGAGGTGGCTAAACACGGCTTTAACAGCAGGGTGGACAATGTCTTTGGTTGAATTAGCCAACTCGATTTTTGAGTAGACTATACGATGCTTATAATCAAAGAACGGAGGCAAATGACGGCAGAAAATATAGCCGTACTTGTTAATGGCCGTTGAAAGGACGCAGCCACCATGCTCCTTAAACCACACTGGGTAGTCGCTGCCGCCACCGAAGAAGGACACTCGAAAGGGCGTTTGGCAAATAATCACTTTATGCTCCCCTGCTACTTCGTACTTACACGTTAGAGTACGAAGAATTGCGAATCATTTGGTAGCCCTTAATCAACTCCGAAATACCCATGTCCAACTTCTGTTGAGCTTTCCAACCTACTTTTTCAATTTTTGCATTTGATACTAAGTAATCACGCTTGTCAGGATCCTCCCCGACTTCAGCTTCCATGATCGTGAAATCAGGAATGTGCTTTTTAATCGCCTGACAAAGCTGCATCTTAGTGAGATTTGCCTCTGTGAGGCCGACGTTGTAGATCTGACCTTTCATATTGGCGAAATTCTCGATACCCAACGTGAATGCCGAAACCACATCGCGAACATGAACGTAGTTGCGGCGGAAGTGTGATTCAAAAAGAACAATGAAGCGGTCATTGACGGCACGATAAACAAAGTCGTTCACCAATAAGTCTAAGCGCATGCGTGGTGAAATACCAAAAACAGTCGCCAAACGGAAACTGATTGAGTTTTCACGACTCATTAATGACTTCTCAACTTCAACTTTGTGTTTTGCATAAAGAGAAATCGGATTCAGCGGTGAGTTCTCGTCACATTGCTGATCTTTACCAGACGTACCATAGGCTGAATTCGTCGTTGGCATCAAAATCATTTGTGAAGAACTCGCAGCCTTAAACATTTCCAAAGGCGCATTAAGATTGACGCTCTCTGCGGCAAAAGGATCCTTCTTGCAAAGAGGAGCACCGACCAAAGCCGCCAGCGGAATAATAATATCGGCGCGCTTCATGTGTTCCTTCATCAAACTCTGATTGCGAATGTCGCCATTGTACAATTCCAATTCGGGATGAGCCATCACGTGGCCCAAAGAGGCTTGTTTGTACATGAAGTTATCAATGACCGTGACATGAAAACCTAACCGCAACAATTCCGGAGTTAACATCGATCCGATGTACCCAGCTCCTCCGGTCAAAAGCACTCGTTTTGCCATGAATTCCCTCTTTCAACTTCAAGTACGACACCTTCAGTGTAGCGTGTTTTGCCATCAACTCAAAACGCATTAAGTACTCGAGATCACTCGTGAGTCCTAAGTCTAGAGCTCGAACAATCCCGATCGACTATTGTCCAATGTGCTTGAAAAAAACTCCCTCCTCTTCAATCATAAACTAAGTACAAAAGAGGTTGCCATGGCACTTGATCTTCCACTGATGCACAATAATATCACCCGCGAAGACTTAGACACTTTGATTGATTTCCTCAAAGGTGAACCGATCCTGACCCAGTCGAAGAATGTTCTCGCCTTCGAAGAAGAATGGTCGCAGTGGCTCGGATGTAAATATTCTGTGTTCCTAAATTCTGGATCCTCAGCGAACATCTTGACCATGGCCGCACTCAGATACCTCTATGGTCCAGGCGAAGTCATCGTACCTACTCTCACTTGGGTTTCAGATATCACGAGTGTTCTCTATGCAGGACTTAAGCCAGTGTTTGTCGATATCGACCTGCACCACTTGGGAATGGCCGAAGATCTCATTCTCAAAAGTATTACACCACAGACGCGAGCTGTTTTCCTGACTCACGTTCTCGGTTTCAACGGTCTTTCTGACAAACTCATTACCGAATTAAAATCCAGAAAAATCGCCCTTATCGAAGACGTTTGTGAATCTCACGGAGCCACCCACAAAGGGCAAAAGCTCGGCAGCTTCGGATTTGCCTCAAACTTCTCATTCTACTATGCCCACCATATGTCGACCATCGAAGGCGGCATGGTATGCACAAACGATGAAAACTTCTATCAAGTCATTCGCATGCTGCGTGGACATGGAATGCTTCGCGAATCCACCAACAACGCTCTTAAAGATGATGTAAAGAAAAAATACTCTGACCTCAATCCTGACTTCATCTTTGTTCATCCCGGCTACAATATGCGCAGCACTGAGGTCAACGCGGTGATGGGAAGAAATCAACTGAAGCGCCTTGATGCCAACAACCTCAAACGCACAGAGAACTTTAAACTCTTTCTCAGTGGCTTAGATCAGAAAAAATACTATACAGACTATCGCGTTGAAGGTTCTTGCAACTATGCGTTTACACTTCTCATGAACAACAACGACGATGCGTTCAGAACACGCCTCGAAGAAAAACTTCGCAGCGAAAAAGTTGAGTTCCGCCGCGGAATGAGCGGTGGCGGCAACCAAGTGCGCCAACCTTACTTGAGGGATTTCTATAGTATGAATATCGACCCGACAAAATACCCAAATGCGGATCGCGTGCATTTTTATGGGTACTACATCGGGAACTACCCAGGGTTAGAAAAAGAGAAAATCAATTCTCTTTGTAAGATCCTAAACTCGATTTAAGCGAGCTAGTCGCCATCTTGATTCGTCGCAAGATTCTCTTGATGGCCGAAGCGGATCCAGGTAGCTAATCTTGGATGAATGACTTGAGCGTTGCCGGCATGGAGGCCGAAAGTATCTACTGCAAAGATGTCACCGGCCTCGGCGTCCAGAGAGATCAGAGGGCCAAGCGCTTTTGAGTCCAAATGACTATATGGCACAAACAAGGTTGCGCCATCTTTCTCAGAAGTTTTTGTCCAAGCGATAAAAAAAGTCAGGCAACTAAAATCGTCATAGTCACGATGCACTCTCATTGCGTAACCTGCGCCTTCACCCGGTAAAGTTGAAAAGGTGTTCATACCGTACAATACGGTGTCAATTCCACAGTAGACATCAGCAATTTTCTTGAGCGCATCTAAATTAAAATCTCCTAGATCCTTAAAGAATCTCAAGGAGTCCTCTTTTTGAAAACACAAATAGCGATAGGGAGATTTTTCAGTGAGTGTTCGCCAGTCTATGCGAAGGGGTTCAAAATTACTTTGTGCGACGATCTGTGCATCGTAGGTTGGACATTTGCCAAAATACTCCTTGGCTTGGTCGACCTTCTTCTGATCGAATACATTTCCTACTTTGGAATAACCTCGTGTGGCGACTTCATTGAGAACTCGTGCATTCGCAGATTTCTGATCCCCATTCGGCACCGGGCGAATATTCAGGACATTTTCTCGAAAAGCAATTCTCACTTCTGGGGAAAGATGTCTCAATGATCCGAATCCCACATTGTTTTTCAAAAGAAATCGGCAAAGAGAAGCCATTGAAGATCCCTGTTTTGCAGACATCTCGAAAAGCTTAGCGAAAAATATATTAAAAAACGGATTTATCTGCAAATAAAAGGCAAAGCATTGTGACATATCCTTGAAACCGGCTTTATGCCTGTTTCTTATGAGTCTTAATAAAATTTTTATCTTTTGCATTTCAACTCTCAGCCTGTGGGATTACTTCAATACTACATTCTGGTCTCGCCCATTACAATGCTCACATTGACAGGTTTATTTCACCACCTTAAAGTGAAGAGATGTGGCAGAGTTTGGTCAAAAAAATCGATGGAGCAGTCACCTCTCCTAAGGTCGTTAAAACGATCACTCTCCTCGCCATTCTCTGTTCCTACATCCGTATTTTCCTCGCAACAGAAGTCACTGACGAAGTCTACCATATCGCAGGCGCCTCACTGACAGCTCTAGGCGGGACTTTCTTCGAAAATGATTCTTACTTTGCTCAGGTCTCTTCAATTATTTATGAACCGATTATTTACGTCTATCACTGGCTAACAGGAAATTTTGGTGTGGTCTTGTTCGTGCGCCATCTCTATTTTCTTCTAGCTCTGGCATGCTTTTATTCTTTCTATCGCTTGCTTCGTAAAATGATCAGTCCGGACCTGGCGTTGATGATTTCGGCAATACCTGTGGTTTTTATTCCATATGCGGTTCCGAGTGTGGGCTACAATACCATCGGCGCTTTTTGCTTGGGGATTGGCTGCGCTCTCACATTGAACGCCGCTTTAACCAATCGTTTGATGTTGGCTTTGCTGGGTGGCTGGGCCTTTGCGATTTCCGCTTATGTGTATCCATCATTTGTTCTTGCTCCAGCGATTCTCTATTTTGCGTTGGGATTTCACCTTTGGCAGAAAGACCACCGTTTTCCGAAAGTGCTGTCTTTAGGCGCCGTGTTTTCTGGCTTCATGTTCTTCGCCATCTGGGGCGTCACCGTTTTGAGATTTGATTTTGATAAGGTCCAGCATTCCATTGAAACGACTCAAGCCTATGGCTCGGGATCGGCGCAAGGCTTGGCCGCCAAATGGGAATACTTTGAAAGTATGATTGGCTATGTGACCCCACCAGGTTGGGTTCTTGTGGTGATTGTTCTCGTTCTGGCGGCCTTAGTGGTGATGCGAATGGCTTGGACCTGGGCTATCGCATTGGCCGCGGTTCTGTTTATTTTGATGGTGCAACAACCTACATTCACCGCGCCGTCGAATTTATTTGTTTCATTTTGTTTTCTGTTGGGACTGGCGTCCCTCTTCCCATTGCGCCTAAAGAGCCACGACAATCTCGATCGGATCAGTCTGGTGATGATTCTTCTTGGCTGCGTTTTGTGTGTCTCGACTTACTTTACGAGTGCGAATCAAGGTTTGGCGACACCCCTTGCAACACAATTCGGTCTTATATTTGTGTTTGCGAGATCCGCGGCCCATTTCCGCCGGGCTGCGATCGTCGTTCCTATGATCGCGTTTTTTTCGACAATCACTTTTTTCAATTACACTCACGCCTATCGTGAAGGAAACATCGCCGACTTCAACACTCTTATCACCACAGGACCTTATGCAGGAATTTGGACGGGCGAATCGAAAGCCAATCTTTTAAAACAAATTGAGGACGATATTCACGAAGCTTCGCAGGGAGCCACTTCGATTCTCTTCTATGATAATTTTCCAGCGGGCTATCTTTTTTCTGATTTACGGCCGGCAACAAGATCACTCTTCATTCATCCCCTGCCGAACGGAATCTGGGATCGAGAGCTCTATACGGAGTACTACAAAAACCCTGCAAATCGTCCTGATGTTTTCTTCCAGTTCGAAGGATTTCCGTATGCGCCGAACTCCATCATGCTTTATCGTACGGAACAATGGACAAAACCACCGATGGATACCTTTTTCGACTATCTCCCGAATACGGGAGATTATGAAAGACTCCATCAGCGATTCTTCTATTCTGTTTGGCGGAAGAAATCTTTGGCCCCCAAAAATTAGGAGGCCCGTCCTCGAGGAATGGTTTGTAAGGTAGCCGCGTTTTTACGTTGCAACTTATGCTTACTCATATCTTTAATATGATCCAAGGTCGCTTGACCGAACTTTTGTTTCACAAGAGCCAAGTACTGCGGATCCGCAAAGAAGGTGTCAAACGCTTTATCACGGAAGGCAAGCACTTCACCCGCGGTAAGGAATTCGGTTCTCAGCGGCAGAGTTTCTACGGAGTGCTGAGAGAACCCAAGCCAGCTCTCAGGCAATGCCCAGTTTTTTTCAAGAGCGATTGTATAGAGCTTCGATCCTGGATAGGCCATTGCGGAATAAAAATTCGACATTTCGCAATTGAGTTCTAACGACAAATCCAACGTTGCTTGCATAGTTGCATAATCATCATCAGGCAAGCCGAAGATATAATTACCGATCACATTGATACCGGCATCTTTAATTTGTCTTACGATGTTGCGGATGTCTTCCTGACCGAATCGCCCTTTAGTCACGCCATCACGCACGTGCTTTGAGCCGGACTCAATACCCAATGCGAGCCAATTCACACCTGCCTTTTTCAGTTTATCCAAGTACTGAGGCTTCACAGTATCAACGCGGGAATAGGCCCAGATATTGAAGCCATGATTTCGCTCAATAAGAAGCTCGCACAGTTTCATGAAATGCTGCTGATGCAAAACAAACATCTCATCCGCAATCTTTACGTTTTTCACACCGTACGTATTAGCAAGCTTATCGAACTCGGTAATAACAAACTGAGGATCCCAGAAACGGAAACTCGAACCACCAAATGGCGCATTGATGCAACAGAAGGTACAGCGGAACGGACAACCCAAGCTCGTATAAAGGGAGGCATAGGGCTGGCGTTCATTGATATGAGCGAACGAATGCCAGTTGTGAGCCCGATAGTTTTTCATGGGCAATAGGTCCCAAGCAATCCCTGGCAGTTCGGTTGGCAAGAGTTCCTGCGGTACAACGGCATCAGCAGGCCCCTGTTTGACCCCGCCGTCTTCGCGCCAATATAGTCCAGGAACTTTTGCGTACTCGGAAGTGTTATTCATATTAATCGCGAGCAATCCAGTGATCGTATAAATACCTTCGCCTTTGCAGACGAAGTCCGCTTTTTCTTCTTTGAGAGTTCTTTCCGGCAAAGCTGAAACGTGACCACCCACCAATAGAACTTTGCGGCCAGGATAGGCTTCTTTGTAGAGATCACACAAAACGTGGGCTGCATACATATTCTGAGTCGAAGCCGACGGCTGCTGGCCATAAACCACAATCACCGTAAGTCTTGGTTCCACCTCGCCTGCTTTTTTGACGGTCTCTGCGGCAGTATAACCACTTCCTTCTGCATCAATTAAATGAATGGAATGTTTTTTTGTACGAAGGTGATTCGCGATGAGCCCCGCCCAGATCGGAGGTTCAATCGCTGCCAGCTCATTGCTCAGGGATTGATAGATACTCGAAAGAGCACTGGGATTAATAATAAGAACATCGACATTGTTTTGGTTGGTT
>Ga0255338_1004370_pt1 | contig 14771 bp, 11 predicted proteins | sample MeOH1_35cm_T4_19_FD_203715 | JGI IMG/M metagenome (GOLD analysis project Ga0255338, IMG submission 203715) | Sandy soil microbial communities from University of British Columbia, Vancouver, Canada - MeOH1_35cm_T4_195 | ecosystem: Engineered > Artificial ecosystem > Sand microcosm > Unclassified ...
ACTCGCGGCCGCCGCCCGCCAGGGAAAGCCCCTGGAGCGCATCGTGGTGAAGGATGGCCCCAAGGTCACCGTCATCCACCTGGATCGCCTCGACTGGGTGCAGGCCCAGGACGACTACGTGCTGCTGCGGACCGAGGGCAGGAACCTGCTCAAGCAGCAGACCCTCGCCAACCTCGAATCTCAGCTTGATGGAAGTCGCTTCATCCGCATCCACCGCAGCTACATCCTGAATCTCGACCGCCTGGTGCGGGTCGAGCAGGACACCAAAGAGCACCGTGACGCCATCCTTCGCGACGGCACGCGCCTGCCCGTCAGCCGGGCGGGTTACCAGCGGCTGCGGGAACTCTGGGAAGACGCCTGATCAGATCCCGCCGTGGAGACGGCAGGGATGGTGATGGCAGTGTCCGCAACGCCCCTCACAAGGCACCCCGGGAGCCAGATCCTCCTCGGGATCGAGCAGCGCCCTGTTACCGGGCTTGGAGGCGGTCATCGGCACGATGACCTTGGCCACGCGGATGGTACCTGCGACCGCCTTCCCCGGCTTCGGGCCCGGGGTCCTCTTGCGAGAGGGGGCGGCGGGAGGTGTCACGACAGACTCAGGCCTCAGGCCGCTTGAAGCTCTTCGCCACCTTCTGCATGAGCAGCGGATCGCCCTCGATCTGGATCTTGCCGGTCATGAAGGCCTCCTGGGCATTCAGCGTTCCGGTACTCATGGCAATGAAATCATCGGCCTTGGCTTTGAGGAGCGTATCACAGGGTTTGAAGAGGCGGGGGAAGACCATGCAGGCGCCATTCCGGATGAGAAGCGTGTAGCCCAGGTCATCAATCTGGTAACCCACGGCGGCTTCAAGATCTCCGGCTTTTTCGGCGTTGAAACGCTCAGGCATGGATTCCAGCAGCCCCTGGGCGGGGTTCACATCCACGTCGAAGTGGGCGGTGTAGGCCGCCACCTGGCTCATGTCGCCCTTCACGGTGATGGCGCCGCCCAGGAGGGCCGCCACCAGGTTCAGCTTGCCCGCGTTGAGTGTCGCGAAATCGGCATCGGTGATGCCCAGGGCCGCGCCGCCCTCCACCTCGCCGGGTCGCACGGACAGGCCCTCGGGGCTGAAATCCAGGCGGTAGGGCACGCCGTCCACCTTCACTTCCAGGGTGCCGCTGGCGCCGCCCTTGTACCGCTTGCGCAGCGTCGCCAGAGCCTTGCCTCCGGGCGTATCGGGGAAGGTGATCTCGGGCTCGGCGGACCAGGTCTTCCAGGCTTTGCGCAGGAGACTCATGTCGCCCTTGTAGCGGATCTGGCCGCCCAGCAGGGCCGGGCCGGGATCGGAGATGCCGCAGACCAGCCCGCGAAGTGCGACTTCGTCGCCGGACACTTCCGCGCCGTCACCCCAGCTTTCGCCACCCACAGTCACTTTGATCCCGGTTCCGGCCAGTGCGAGGCGCGCGGGCACCAGGTCCTTCAGCGGCTTCACGGGGCCGCCCTGCTTCTGGGGCTTCTTGAAGAACTTGGGGAATTTCTGGAGCAGGCCGAGATCCCCGGTGCCCTTGAGCTTGCCGGTCATGAAGGCCTGCATGGGATCGAGCTTGCCTTCGTTCAGGGCGATCCAGTCCTCGGCGGCGATCACCACCACGGACGTGGCGTCGGGCTTGGCCTCCCGCTTCATGGAGAACGCGCCGTTCTCGATGAGGCAGGTGTAGTCGCCGCCGCCCTCGCCCGTCACCTGGTAGTAGACGGAGACTGTGAGACCCTGGGCCTTCTCGGGCAGGAAGAGTTCGGGCATGAGCGCAAAGATGCCATCCACCGTCAAAGCCATTTGATCACCTCGGAATGTGGGATCGAGCATGGCCGGCCCCTCGGGCTTCACGCAACGGTTACCAGAGGTCAGGCTCCTCCATGCTTCTCACTGGGCGCAAAAGGGGCCTGATGGCCCCTTTTGCGCCGTGGTGAAAAGATTCACTTCAGACGGAACGGCATGGTGAGCTTGAATCTGGCGGGCACAGGTTTTCCTTTGACCTTGGCGGGTTCGAACTCCCAGGCCCGGGCATAACCCAGGGCGCAGGCGTGGAGTTCCGGGGGGCCCGAGATGGCCTTGGCATCCGTCACCTTGCCTTCGGTGTCGATGACCAGGACCACCACCACGGTGCCTTGGATGCGAGCGGCCTTGGCCTCGGGAGGATAAGCGGGCGCCTCGGGCTGATGTTTGACGCGGATCAGCTTGAAGTCCATCTCCACGGGGTCCGCGGCCGCAGGTGCAGGCCTGGGGGCGTCGGTGGCCGAGAGCGTGGTGATGCCCAGGACAACCGCCAGCAGGAGGGCGGGGATGAGAGCGGCCAGGGGCGCGGCCGGAGCGTGGGTGGCATGCGGGCGCAACAGTCGTTGAATGCGGGACATGAGGTGGCCTCCACTGGCCGCGGGGGCCAGATCGGGAATCAGGTTCGGTTGAGAGCGGAGTTCCTCCAGCCCGACAAGGGCGGAGGCGTAGAGGATCGGATCACCGCAGGCTTGCACGGCCGCATCATCACAGCAGTGCTCGCGCTCCTGGCGGATGCGCCGGGAGAGCCACCAGACGGCAGGGTGGTAGAACAACAACGCTTCCGCGAAGGTCTGGACGACATTCGCAAGGAAGTCCCCACGGCGGACATGGGCCAGCTCGTGGGCCAGGAGGGCCTCCAGGGCTTCGGGACTCAGGGCCAGGAAAGCCGCGGCCGGGACCAGCACCACGGGCTTCAGCCAGCCCAGCACCACGAGGGAATCCATCTGGTCGGACAACCCCAGGCGGACGGGAATCTCCACGCGGGCGCGAACCCGCAGGGATTCGAACCGTGCCAGCCATTCGGCCGGCGGCGGCTGGAGATTTCCCAGACAGGGCCCGTAGAGCCAGACCATGGATCGCCCCACCTGCACGAGGCGCAAGCTGAAACCCAGGAGCCAGGCCAGGAACAGCCAGGGAACCCAGGGACCGAGTGCCCCACGAAGGCGGACCATCCAGCTCACCGGGCGCTGCCCTTCACCTATGGGAACGGTGGCCAGGGTTCCGGACACGGGCAGCGGATCGCCGCCGGTCGAGATCCAGACCAGGGTTCCGGCGAAGGCGAGAACCAGCAGGCCCAGCGTTCCTGACGCGATGGCGTAGCGAAGGTCCGCGGAATGCGGTCGCGCCAGCCGGAGCGCCACCGCCGCCAGCAGGGCCAGCAGCGCGCCCTGCCAGAGGCTGTGGAGCAGGGCCCAGCCGATGGCCTGAAGCAGGGGGATGGATGCCAGATCGTTCATCGCATCCTCCCCTTGGCCTCATTCAGCACCTTGCGGATGTCCTCCAGTTCCTCGGCCGAGGCGGGCTCGGCTTCGAGGGCCTGGAGGACGAGTTCCCGGCGACTGCCCGCGAAGGCCTTCTGCAGAAGTTCCTTCAGCAGGCAGCGCTGGGTTTCGGCTTCCCCCTGCAGGGGCCGGTAGGTGTGGGAGCGCGCGCGTTCGTCCCTCGCCACCAGGCCCTTCTCCACCATGATCTGCATGAGCTTCAGCACGGTGGTGTAGCCCATATCCCGGTCCTTCGACAGCTCGGTGTGCACGTCCCGGACGGTCGAGGGGCCCCGCGACCATAGCACCCGCAGGATGGCGAGCTCTCCATCGGACGGGCGGATGGGCGTGGCGGACATGGGGCCTCCAGGGGGTCTGGAGACAACATACGAACCGATTCGTAAGTTGTCAACGAATCGGTTCGTACTTTTATTGGGCCTCTACATCTGGGTCGGGGCGATCACTCGGACCCCCTTCCGCTTGACGGTGATATTCACGGGGGACAGCTGGGCCGGTTGCCCCTCGTCGGACCAGCGGAGGAGGTAGCGGGAGCTGAACACCTGGATTCCCTGGCCGAACTGGAATTCGAGTTCGGACCTCAGCGGGAACGAGAATCCGCCTGTATCCAGGGCGATGTTCCCCATGTTGCCGACGATGTTCGGGCCGGAGCCGGCCACTGAGTACAGCATGACGCCCGCACGGATGGCCTTCTCCTTGACCTGCATCTGCTGGATGGTGACGTCCCGGACAGCCAGCGTGGCCGTTTCCGCGGGCCCACCGAGATCACCCTTGGTCCGCTGGAACTTCTGGTTCATGGCCGCCCGGATGGAGGGGTGAACGAGGTCGTCCGCTTCACAGCGGGAGAAGACGATCATGTGCTTCTGGCCGGGAACGACCGAGAGTCCATCGAGGAGAGCTTCGAGCGTCTTCATTTCCCGCCCGGTGATCTGAACCAGGCTGGAGACCAACATCGAATCATTGAGGTTCAGCCGGTCAAGCGCTGTCCGTCCTTTCTGGTCGCTGGTTCCCCCCGCCCAGGAAATCCCACCACTCTTGAATTTCTGGAACAGGGCGCTCAATTGGTCCTGGCCCTGGGCGGCGATGACGGAAGGCTTAAGGGCTGGATCGAAGCCCTGGCCACCCAATCGGCCCGTGGGGATCCCGGTGAGCGACTCCGGCAGCATCCCGGGAACCGCCGCCATGGCCTTCGCCCATACGGCCCGGTCCGCGGAAAATCCGGGCATCAGGGATTCCAGGGTGTCCTTGCCCCGGGCCACGATGAACACGCGGTCTCCTTCGGGGACCTTGATGAGGAAATCCGCCGCCGCGGTGAACGAGATGGCCCGGGTGGCCGAATCACGGATGGGCTCGAATACGAGTACCCAGGACTGCGGCGCATCCAGCAGCTGATCCGGGCGCTTCAGTTCAAGCACGGGGCGGACCTTCCCTCCGATCCTCAGTTCGATCTCGTCGGGCCTGAGATCCCCGACCACACCACCTCGCGCGTCCATGGCCATGGCCCAGATCTGGGATCGCGTGGACACAGGCTGGCCGGCAACCAAGCCGATGGCCAGGCCGAAGCCGATGAACGCGCGGAAGTACCTGCCGATGGACATGTCATCTCCTGTTCTGATGGGGCGCGGCCCTATTGGAACATATGGAGATGACTCCTCACAAATCCATTTGATCCAACCGTTCCATGATGTCGGATCGCCGTTTCCCGGGCACACATCCCGGCGGTGGAGGCGCCGATCGAGAATCTTCTGGCCGCAATGGCGGCATTCGCCACAATCGTTCCATGCGGATCGCGGCCGTGGACGTTGGATCGAACTCCATCCATCTGGTGGTGGTGGAGGCGGATCCCATGGGCGGTCAGCTGGTTCTGGCCCGGGAGAAGGCCATGGTGCGCCTGGCCCGCGGCGAGGCGAGCTCTGGCGAGATCGGTCCCGAGGCCTTCCGGGCCGGCCTCGATGCCCTGGCCCAGATGGCGAAGGTCATCCAGGGCTTCGCGTGCGAGACCGTCATGGCCTGTGGCACGGCGGCCCTGCGCGACGCGAAGAATGCCCAGGCCTTCGTCCTGGAAGCCGAGGCGCTGGGCCTCCCCATCCAGGTGATCTCGGGTGAGGAGGAGGCCCGGCTCATCCACCAGGCCGTCTCCCACGCGATCCCCTTCCCCCTGGAGCCCGTCACCCTGGTGGACATCGGCGGTGGCAGCACCGAGCTGACCTGGGTGCAGGCCGGGCGCGTGGCGGCCAGCATCTCCCTGCCCTGGGGCCTCCAGCGCCTGGCGGATGCGGCCCAGACCTCGAATCCGCCTTCCGCCCATGACCTGAAGCGGCTGCGGAAGATGATCCGCCGCATCCTCAAGAAGGCCCGCAAGGACCTGCCCACGGAGCTGCCCGAGCCCACGCTCATCCTGGGCACCTCCGGAACGCTGGAGGATCTGGCGAAGGGTTCTGACGACGGGCGGGGGTTCACGGCGGAGCAGCTCCGGGCCTACACCCTGAGGCTCTGGCGGGCGGATGCGCAGCAGCGGACCGAGCGCCTGGGCGTGGATCCCAAGCGCGCCGAGGTGCTGCATGTGGGTGCCATCTGGGCCCTGTCCCTCATGGAATGGCTGGGCACCCCGCCCCTGCGCCACCTCCCCGTGGGCCTGCGCGAGGGCATGATCTGGGAGGCCCTCAAGCACGGTGGCGCCGCCATCCCGCCCCTGGCGGACCGCCGTAGGGCCTCCATCGAGCAGCTGGCGGCGCGCCTGGATCCTGACCCGGGCCACAGCCGCCACGTGGCCCGGCTGGCGGACCAGCTCTTCCTGGCGCTCCAGCCGCACTTCGAACTGGGCGACACCGAACGCGAGTGGCTGGCTTTCGCCGCGCGGGTGCATGACATCGGATTCTCTGTCTCCGACAAGGACCACCATAAACATGGCGAGTATCTGGTGCGCAACGCCGCCCTGCCCGGCTTCTGGCCGGAGGAAGTGGACGTGCTTGCGCAGGTGGTGCGCTTCCACCGGGGCAAGCCGCCCCACCACGCGAAGCATGAGGCCTTTCGTGCGCTGGCCCCCTGGCACCGCCAGGTGGTCCGCAAGCTGGCGGCCCTGGTGCGGGGGGCCGATGCCCTGGACCGTCGCCGTCGCCAAGCCGTGCGGGACCTGTCGGTGGAGATCGATGAGGAGACCCTGCGGGTGCGCCTGGAGGCCGCCGGGGACGTGGAACCGGAAATGGACGCTTTCCGCGAGAAGGCAGCTCTCCTGGGTACGCTGCTGGACCGCAGGATCGAAGTCACCGTACTCTAAGGGGACATGACTCTCGATGAGCTGATCAACGACTGGAACGGCCCCGTGGCAGAAGGCCGCATCCCGATTCTCCTCGATGAAACATTGCGCGATGGGCTCCAGAGCCCCTCGGTGCGCGATCCGGACATCGTCGCCAAGCGCGACCTCATTCATCTCCTGGCGCGCCTGGGCGTGGACGCGGTGGACCTGGGCATGCCCGGCGCGGGACCGAAGGCCCTGGCCGCCGTGCGGGCGCTCATGGTCGAGGTCCGGGACCACCGCCTTCCCATCTATCCCCAGGTGGCTGTCCGCACCATGGAGGCCGACCTCGCCCAGGTGGCCGAGATCCAACAGCGAGTCGGCATCGCCCTGGAGGCGGGCGCCTTCCTGGGCTCCAGCCCCATCCGCATGGACGTGGAGGGCTGGGACCTCGCCTTCCTCGTGGACATGGCGCGCAAGGCTGCCGCCTTCTGCCGCCGCCACGAAGTGCCCTTGATGATGGTGACGGAAGACACCACCCGCGCCCGGCCGGAGGTGCTCAAGGCCATCTACGGTGCCGCCCTGGACGAGGGTGCCCAGTCCATCTGCCTGTCGGACACGTGCGGCCACGCCACACCGGACGGCGTGCGGCGGCTGGTGCGCTTCATCAAGGATGAGGTCATCAAGGACCGCTCTGTGCATATCGACTGGCACGGACACAACGACCGGGGCTTGGGCGTGGCCAACGCCATCGCCGCCTTCGAGGCTGGCGCGGATCGGCTCCACGGTACCATCCTGGGCATCGGCGAACGCTGCGGCAACGTGGCCCTGGACCAGCTCATGATCAACCTGCACCTCATGGGCTTCCCCAAGGGAGACCTCTCGGATCTGCCGGCCCTGGCCGAACGCGTGGCCGAACTGTGCGGCGTGGAGATTCCCGCCAATTACCCGGTGCTGGGCCGGGACGCCTTCCGCACGGGCACCGGAGTCCACGCCGCCGCCATCGTGAAGGCCCTGCACCGCGGCGATGTGGGCCTGGCGGACGCCGTCTACTCCGGCGTTCCCGCCGCCCTGGTCGGCCGCCGCCAGGAGATCGAGATTGGCCCCATGGCGGGCCACAGCAACGTCATCTATTGGCTCGAACTCAACGGCTATGACCCCAACCCTGACCGCGTGGAGCGCATCCTCCAGGCCGCCAAGAACAGTCCACGGATCCTCAGTGAAGTGGAGATCCGGGCCGTGCTCTAGGCATCACGGCCCTTCCTACCGACGATGAGCCGCGCCCGGGGTTGCGTCGTCAGATAGGCCCACAGCCATTCGAAGAAGACGAACACCCGGCTCCGGAAATCCACGAGCAGCATCAGGTGGATGAAGAGCCAGGCCAGCCAGGCCGGGTAGCCGGTGAAGCTCAGGCCGCCGATGTGAGCCACGGCCTTGCCCCGGCCAAGGGTCGCCATGATGCCCCGATCCCGGTAGCGGAACGTCCGCCGCGGTCGGTTGGCCAGGGTCGCCAGGACATTCTCAGCGGCGCACGTTCCCTGCTGGATCGCCACGGGGGCCACGCCTGGCAGGGGGCCACCCGGCCCGTGCTGGAAGGCGGCCAGGTCGCCCACGACGAAAGCCTCAGGGTGACCCGGGATGCTGAGGTCGGGCTCCACGAGCACCCGGCCGATGCGATCCACCGGCACGCCGAGGCCCGCCCCCAGGGGTACGGCCGAGACTCCCGCCGCCCAGAGCACCGTCCGCGTCGGGATGCGCTCTCCGCCGAGCTGGACGGCGCGCTCATCGATCCCCGTGATCGGCTGCCCGAGGCGGACCTCCACACCGATGCGTTCCAGACCCTGCACTGCCTTCTCGGACAGCCCCGACCCGAAGTTGGCCAGGATGCCGGGCCCAGCCTCCACGAGGATCACCCGAGCGCGATCCGTGCGGATGCGCCGGAATTCCTGCGGCAGGGTGAGCCGGGCCATCTCCTTCAGGGTTCCGGCCAGTTCCACGCCGGTCGGTCCTCCCCCGACGATGACGAAGGTCAGCCATTCCCGCCGGAGCTCCGGGTCCTCCTCCTGCTCCGCCCGCTCGAAGGTGAGCAGGAAGCGCCGCCGGATCTCCAGGGCGTCCTCCAGGGTCTTGAGGCCCGGGGCCAGGCCCACCCAATCCTCCCGGCCGAAATACGAACTGCGGGATCCCGCGGCCAGGATCAGGAAGTCGTACAGCAGCGTCCCGCCATCCGCCAGCTTCACCTGCCGGGCGAGAAGGTCCACTGATGCGACTTCCCCCAGCACCACCTCGGCGTTGCCCTGCTCTCGGAGGATGTGGCGGATGGGGGCCGCGATGTCCGCCGGCGAGAGCGTGGCCGAAGCCACCTGGTAGAGGAGGGGCTGGAACAGGTGGTGGTTCTGGCGGTCCACCAGCACGACCCGGACCGGCGCCGCGGCAAGCGTCCGGGCAGCCTTCAGCCCCCCGAATCCGCCGCCGACGATGAGGACCGTGGGATGGACAGGACCTGGATCTGCCACCGCCTCCTAGCTCCGTATGTGGGTCACAAGGACATAGGAGGACTCGATTCCGGTCAGGGCGTGGGGCTGGTCCTTGTCGAAGACCACCCGTTCCCCCGGGAGCATGGGGATCCAGGTCTCGCCCTTGAGCACCTCGATGCGCCCCGTGAGGAGCTGGGCGCTGGCGACATACGGTGCTTTGTGGGGCGCGATCTTGACCCCCTTCGGCAGCGCGACCAGCACCACCTTGGTGCCGTGCTCCACATCGATGAGCGGCAGGTTGGCCCGCTGGGCTTCGGGCATGGGCAGCGCTTCCTGGAGGTTCGTGATGGGCATGGGGGCTCCTTTTTCTACGGCCGGGTCAGGCCGCGTCTTGCGGTTCAGAGGTGAACACCAGCCTCAAAGTGGCGTAGGCGATGGGCAGCGCCCCCGCGAGCAGGAAGATGGTGTCCGCCACGATGCGGATCCACTCCAGCGTGTGGAAGGTGCCGCCCATGAGGTAGGACAGGCGCCGGGCGTGCCAGTAGCCGTTGGAGAGCACGTCCCACAGCTGGATGACGCCGGCGGGGAACAGATCCAGCAGCAGCATCAGGCCCAGGCCGATGTTGAGGCCCCAGAAGCCGAAGCGGATGGCCTTCTCCACGCGCTCCCAGGCCCGGTCGCCCTTGAGTTCCCGCAGGCAGAAGACCAGGACGGCCAGGGCCAGCATCCCGAAGACACCGAACATGGCCGCATGACCGTGGTTGGCCGTGAGCGTCGTGCCGATCTCGAAGTAGGACACGATGGGCAGGTTGATGAGGAAGCCGAAGACGCCCGCCCCCACGAAGTTCCACACCCCCACGGCGATGAGGAACTTGATCGCCCAGCGCTGCCGCGCCGCCAGGGGCCGGCCGCAGTCCTCGCAGTTCTTGTCCTGCAGACGGATGAAGTCCCAGGCATCCAGGGTCAGCAGTGTGAGCGGCACCACCTCCAGGGCGGAGAAGCTGGCCGCCAGGCCCATGTTCAGGGTCCCCTGCCCCGTGAAGTACCAGTGGTGGCCGATGCCCATGATGCCCCCGGCCAGGTAGAGGATGGCGTCGAGGTAGACGAGCCGCGTCGCGGACTTCGCCGTGACGAGGCCCAGCTGGTAGAACATCACCGCCACCAGCACCGTCGCGAAGAGCTCGAAGAAGCCCTCCACCCACAGGTGGATGATCCAGAAGCGCCAGTTGTCGATGACGGCGAAATTGGTGCGGGGCCCGTAGAACAAGGCCGGCACGTAGAACAGCGGGATGGCGATGGCCGCGTAGAAGAAGAGCGAGGGCAGTTCCCCCTGCTCCCCGCCCTTCATGGCCGGGCGCAGGGCCCGGAACATGAGGAAGAGCCAGAAGATGAGCCCCACCGCCAGCAGTAGCTGCCAGAACCGGCCCAGGTCGAGGTACTCGCTCCCCTGATGCCCCAACCAGAACCACAGACTCCCCAGGTAGCCGTTGATCCCCGCGAACTCCCCAAACAGGCTGCCGAAGACCACGATGGCCAGGGCACCCAGAAGGATGAGCACACCGGCCTTCTGGCCCTTGGGCTCGACCCCGCCCACCAGGGGCGCCAGGAAGAGCCCGCCGCCCACCCAGGCCGTGGCGATCCAGAAGATCGCCAGCTGCAGATGCCAGGTCCGGGCGAGATTGTAGGGGAGAATACGGGCCAGGTCGAAACCGTAGAAGCCCCCAGGTTCGACACGGTAGTGGGCCAGGGCCCCGCCCAGGGCCGTCTGCCCCAGGAACAGCAGGGCCACCACAGCGAAGTAGAGGCCCACGGCCTTCTGGCTGGGCGTGAGGGCCCAGGCGTGGAGCCGACTTTCCTCCGCGTGCTTCCAACCCGCATCGCCGCCCCAGCCCAGGTAGTTGAACTTCCCGAAGATGAAGAGGATCAGGCCGAGGCCACCCAGGAGCGTGATGAGGCTCAGGGCGCTCCACAGGTAGGTGGACGCTGTGGGTGTGTTGCCCACCAGGGGCTCGTAGGGCCAGTTGTTGGTGTAGGAATAGTCCTTCCCCGGGCGCGGCGCCACGGTGGCCCAGGTGGCCCAGGCGAAGTAGGCCGTGAGGTGCTTCAGCTCCACGTCATCCTGGATGAACTTCGCAGGCAGGCCCACGGCTGCTTTGTCGCCGGAGAAGTAGGCTTTCCACTCCACGACCTGGGTGCGGTAGGCCGCCGTCTCGGCATCCGTGAACCGGAGAGTGTCCGTGCCCGGATCGTAGCGGTTCTGCTTGATCTGGGAGGCCAGCAGCGCCCCGATTTCCAGGGCCGGCCCCTGATCCAGGTCCTTGAAGGCCTTGCCGTACCGGACCTGGGCCAGGGTGTCCCGGCCGATCTCCGCCAGGCGGTGCAGATACTCAGCCGTGTAGTCAGGGCCCAGGTAGGCGCCATGCCCCCACAGGGTGCCGTGTTCCATGAGGCCGTATTTCAGGAAGACCTCCTGGCCGTCCCTGACCTCCTCTCCCGTGAAGAGGATCTGACCCGCCTCTCCCACCACCTGCGCGGGAATGGGGGGGGCACCGGCATAGGTCTTCGCCGTGACCCAGATCAGCAGGCTGAAACCGAAGATCATCACGAGGATGACCGCCTGTCGCCAGCGCGGAGAAAGGGGGGTTGAGTCCAGGTGCGCACTGCTCATGGCACGTCCTCTTCTTGATGGAAATGTAAAAACCCATCAAACAATGCTCTTGAACGTATCAATGCTCAAGACACGATTCGGACTCGTGCGTTCGAAACCCAACCGACGTCCATGGGAGACCCGGATGCCAGGTCAGACCCCCTGCCCGATCCCTGAGATGTCTCCCGCACTCAACCGCCGGATGCCCTCGGCCGTGGTCACCTTCAGTCGACCGTCGGGCTCCCAACCCAGGCAAGTACCCTGGCCATCCTCCCACTGGATGGAGATACCGGCTTCCGGCCAGCGAAAGAGCGGTTGAATATCTTGCGCTAAGTTATTCCACAATTTGATGATGTGAACCGCCAAACCAGAAATGGGCGGGACTGTCAGCCCCAGATCTGTCAGGCAGGCAGGCAGGATGGTCCGACCGGGAATCTCCGGGGCCGAGGTCAGGTTCACGCCCAGGCCCAGAATGAGGCGCCCGCCGATCTGCTCGCCCAGGATGCCCCCCAGCTTCACCAGGCGGCCATCCTCCCTGGCCACCAGATCGTTGGGCCACTTCAGGCCGAGGACCTTCCCTTCCGGATCCAATGCCGAAGCGGCAGCAGCCATGGCCCGTTGGAGCACCAGGCCAGGGGCTACACCTGTGGGAGCCGGGAGCGTCACGGACAGCCAGAGCCCAGCGTCGGCGGCGCTTTCCCAGCGATTGCCCTGGCGCCCTCGGCCCTCGGTCTGGCGATCGGCGAGCACGGCACAGAAACCCAGGTGGGGGTTTCGCCGCAGGAAGGCCTGGGTGGAATCCACCTCGGCCAGGCGGATCAGGGGCAGCGTCATGCTACTTCCGGCTGCCCTGGTTGCGGAGCCAGAGGATGCGCAGGCCATCCAGGGTGAGATCAGGCGCCTCCAGGCGGATGCGCCGGGTGTGGGGGCCGATCACCTTCGCCAGGCCACCGGTGGATACCACCTTGGCGTCGGGGATATCGGCCAGGAGCCGTTCCAGAATGCCGTCCACCATGCCCACGTAGCCGTAGAAGATGCCGGACTGCATGGCCTGGACGGTGTTGCGGCCCACCAGACGCTCGGGCTCGGCCACCTCCACCCGCGGCAGGCGGCTGGCCCGCTGGAAGAGGGCGTCGGCACTGATCTTCAGGCCGGGGCAGATGAGACCGCCCAGGTATTCCCGCTTGGCGTTGACCACGTCGAAGGTGGTGGCCGTCCCGAAGTCCACGACGATGATGGGGGCGCCGTAGGCCTCGATGGCCGCCACGGCGTTCACCAGCCGGTCCGCGCCCAGCTCCGCCGGGTTGTCGATGAGGACCTTCACGCCAGTCTTGACGCCGGGCTCGACGTAAAAGGCGTCCACGCCGAAGTAGATCCAAGCCAGGCTCATGAGGATGGGATGCAGCGGCGGCACCACACAGGAGATCGCCACATGCTTGATCTGGCTGGCCTCGATGCCCTGATGGCGCATGAGGGCCAGGGCGGATACACCGTACTCGTCCACGGTGCGCTCGCGGCTGGTGGCCAGGCGCCAGGAACAGACGAGGGGCGAGTCCGGTCCTTTTGACAGATCGTAGATTCCCAGCACCACATTGGTGTTGCCCACATCGACGGCCAACAGAAGACTCATGCACACTCCGAGCCTCCCAGGATCGCCTGACGGGACCCGGCCCGCCACCCCCTTGTGATGCCCATTCCGGCCGCCTCCGATACCCTGGGCTTTTCGCTTGGAGTCCCCCATGCCCCGCACCATGATCGAGCCTTTCCGCATCAAGTCCGTGGAGCCCATCCGCATGACCAGCCCCCGGGAGCGCCTGGAAATGCTGGAGGCCGCCAAGTTGAACGTATTCAAACTGCGCGCCGAAGATGTGCTGCTGGATTGGCTGACGGATTCCGGCACGGGCGCCATGAGCTCGGCCCAGTGGGGCGCCATCATGGTGGGCGACGAAAGCTACGCCGGCGCCCGCAGCTTCTTCCGCCTGGAGGCAGTGCTCCAGGACATCACGGGCATGGCCCACTTCGTCCCCACCCACCAGGGGCGCGCCGCCGAGAAGGTGCTCTTCACGGCCGTGTGCAAACAGGGCGATCTGGTGCCCAACAACTGCCACTTCGATACCACCCGCGCCAACCTGGAATACAACGGCGTCGAGGCCGTGGACCTGGTGATCCCCGAGGGCCTCCAGCCCAGCCTCATCCACCCCTTCAAAGGCAACATCGACCTCGCCCGCGTCGAAGAGGTGCTCAAGAAGGAAGGCCACCGCATCCCCTTCGGCATGATCACCGTGACCAACAACACGGGCGGCGGCCAGCCCGTCTCCATGGCCAACATCCGGGCCTACGCCCAACTGCTCAGGAAATACGGCAAGCCCTTCATCATGGACGTCTGCCGGTTCTCCGAGAACGCCATGTTCATCAAGCTCCGGGAGGACGGCTACCAGGACACGCCCATCAAGGCCATCGTCCAGGAGATGTTCAGCTATGCCGACGGTTGCACCATGAGCGCCAAGAAGGACGGCATGGTGAACATCGGCGGTTTCATCATGCTGCGCAGCGACGAATGGCTCGACCCCGTCCGCAACATGCTGATCCTCACCGAGGGCTTCCCCACCTACGGCGGCCTGGCCGGGCGTGACCTGGAGGCTCTGGCCGTGGGTCTGGAGGAGGGTATGCAGGAGGACTACCTCCGCTACCGCCTCCGCACCGCCGAATACCTGGGCGAGAAGATGGAGGCCGCGGGCGTCGGCTTCGTCAAACCCACCGGCGGCCATGCGGTCTACATCGACGCCAAGACCGTGCTGCCCGACATGCCCGTGGCGCAGTACCCGGCCTGGGCCCTCTGCAACGCCCTCTACCTGGAAGGCGGCATCCGCGGGGTGGAGATCGGCTCCGTCATGTTCGGCAAGCGCCTGGAGGACGGCACCGAGACCTACCACAGCATGGAGCTGGTGCGCCTGGCCTTCCCCCGCCGCATGTACACCCAGAGCCACTTCGACTTCGCCGCCGAGGTCATCGCCGAGGTGAAGGCCAAGGCCAGGGAGATCCGCGGCGTGAAGATCGTCAAGCAGAGCAAGTATCTGCGCCACTTCACCGCCGAGATGGCCT
>Ga0255338_1004371_pt1 | contig 14755 bp, 14 predicted proteins | sample MeOH1_35cm_T4_19_FD_203715 | JGI IMG/M metagenome (GOLD analysis project Ga0255338, IMG submission 203715) | Sandy soil microbial communities from University of British Columbia, Vancouver, Canada - MeOH1_35cm_T4_195 | ecosystem: Engineered > Artificial ecosystem > Sand microcosm > Unclassified ...
TGCGGCCGTCTTCCTCCCGTACCTGGCCGGGCTCGAACGGCTCGATCATGCCGTGCTGTTCCGCCATGCGGCGGATCCACTTATCGGATTTGATGCTCATAGGGGTATCGGGATGAACAAATGAGGGCAGGCTCGGGCGCGGTCAGGACTGACCGGGAACACTGCTCGCATTTGCTCACAGGCGCGCCGGACCTGCCGGGGCCTTGCGATGGGCCGCATTGTACAACCAAAAACCGGCGCCCCCGCCGCAATAGCACCCGCCCCCCGGCACATGGCCGGGCCAGGCGGCCCGGAGCCCCGCCTCAGGCGGTGGCCTGCTCCGGCAACTGGTGCCGGAAGCGCTCGCGGCCGGTATAGAGCAGGAAATGGCGTCCGGTGCACCGCGCGAACAGGGCCAGGTTGACGCGCTGGGCCATCTGGTAGCCCATCTGGGTCACGCCCGAGCGCGACAGCAGGAAGGGAATGCCCATCTGGGCACCCTTGATCACCATCTCGGAGGTCAGCCGGCCGGTGGTGTAGAAAACCTTGTCGGCGCCACTCATATCCTCCAGCCACATCAGGCCGGCGATGGCATCCACGGCGTTGTGCCGACCCACGTCCTCGATGAACATCAGCAGCTCGCGCCCGCGGAACAGCGCACAGCCATGCACCGAGCCAGCCTGCTTGTAGACCGACTGCTGCAGCCGGATGGTATCGACGATGCTGTAGAGCGTTTCCTGGTCCAGGGTGGCGTCGTCCGGCAGGCGGATGTTGTCGACCTCGTCCAGCAGCGAGCCGAACACCGTGCCCTGGCCGCAGCCGGTGGTCACCACGCGGCGGGAGGTGCGCTCCTCGATACGGTCCACGCCCGTGCGGGTCGTGACGGCAGCGGATTCGGTTTCCCAGTCGACCTGGATCGCGGCGATATCCTCGATCGACTCGACCAGGCGCTGGTTGCGCAGGTAGCCCAGCACCAGTGCCTCGGGCGCACCGCCCAGCGTCATCAGCGTCACCAGCTCCCGCTTGTCCAGGTAGACCGTGAGCGGACGCTCGCCCGGCAGGAAGGCCGGCCGCACGCGCCCCTGCTCATCGACCACCTCGACTTCTTCGATCAGGGGAACGCAAGCATGGGTGAGTTCGGGACGCAGGGGCATGGGTAGGGGAAAATGGATGGGCAGCGCGACCGGGCGGCGCTGCCCTGCCCCGTCCGTCAGGACTTGGCGATCACGCCGCAGGCGATGCGGCCGCCGGAGTTGCCGGTAGGCTGGGTCTTGTAGTCGTCCGGGTCCTTATGCACGACCACCGCGCGGCCCACCACGCTGTTCGGGCCGGGGGCCACGGTCACGTCGGCCAGCTCGAAGCTGGCCTGGGCGCGCCCGCTGGCGTCGGCCTTGAGGTTGTTGATATCGCCGGCATGATGGTCGGGCATCGACATCGATCCATGCGGCTTGGCCGTCGGGTTGAAGTGACCGCCGGCGCTCATGGCGTCGGGCGTGGAGCAGTCACCCTTCTCGTGCACGTGGAAACCATGTTCGGTATTGGGTGGCAAGCCCGTCACATCGGCTTTGACCAGCACCGTGTTGCCGCGCTGGGTGAATGTCACGCTGCCCTGCGTCACGGTGCCGCTCTTGGATGCCAGCGCGGCGACGGCGGTGTCCGAACCATCTCCCATTCCCGTGCCGGCGCAGCCGGCCAGGCCGCCTGCCAGGGTTCCCGCTACCGCCAGGCCGAAAAGTACGCGTACATGCTTCATGCCGAACCTCCTCTCACGGTGATGTCCGGGGCGATTGTACCGCTCCGGTGCCCGGCGCTGCGGCCGGTTTGTGATCCGAAGGTGCCGCGGCAGGGGCGGTGGACGGGCCGCCGGCGGTAGCGGCGGCTTCGCCGGTGGCGGGCGCTGCCGCCACAAAGGGTCCGGGATCGGCACACGGCGGGGCTGACGCGCCGGCCGGTACTTCTTTGCCCTTGGCTTTCATATCGTTGAAATAGTACGCAGCCGTCTTGTCTTGTGAACGACAGAGCTGGTAGGCGGCCACCTTGTCGGCCCAGGCTGCACGTGCCTTGGCCTCGTCGGCCTTGAGTTTTTGCGCTTCGGTAGGGGGCGGCAGCTTGGCCAGGGCGCCCGTGCCGCCAAGTGCGAGGGCGAGCAGCAGCAGGATGCGTTTCATCGGTCTGATTCCTCTTCCTCGGTTTCTGTGACGCGGCGCCGCGTTCGCTCAGGCTTCGCCGGTGCTGGCCCGGCCACCGGCACGCTCGCCGGGTTGCGGCTCGGCCGCCCGCTGCGCCGGGATCTTGCCGGACTTGATATCGTCGTACCAGAGTTCGTGATGCTCCTTGGCCCAGGCTTCGTCGACCCAGCCGTCGCGCATGGCGCGGTAGGCGCCTTCCATGCCGATGGTGCCCATGTAGATATGGCCGCAGGCCATCGCCATCATCAGCACCGCCGCGACGCCATGGATCACATTGGCGATCTGCATGGTGGCACGGTAGAAATCCATGCCAGGCACGATCATGTCGAGCACCCAGCCTGAGGCGGACAGGATCAGGCCGAACAGCACCAGCCCACCCCAGAACCAGGCCTTCTCGCCAGCGTTGAAGCGCCCGCTTGGCACATGTTTGCCGGAAACGAGCCCGCCCAGCTTGGCGAGCCACTGCCAGTCCTCGCGGGCGGGCAGGTTGTCGCGCACGAAGATCACAAAGCCGACGATCACCGCCAGCGTGAAGACCGGCCCGACGATGTTGTGGACGTTCTTCAGCAGGTACGTCAGCCAGCCGAACAAGGTGTGGCCCATCAGCGGCAGCAGGAAATGCTTGCCGAACAGCATGACGATGCCCGAAACCGCCAGCGTGACGAATGAGATCGCCATGGTCCAGTGCACCACGCGCTCCAGCGGCGTGAAGCGCTGGATCATGCGGCCGGTACGCGGCGTCCTGAGCGGGATGGTGCCGCGCCAGAAAAAGAAGGCCAGGATCGCGGCGGGCATGGCGACGATCAGCCAGCCACCCCAGACCGTGATCACGCCGTTGCGGAACAGCCGCCACTTCTGGCCGGTGCGCTGGATCAGCACGCCGGCCTCCTTGGCGGGCAGGCTGCTGTAGTGCGCCTGGTCGGAATTCACCTCGCGCCACACCGGCGCGTTATTGCCGGGCTGCGATTGCGTGCGCGCCTGCTGGGCCTGCGCCTCGGCGGCGATATCGCGCTTGGGCACATTGAAGATGTTCTCCGACGCGATGCCCGCGAAGGGCTGGACCGGGTGCGTGGCCGGATTGTTCGCGTCGGCAGTCACGGCGGCGGCAGGCGTGGCGGGCGTGGCCTGTGGCGCCGACGCCTGGGCCCGCGCGGTGCCAAGCGGCGCCAGCAAGGCCAGCGTGCAGGCCACTCCCGCCAGGTAGCGGAACCAGCCAGGATTGAGCGTCGGCTTCATATGCCCTCCATCGGCTCGGCCGGGGTTCGCGTTGCCGGGGTCATGGCGTGCGGTTGTATTCGTTCTGGTTCTGGTTGCGCTCGTGGATCTGGTTCTGCCAGCTAGTCTTGTCGCCCGGCGTCCAGCCCTTGGCCACGAAGGGATCGCCCGGCGCGCCCTCGTAAGCCGGCGCGTCGGATTTCTTGTGCGCCGCGGTGGATGTCTGCGGGCGTTCGCCGCATGCGGCCAGCGCGGTGCTGCCGGCGGCCAGCAGGATCATAAGCAGGCGGATCATGATGGCTGCGCTCCAGACGCGGCTGGTGCGGCAGGCGGTGCCGCGGGCGCGGCCGGGGCTCCCTGCGCGGCGCCCTTGTTGCCATAGGCCGTCCCCCAGCCGAACACATCGCCGCCCTTGCCGCGCTTGATCACGCGGTTGCGCAGGATGTCGGCGATCACGTCGCCGTCGCCGCCCAGCAGGGCCTTGGTCGAGCACATTTCCGCGCACAGCGGCAGCTTGCCTTCGGCCAGGCGGTTGCGGCCGTACTTCTCGAACTCTTCCTCGCTGCCGTTTTTCTCCGGGCCGCCCGCGCAGAAGGTGCACTTGTCCATCTTGCCGCGCACGCCGAAAGTCCCGGCGCCGGGGAACTGGGGCGCGCCGAACGGGCAGGCGTAGGAGCAGTAGCCGCAGCCGATGCAGACGTCCTTGTCGTGCAGCACCACGCCGTCGTCGGTACGGTAGAAGCAGTCGACCGGGCAAACCGCCATGCAGGGCGCGTCCGAGCAATGCATGCAGGCCACCGAGATGGACTTCTCGGCGCCGACAATGCCGTCGTTGATGGTCACCACGCGGCGCCGGTTGACGCCCCACGGCACTTCGTGCTCGTTCTTGCAGGCGGTGACGCAGCTATTGCATTCGATGCATCGCTCGGCGTCACAGATGAATTTCATGCGTGCCATGGTCGTTCCTTGCCCTTGATCTCAGTCTCTGTCGCAATCAGGCGAACCGTTCGATCTGGCAGATCGTGGTCTTGGTTTCCTGCATCATCGTCACCGCGTCATAGCCGTAGGTGGTGGCGGTGTTGACCGCCTCGCCGCGCACGATCGGCATCGCGCCCTCGGGGTAGTAGTCCTTGAGGTCCTTGCCCTGCCACCAGCCCGAGAAGTGGAACGGGATGAAGGCGGTATCCACGCCGACGCGCTCCGTCACCAGGGCACGCACCTTGATGCGCGCGCCGGGGGGGGTGCTGACCCAGCAGAAGTCGCCATTGCGGATGCCGCGCTCGGAAGCCGCGCGCGGGTTGATCTCGACGAAGTTCTCCTGCTGCAGTTCGGCCAGCCACGGATTGGACCGCGTTTCCTCGCCACCGCCCTCGTACTCGACCAGGCGGCCCGAGGTGAGGATGATGGGAAACTTCTCATAGAGCTTGTTATCGATATTGCGCTGCTGCAGTGACTTGTACAGCGTGGGCAGCCGCCAGAACGCCATCTTGTCGTCGTGCGTCGGGTACTTGGCGACCATTTCGGGCCGCGTGGAATACAGCGGCTCGCGGTGCTGCGGGATCGGGTCGGGGAAGTTCCACACGATGGCGCGCGCCTTGGCGTTGCCAAATGGGTGGCAGCCATGGTTCTTCAGCACCACGCGCTGGATGCCGCCGGACAGGTCGGTCTTCCAGTTCTTGCCCTCGGCCTTCTGCTTCTCCGCGTCGGTCAGCTCATCCCACCAGCCCAGCTTCTTCAGCAGCACATGATCGAACTCGGGATAGCCGGTGGTGATGTCCGCGCCCTTGGAGCATGAGCCATCCTCGGCAAGCAGGCTGACGCCATCGCGCTCCACGCCGAAGTTGGCGCGGAAGTTGCCGCCGCCGTCCATGACGTGCTTGCTGGTGTCGTACAGGTTGGGCGATCCCGGGTGCTTGAGCTCCGGCGTGCCGTAGCAGGGCCACGGCAGGCCGAAATAATCGCCCGTCAGGTCGTAGCCGGTCACCGGATCCTTGCCGCCCTTGCAGCGCAGCGTGCGCACATCGAACATCTGCATATTGCGCATATGCGACTTGAGCCGCTCGGGCGATTGCCCGGTATAGCCGATGGTCCAGTTGCTGGCGTTGATCTCGCGCAGGATGGACTCAGGCTCCGGCTCCATCCAGGTACGCCCCGCGCGTTTGACCTCGAGCAGCTTGAAGTTCTTCGACAGTTCCTTGCCAAACCCCAGGCGATCGGCGAAGGCCTGCATGATGGTGTGGTCCGGCATGGACTCGAATAGCGGCTCGATCACCTTCTCGCGCCATTGCAGCGAGCGGTTGGAGGCCGTGCAGGTCCCGGATGTCTCGAATTGCGTGCAGGCCGGGAGCAGGTAGACCGCTCGGTTCGGGTTGACCTTGTCGCCTTCGGCAGGCGGCATATTGGCCATCGCCGCGGTGGCCGACGGATAGGGGTCGATGATCACCAGCAGGTCGAGCTTGTCGAGGGCCTTCTTCATCTCCAGCCCGCGCGTCTGCGAGTTGGGTGCGTGGCCCCAGAAGAACACGCCGCGGACGTTGTTGTCCTGGTCGATCAGGTCGGGCTTCTCGGTGACGATATCGATCCATCGCGATACGGTGGTGCCGGACTTCTCCATCATCGCCTGCGAGGCGTACTGTTTCTTGATCCATTCGTAATCCACGCCCCACACCGCTGCGAAATGCTTCCACGCGCCGGTGGCCAGGCCGTAGTAGCCCGGCAGCGAATCGGGGTTGGGGCCCACGTCGGTGGCGCCCTGCACGTTGTCGTGGCCGCGGAAGATATTCGCGCCGCCGCCCGACACGCCGATATTGCCCAGCGCCAGCTGCACCAGGCAGGAGGCCCGCACGATCGCGTTGCCGATGGTGTGCTGGGTCTGGCCCATGCACCACACCAGCGTGCTGGGGCGGTTCTTGGCCATGATCTCGGCAACCTGGTGGACCTGGGCCTCGGGCACGCCGCAGACTTCCTCGACCTTGTCCGGCGTCCACTTGGCGAGGACTTCCTCCTTGACCTTGTCCATGCCGTAGACGCGGTCGTTGAGATACTTCGGGTCTTCCCAGCCGTTCCTGAAGATGTGGTACAGCACGCCGAACAGGAAGGCGATGTCGGTGCCGGAACGGATGCGCACGTAGTAGTCGGACTTGGCCGCCGTGCGTGTATAGCGCGGATCGACGACGATCACCTTGCAGCCGTTCTCCTTCGCGTGCAGCAGGTGCAGCATCGATACCGGGTGTGCCTCGGCCGCGTTGGAGCCGATATACAGCGCCGCCCTGGCGTTCTGCATATCGTTGTACGAGTTGGTCATCGCACCGTAGCCCCAGGTATTCGCCACGCCGGCCACCGTGGTGGAGTGGCAGATGCGAGCCTGGTGGTCGGTGTTGTTGGTGCCGAAGAACGACACCCACTTGCGCAGCAGGTAAGCGCCCTCGTTGCTGTGCTTGGAGGAGCCGACGAAGAACATCGAGTCCGGCCCGGTCTGCTGGCGGATCTCCTTCATCCTGGCGGAGATCTCGTCGAGCGCCTGGTCCCAGCCGATGCGCTGGTACTTTCCGTTCACCAGCTTCATCGGGTACTTCAGGCGATACTCGCCATGGCCGTGCTCGCGCAGCGCGGCGCCCTTGGCGCAGTGCGCGCCCATATTGATCGGCGAATCGAAGACCGGATCCTGGCGTACCCATACGCCGTTCTGCACCACCGCATCGACCGCGCAACCCACCGAGCAATGGCCGCAGACGGTGCGGCGCACCACGATATTGCTCTTACCCTCGCCGCCGCCCCCCGGCGCATCCGCGGCGTCCGCATGGCGCAACAGCGTCAGTTGCGAGGCCGCCAGACCCGCCCCCACCCCGATGCCGGAGCGCTTGAGGAAACTGCGGCGGTCCATGGTGGGCATCGCGCCGGCCAGGCCGGCGGCCAGGCGGTCGGATAGTCTGCCGGTGGCATGCCCGGCCACGGCGCCGGCCAGTTGCGAGGATGCGCTGCCCTGCGCCGCGCGCTTGCGGGTCAAGATCATGTATCACCCCTGGATGGAAACGAGGTCGAACGGGCGCGCACAAGGCGCGACACGGCTCACACCAGCGTTGTCCGGTAGTACTTGCGAATGTGTTCGGTAACCCGGTAGCCCTCGCCGTCGCCGGGCGTGACATCCGGAATGGCCGCGGCCTGCGTGGGCATGGCCGGGCCGCGCGCGGTCAGCGCAGCGGCCGCGCCGGCTGCGGCAATGACCCCCGTGCCGGCGAGGAAAGTACGGCGTGCGACCCTGGGCTGCTTGTCTTTCATGTGGGGCTCCTCGGCGGATTAAAGCCGATAACCAATCCAGTTATGTATTCTTTTGTCTATTTTAGATTGATATGTGCTGAAAAACCATGCAATACGCGGGTTTTTACTGATACCTGCCTTTAAAAAATGCCATGCCCGGCTTGTTTGAAACAAGGTTGCGGACGAGGCCGCCTCCTTCCGGCGATCCCGGCGATCCGCCTTAAAGGCTCAGCGCATGTCGAGCGCGATCGCCTCGACTGCAATGAAGGCTTTCAGCAAAGCGGCTACCTGTACATAGAAACGGGCTTGCGGATGCGCCGCCATGGCATCGCATAGCGTTTCCACCCATGACTGAACATGGCGCGCAAAGAAGTGTTGCTGCTCTGCGAGATTGGAAACTCCCGCATCCTCGCCCGCCACCAGGAAACGCATCACTTCGCACAGCGTGGCGATATGGTCCTCTGTCTCGCTGACATTGTCCTGGCGCACCAGGCCATAGCGTGCCAGGTCGTCTCGCAGCGCCACCACCGGGCGTTCGTTGAGGAAACCGGTCTGGTAGTAGGAGCCGTAGAGGAGGACTTCCGGCTTGCCCACGCCGATGAACAATTCCTGGTACTCGTCGGCCGTCTCGGCGGCCGTCGCGATCGATGCTGCGTCGCACAAACCATTCCAGGCTTCGCCCAGCGTGGTCGCGGCGTCTTCGCCAATGGCACGGTTGGCGGCAATATGGTGCAGCAGCGCGGCATCGGGCGCGCGATACAACAGCGTGGCCAGCAGGCCGTACAGGTCCGCGCGGGCGGTGTCCTCGGCATTGGCCGTGGCTTCGATAACCGGGGGGATCAGCTGGATGGGCTGGAAATCTGTCATTTCGTGATGGTTCTCTAGGGTACCGGGAGATCGGATTGCGGATTTGGCCGGCGCAAGCGTGCCTTGCGTCCCACCGGCTGCACTACTGCACCACGGTACCGCTTGGGGTGCCGCTGCTCTTTTCCATCATATCGACGACGCGGCAGTCGCCACACATCTTCAGGCGTTCGGCAGCCTCGCCGGCGAACGCGGGGTGGTCCGCGAGCCTGGCCAGCATGGCATGCACCATCTGCGCGGTGCCAAACGGCTTGGCGCAGCGGATGCAATGGAAGGGCTGGGTTTCGGCCAGTGTTACCGTGCGGCGCGCGTCCTCGCCGGTCAGCAGCCGCGGCACCAGGGTGATGGCATCTTCCGGGCAGGTGCTTTCGCACAGGCCGCACTGTACGCAGTTGCGTTCCAGGAAGCCAAGCACCGGACGCTCGGGATTATCGCGCAAGGCCTGCGAGGGACAAGCACCGACGCAGGCCATGCAAAGCGTGCAGCGCGTGGTATCGACAGCTACCGCACCCAACGGCGCCCCGGCCGGCAGCGGCACGCTGGCCTGAGAGCGCGGCGCGTTGCGCACCAGGTAGTCGAGCGCGAAATCCAGCGTCTCGCGTTTGGCCGCCGCAGCATGGAACAGCGCCGGCGGGAGCGCCGGCCGGCTGCTCGATTGCGTCAGTTGCGCCAGTTGCGCATCCAGCGTGGCGGCATCAGGGCCATCCACCAGCGACAGGCATTCGCCCTCATAGCCAAGGCCCGCGAGAATCGCCTGCCCTACCGCCATCTGCTCTACCAGCGCCGTGCGATATTGCGGCGCTTCGTCGCCCGTGAACATCACCGCGACGCGGCTGGCGCCCCAGCAAATGGCCGATAACCACAACTCAAGTCCGCTCGCGGCCGGATGGAACAGCGCCACCGGTATCACATTGGGCGGCATGCCGCTCGCCTGGCCGGCACGCGCGGCGCGGCCAAGCGCCAGGATGGGCGCGTTACCGTATTCCTCGCCGTGCAGCAGCAGTACGGCGTCGCGGCCACCTGCAGCGCGGTAGGCCGAAACCAGCGTGCGCAAGCGCTCGCCGAGATAGTCCGGCTTGGGGTAGGCGTAGCTGATGGCGCCGGTCGGGCACACCGTCGTGCAGGCACCGCAGCCCATGCACAGGTTGGGCGTGACCTCGATACGGCCGCGCCCGTCATGCCATTGCGAGCGGATCGCCTCGGTGGAACAGATATCGATGCAGGCCGTGCAGCCTGTGGTCTGGTTGCGGCCGTGCGCGCAGATTTTCTCCTTGTACTGGAAGAACTTTGGCTTCTCGAACTCGCCCACCATCTGGACCAGAGCCAGTGCCTGCGCCTGCTGGCGCACCGGATCCGCGCCGGCGTAGAGGTAGCCTTGCGGCGGCGAGTGCATGGTGAAGGCCGGCGTATCGGCCAGGTCGAACACCAGGTCGAAGCGCTCGGTGGCGGTCTTGACGGGACGATCGAAATCGATCGCGGCGGCGGCCCCGCAAGCCTTCACGCAGGCGCGGTGGGAGCGGCAACGGTCCAGGTCGATCTGGTAGCTGAAATCGATGGCGTCCTCGGGGCACGCCTCGATGCAGGCGTTACAGCGCGTGCAGAGATCCAGGTCGATCGGGTTGCCGCGCCCCGCGCCGGTCTCCCAGCTTGCCTCGAAGGCGCCGAGCCAGCCGCCGAGCCTGACCAGCTTGCCGCTGTGCACCGGGAAGTCCCGCGAGGCGGGTTGAGTGGCTGCGCCCATGGCCTCGCCGGTGCCGCCCAGCAGCACCGACACTTCCATGCCGGATTCGGCCAGCTTGCCGGCCCAGGGCATGGCACGGGCGGCCGGGCCGAGCACCAGCACGGCGCCGCCCGAGTGGTAGTCCACCACGGGCACCGGCTCCGGATCGGGTAGCGCGGCAGCGGCCAGCAGCGCGGCGATCTTGGCGTTGGCAGTCTTGGGATCGCGCCGCGCCCCCTGCGACCATCCGCCGGTTTCCCGGATATTGACGAAGCGCACCGGTGCCGTCATGGTGCCTTCGGCCTGGCGCCGGCCAGCTACCTCGGTGAACAAGGCGCGCTCCTGCGTGCAGGCCACGATGACATCGTCCGTGCCATCGAGCGCGGCGGTGAAGTCGCCGATCTCGCGGCGGCACAGCAAGTGGTGCACCTTGAGCGGCGGCCTGGTGCCGCTTGCGGGGGTGGAACCATTGCCCGACAGCGCCGCCCCGTCAAGCGGCATGGTGTCGTTGCAATTGCAGATCAGCGTCGGCATGGCGATGCGGCTGGCCGGCGTGGCTGCCCCTTTTTTAAGGCGTCTTGCGGCCGGCAAATTGTGGGAGAAGCCCATTGTAGGCCGCTGCGGGGGCGGCGGCTACGCGTGTTTGCCTGGGGCGGAATCGTCTGGCATGGGCGCGGTGGGATCGCCACCGTGTTCTTGCGCGCGACCCTGCATTTCACGCGGCACGGCATCCGGAGGCTCCGGCGTGGCGGGCTGGCCCGGGCTTGCCTGCTCTGCCTCCGGCACCGCAGTGCCGGGCGCATCCAGCGCCTGCTCCGCCGCGCGTGCCGCAGCCAGTTCGTCGTCGGTCGGCGCAAACAGGCCCAGCGTCTCGGACTGGCGCATGCGCCGCAGCACATCGAGGGGAATCGGGTCGGGCTTGCTGTAGTCGTCGATGTAGATATCCAGCCCGTCCATCACATTGAAATGCGGATCCGCAAACAAGGTCTTGAGCGCGGCGCGCTTGACGGTTTCGTCTACGCCGCGCGCCACGAATCGCGCGATGCTGTCGCCCGGCTGCAGCAAGGCGGCGTCGGCAAGCGTGGGAAGAGGCTCGGCCGGCGCGGCAGGTTCCGCCTGCAACCGGTCAGCGGGCGCTGGCGGTTCGGCCGGCACGGGTGGCGCCGGCTCGGGCGCCAGCGGCTGCCCCTGGCGCGCCGCGGCCTTGCGGCGTGACCAGCGCGACAGGAAAGTGTCATCGCTCATGCGGTACCAGCCTGCATCAGTAGCGCGCCCGGTCCTCCGGCGCCTTGAACGATTCCGGGCGGCGGCGTTTCTTGGGCTCCGGGCGGTAATGCTCTGCCACGTAGGCGCGCAGCCAGTCGAGTTGCTCGGGCGCCAGCGGCACATTCTCGACCGTTTCGCCGGCATCGAGCCAGCGTCCGGCCTCGTTGTAGGAGAGTGTCACGGTGACCGGCAGCGGCAACGGCTCGCCATTGTCCGATGCGGGGACGGCGGCCTGGCCGCCCTCCTCCGCCATGCGCCAGAGCACGAACCAGCAGGGCGCGGTGGAGGTCAGGTTGAGGTAATACCCCTCCGCCTCATCGCGGAACAGCGTGACGCCGTAGCCTGGATACAGCCAGCGCGCGCCATGCTCGTCCTGCGCCAGGCAGTGCGGCACGGCACCGAACTCGCCGAGATCGGGCAGGACGGCGTCGAGTTCCCATTTCCACGGTTGCCAGGGGCTGCGCAGCGCCACGCGGCGCATCACCACGGCCATGGTGACGCCGGGCCGGCCAGCGGGCACAGCATCGGCCCCGGTGGCCGGGACGCCTGCGGCGGGGTCGGCTGGCGTGCCCATGGCGTTCAGGTGTTCTGCACCACGATGCTGGGGAACTTGCTGGTCATGTCGCGGGCACGGTCGGCCACCTTCACGGCCACCTTGCGCGCCATGGCGCGGTAGAGCTCGGCGATCGGGCTGTCAGGGTCGGACACCACAGTCGGGCGGCCAGTGTCGGCCTGCTCGCGGATCGAACGGTTCAGCGGCATGCTGCCGAGCAACTCCACGCCGTAGTCCTCGCACATCTTCTCGCCGCCGCCTTCGCCGAAGATATGCTCGACGTGGCCGCAGTTCGGGCAGCAGTAGACCGCCATGTTTTCAACAAGACCGAGAATGGGAATCCCCACCTTCTCGAACATCTTCAGGCCCTTCTTGGCGTCCAGCAAGGCAATGTCCTGGGGCGTCGTGACAATCACTGCGCCCGTAACCGGCACTTTCTGCGACAGCGTCAGCTGGATGTCGCCGGTGCCCGGCGGCATGTCGACGATCAGGTAATCGAGATCGTGCCAGTTGGTCTGGCGCAGCAACTGCTCCAGCGCCGAGGTCACCATCGGGCCGCGCCACACCATGGGATTGTCCTGCTCGATCAGGAAACCGATGGAGTTGGCCTGCAGGCCGTGGCCTTCGAGCGGCTCCATGGTCTGGCCATCGGAGGACTCGGGGCGGCCGTCGATGCCGAGCATCATCGGCAGGCTGGGACCGTAGATGTCGGCGTCGAGCATGCCCACGCGGGCGCCCTCGGCGGACAATGCCAGCGCCAGGTTGACGGCGGTGGTGGACTTGCCCACCCCGCCCTTGCCCGACGCCACGGCGATCACGTTCTTCACGCCCGGCAGCAGCTTGACGCCGCGCTGTACGGCATGCGCCACGATCTTCATGCTGACGGCCACGCTGGCATTGGTCACGCCCGGCAATTGCCGCAGCGCAGCAACCACCTGCTTGCGGATCGGTTCCAGCTGGCTCTTGCCGGGATAGCCCAGCTCGACTTCAAGCGACACATCGCCGCCTTCGACCCGAACGTTGCGGGCAGAGCGGGTAGACACCAGATCGCGGCCCGTGTTGGGGTCGATCACAGTGCGCAGGACTTCGGTAACCTGGTCGACGGTGAGGCTCAAGACAATCTCCGCTACTGAATATGGGGAAGGCGCGTACTGTATCAAAGTATGCGCGAAGCGCAGGCGGCGGGTGGCGCGCGGACGACAAGCCCCTCACGAGGGCGTGGAATTACACGCACTTACAACTGTCACAGCAACAGACTTGTGCACCCGGCTTCATCTCCCTATTGTAGTGCGCCAGGAACGCACGCCAGCGGAATACCGCCCGGACTCTTGTGTTCACGTGCCGTCCGCGTTATTTCTAGTGGTGTAGCTCACGCCACTTCAACAATCATCTCAACAAGATCCGTCCTGAAGGAGAAAGCATGAAATTCAAGCTTGCCAGCCTTGCCGTTGTCGCCATTCTTGCCGCCGGCTGCGCTACAGAACAAGGCACACAGACCGCGGTCGGAACCGGTGTGGGCGCTGCGGTCGGTGCCGGCCTGGGCAACCTGATCGGCGGCAACACTACCGGCACGCTCGTCGGCGCGGCGGTAGGCGGGGCGCTCGGCGGCGCTACGGGTTACAACTGGAACGCGATCCGCGGCAAACTGAACAAGGACACTGCCGGCACCGGGACCCAGATCACCGAGCAGCCGGATGGCTCGCTGAAGGTAAATATCCCGAGCCAGGTAACCTTCGACACGGACAGCGCCACCATCAAGCCTTCGTTCCGCTCGGTGCTGGACCAGGTCTCGCAGACCCTTGCCCAGCAACAGGACGTCTCCGCCACCGTGGTCGGCCATACCGACAGCACGGGCAATCCCAGCTACAACATGCAACTGTCGCAGCGCCGCGCGCAGAGCGTGGCGACCTATCTGGGTGACCGCGGCGTGGCCCGGACCCGCCTGGCAGCTGAAGGCCGGGGGCAAACCCAGCCCCTGGCGGACAACGCCACTGAGGCGGGTCGCGCACAAAATCGCCGGGTCGAAATTTATTTGAAACCAATTCAGCGATGATGCTGTCATAGAAACAGGTACCGCTTGTCACCGTTGCTGGCTCGCGATGGGTGGCTGACCTCCCGGGCGGTACCTGATTTCTCCTCCTTTTCCGTTGTGGAAAGCTGCGCCGGTACTAACCGGCGCTTTTTTTGCCCAGTTGTTTTTCAGTGCCTTTTCAGGCACTTACGGCACTCTCTTCCCGCTCCGCCCTGCCGGAGTGCACGCGCTGCCTGCCCCGCTTGCTAGAATAGCCCTCTCACGGTGCCCGCCTGATTCTCGCGGCGGCGCCCCCGCCTTACTGTCCAACCCCCTCCTGACCGGCAATTTTTCCATGACCGCACGTCGCATCCTCGTCACATCTGCCCTGCCATACGCCAACGGCCAGATCCATATCGGCCACCTGGTGGAGTACATCCAGACCGACATCTGGGTGCGCTTCCAGCGCATGATGGGCAACGAGGTGTACTACGTCGGCGCGGACGACACGCACGGCACCCCGGTGATGCTGCGGGCCGAAAAGGAAGGCATCACCCCCAAGCAGCTGATCGACCGCGTGTGGACCGAGCACAAGCGCGATTTCGACAGTTTCATGGTGTCGTTCGACAACTACTACAGCACCGACTCCGACGAGAACAAGCAGCTCTCCGAGAAGATCTACCTGGCGCTGAAGGCCGAAG
>Ga0255338_1004372_pt1 | contig 14752 bp, 11 predicted proteins | sample MeOH1_35cm_T4_19_FD_203715 | JGI IMG/M metagenome (GOLD analysis project Ga0255338, IMG submission 203715) | Sandy soil microbial communities from University of British Columbia, Vancouver, Canada - MeOH1_35cm_T4_195 | ecosystem: Engineered > Artificial ecosystem > Sand microcosm > Unclassified ...
AGGTGTCCATGTGGTCGGCGTCGATGTTGGTGATGACTTCCATCACCGGGAACAGGTTCAGGAACGAGGCATCGGACTCGTCGGCCTCGGCCACGATGAAATCGCCCGTGCCCAGCCGCGCGTTGGCGCCGGCCGAGTTCAGCCGGCCGCCGATCACGAAGGTCGGGTCGAGCCCGCCCTCGGCCAGCACCGACGCCACGAGGCTCGTGGTGGTGGTCTTGCCGTGCGTGCCGGCGATGGCCACGCCCTGCTTCAGGCGCATCAGCTCGGCCAGCATGACCGCGCGCGGCACCACCGGAATGCGGCGCGAGCGGGCGGCCAGCACCTCGGGGTTGTCGTTGGTCACCGCGGTGGAGACCACCACGGCGTTGGCGCCTTCCACGTGGCCGGCATCGTGGCCGTGGAACACGCGCGCGCCCAGCGAGGCCAGCCGCCGCGTGGCGGCGTTGCTGCCCACGTCCGAGCCCGAGACCTTGTAGCCCAGGTTCAGCAGCACCTCGGCGATGCCGCTCATGCCGGCGCCCCCGATGCCTACGAAATGGATGTTCTTGACGATGTGCTTCATGAATTCGTGTTGTCAGGGCCCGCCATCTGGCGGCAGATCTCGGCGACGCGCCGGGTTGCCTCCGGTTTGGCCAGGCCGCGCGCCAGGCGCGCCATGTCTTTCAGTTGCGGCCGCGACAGGCCGGCCAGCGTCTGCGCCAGGCCCTCCGCGGTCAATGTGTGTTGCGGCACCAGCAACGCGGCGCCCTGCTTCGACAGGAACTGCGCGTTGGTGGTCTGGTGGTCGTCCACCGCGTGCGGCAACGGCACGAACAGCGCCGCCACGCCGGCGGCAGCCACTTCGGAAACCGTCATCGCGCCCGCGCGGCAGATGACCAGGTCGGCATCGGCATAGGCCGCCGCCATGTCGTCGATGAACGGCACGGTCTCGCCGGCCACGCCCGCCGCGGCATAGTTGGCCCGCAGCGTGTCGATCTGCTTCACGCCGGCCTGGTGCGTGACCACCGGCCGCTGGCCCTCGGGCAGCAGCGCGATGGCCTTCGGCACCACGTCGTTCAGCGCCGCCGCACCCAGGCTGCCGCCCACCACCAGCACGTGCAGCGGGCCGGTGCGGTGGTCGTAGCGCGCCTCGGGCGCCGGCAGGCTGGCCAGTTCCTCGCGCACGGGGTTGCCGGTCCATTCGCTGTTGGGCAGCGCGTCCGGGAACGCGCAGAGCACGCGGTCGGCCACCTTGGCCAGTACCTTGTTGGCCAGGCCGGCAATCGAGTTCTGCTCGTGCAGCACCAGCGGGCGCCCCAGCAGCGACGCCATCATCCCGGCCGGAAATGTGATGTATCCGCCCATACCCAGCACCACGTCCGGGCGCACGCGGCGCAGCGCGCCGATGCTCTGCCAGAATCCGCGCAGCAGGTTCAGCGGCAGCAGCAGCTTGGTGACGAGGCCCTTGCCGCGCAGCCCGCCGAACTGGATGAACTCCATCGGGATGCCGTGCTTCGGCACCAGCGTGGCCTCCATGCCGGTGCGGTTGCCCAGCCAGACCACGCGCCAGCCCGCGTCGCGCAGCGCGTGCGCGACCGCCAGCCCCGGGAACACGTGGCCCCCGGTGCCGCCGGCCATCACGAGCAGCGTGCGCGGATCGCTCATACCTTGCCTCCACGCATCAACACTCGATTTTCGTAATCAATACGCAGGACAATGGCCAGCGCGATGCAGTTCATCAGGATGCCCGAGCCGCCATAGCTCACCAGCGGCAGCGTGAGCCCCTTGGTGGGCAGCAGGCCCAGGTTCACGCCCATGTTGATGAAGGTCTGCCAGCCGAGCCACACCCCGATGCCCTTGGCCACCAGCCCCGCGAACGTGCGGTCCAGCTGCAGCGCCGTGCGGCCGATGTCGAACGCCCGGCGCACGAGCCAGTAGAACAGCACGATCATCACCAGCACGCCGATGAAGCCGAACTCCTCGCCAATCACGGCCAGGATGAAGTCGGTATGCGCCTCGGGCAGGTAGTGCAGCTTCTCGATGCTGCCGCCCAGGCCCACGCCGGTCCATTCGCCCCGCCCGAACGCGATCAGCGAGTGCGTGAGCTGGTACGCCTTGCCCAGCGCGTTGCTCTCTTCCCACGGGTTCAGGTAGGCGAAGATCCGCTCGCGGCGCCACGGCGAGGCCGTGATCAGCAGCGCGAACGCGCCCACGGCCACGCCGACCAGTCCCGCGAACAGCTTGCCGTTGATGCCGCCCAGGAACAGGATGCCCATGGCCACGGCGGCGATCACGAGGAACGCGCCCATGTCCGGCTCCAGCAGCAGCAGCATGCCCACCACAACCACGGCCACGCCCATCGGCAGGAAGCCCTTGGACACCGTCTGCATCCATTCCTGCTTGCGCACCGTGTAGTTGGCCGCGTACAGCACCACGGCCAGCTTCATCAGTTCCGACGGCTGGAAGTTCATCACGCCCAGCGGAATCCAGCGCCGCGCGCCGTTCACGCCCTTGCCGACGAACGGCACCAGCACCAGGATCAGCAGCAGCAGCGCCACGATGAACAGCTTGGGCGCGTACCGGTCCCAGACCTTGACCGGGATCTGGAACGCCACCAGCCCGCACGACAGGCCGATGAACAGCGCGAAGGCATGGCGCACCAGGAAGTGGCTCTCGCGGTAGTTGGCGTAGCGCGGCGAATCGGGCAGCGCGATGGACGCCGAATAGACCATCACCAGGCCGAGCGTCAGCAGGACGATGGCCACCCACAGCAGCGGCTGGTCGTACTCCATCATGCGCGAGCGCGTGGGCTTGACGCCCGACACCGCGTCGCGCAACCCGCCCCAGGCGTTGCCGATGGTGGCGCCGATGAACCCGCTGCGCTTGACCTGTGTATCGCTCATGGCAGGATCCCCCGGGACAGGGCCAGTTCTTCCACCGCGCCGCGGAACACCTCGGCGCGATGCACGTAGTTGCGGAACATGTCGAGGCTCGCGCACGCGGGCGACAGCAGCACCGCGTCGCCGGCCTCGGCCAGGCCGGCCGCCGCCTCCACCGCTTCCTCGAGCGTGGCGGCGTCCACCAGTTGCGTGCCCGTGCCGGCCAGCGCGGTGCGGATTTCACCGGCATCCTTGCCGATCAGCACCACGGCGCGCGCGTACTGCGCCACCGGCGCCGCCAGCGGCGAGAAGTCCTGGCCCTTGCCTTCGCCGCCGGCGATCAGGACCACGCGCTTGTCGAGCCCCGACAGCGCGGCCACGGTGGCGCCCACGTTGGTGCCCTTGCTGTCGTCGAAGTACTCCACCTCGCCGATCGTCGCCAGCCACTCCACGCGGTGCGGCTCGCCGCGATACTCGCGCAGGCCATGCAGCAGCGCGTTCATCGGCAGGTCGATCGCGCGGCACAGCGCCAGCGCGGCCATCGCGTTGGTGGCGTTGTGCATGCCACGGATGTGCAGCGCGTCAGCCGGCATCAGCCGCTTGTGGCGCACCGGCACGGCCTCTTCGGCCACGGCGCCCGCCGCACCTTTCCTGCGGCGCGGTTTCGGCTCGGCGTCAGCCTCGCTGTCCGGTTCCGCCAGCACCAGCCAGGGCATGCCGCCCTCGCGCAGCACGCCGTAGCTGCCGGCCGTCTCGGGCAGATCGGCGCCGAATGTGATCGTTGCGGCGCCCGGCCGTGCCATATCCATCGTCAGGCGGTCATTGCGGTTCAGCACTTGCACGCACGGCCGGCCGTTCGGTGTGGCCGGCCCGAAGATGCGCGCCTTGGCGGCGGCATAGGCTTCCATGCCGCCGTGCCAGTCGAGGTGGTCCTGCGTGACATTGAGCACCGCCGCCGCGTGGGGAGCCAGCGTGTGCGCGAATTCCAGCTGGAAGCTGGACAGCTCCAGCACCCAGACCTCCGGCAGCGTGGCGCTGGCGATGCAGGCCGACAGCTTGTCCAGCGCCGACGGGCTGATATTGCCCGCCACCGCCACGGTCTTGCCGGCGCGCTCCACCAGCCGCCCGGTCAGCGCCGTGGTGGTGGTCTTGCCGTTGGTGCCGGTGATCGCCAGTACGCGCGGCGCGTAGCCCGACGCCGCTTCCAGGTGGCCCAGCGCCTGGGCGAACAGTTCGATCTCGCCCCAGACCGGAATGCCGCGTGCCTCGGCGGCATCGAGCACGGCCCTGGTGCCGGCTTCCAGCGGCGACAGGCCCGGGCTGATCGCCACCAGGCCGATGTCCTCGAGCAGCGACGCCACATGCGGGGCGAACGGGCCGCCCACGAACTGCGCCGTGGTCAGCTCAGCCAGGAGGAAGGCAAGGTTGGCGGGCGCCTCGCGTGTGTCGGCCACGCGCACGCGGCAGCCGTTCAGGCCGCACCAGCGTGCCATGGCCAGCCCCGACTCGCCGAGGCCCAGTACCAGCACATGAGGTTTCCGCAACACGCCAAACACGTCGATTTCCTGCCTTTACGTTAAAGATATTCCGATGCCGATCAACGCAGCTTCAGCGTGGACAGCCCGATCAGCACCAGCAACATGGTGATGATCCAGAACCGCACGGTGACCTGCGTCTCCTTCCAGCCGCCCAGTTCGAAGTGGTGGTGCAGCGGCGCCATGCGGAACAGCCGCCGGCCCTCGCCGTAGCGCCGCTTGGTGAACTTGAACCACGTCACCTGCAGCATCACCGACAGCGTTTCCACCACGAAGATGCCGCCCATCACGAACAGCACGATTTCCTGCCGCACGATCACGGCGATGGTGCCCAGCGCGCCGCCCAGCGCCAGCGCGCCCACGTCGCCCATGAACACCTTGGCCGGGTGCGCGTTGAACCACAGGAACGCCAGCCCCGCCCCGGCCATCGCCGAGCAGAAGATCAGCAGCTCGCCCGCGCCCGGGATGTGCGGGAACAGCAGGTACTTGCTGTAGAACGCATTGCCCATCACGTACGCGAACACGCCCAGGCCGCCACCCACCAGCACCACCGGCATGATCACCAGGCCGTCCAGGCCGTCGGTCAGGTTCACGGCGTTGCTCGACCCCACGATCACCAGGTACGTCAGCACGATGAAGCCGGTCACGCCCAGCGGGTAGCTCACTTCCTTGAAGAAGGGCACGATCAGGTTGGTCTTGTACGGCACATCGGCCCACATGCCGCCCTCGATCCAGCTCAGGAACAGGCTCCACACACGCACGTTGCTGGCCTCGGACACCGAGAACGCCAGGTACACCGCGGCCACCAGGCCGATCAGCGTCTGCCAGAAGAACTTCTCGCGGCTCGACATGCCGCGCGGGTCGCGGTAGACCACCTTGCGGTAGTCGTCCACCCAGCCAATCGCGCCATAGCCCAGCATCACCAGCAGCACCACCCAGACGAAGCGGTTGCCCCAGTCGCTCCAGAGCAGCGTGGAGATGGCGATCGAGATCAGCACCAGCACGCCGCCCATCGTCGGCGTGCCGGACTTCACCAGGTGCGTCTGCGGGCCGATCGTGCGCACCGCCTGGCCGATCTTGAGCTCGGTCAGGCGGCGGATCACCCACGGGCCGAACCCGAGGCCGATCACCAGCGCGGTGAGGTTGGCCGCCACCGCGCGGAATGTCAGGTAGTTGACGACCCGCAGGAAGCTGTAATCGTTTTGCAGCCACTGGGCCAGAGCCAATAACATCGTATGTCTTCAGTTAGTGAGCGGAAGGTACTGCGACCAGCGCATCGACCATCCGTTCCATGCGCATGAAGCGCGATCCCTTCACCAGCACGGCCGATGCGCCGGCCACCGTGCCCTCGTTGTCCTCCCGCAGCGCCCGCGCCAGGTCTTCCGCCTGGGCGAAATGGCGGCCCGCCGGCCCGTATGCCCGCACCGCGTGCGGCGCCAGTTCGCCCATGGCCCACAGCGCCTCGATGCCGCGCGCACGCGCGTATTCGCCAATCTCGGTGTGAAACGCGGGGCCCTGGTCGCCCACCTCGCCCATGTCGCCCAGCACCAGCAGGCGCGGCGCGGCAAACCCGGCCAGCACGTCGATGGCGGCGCGCATGGAATCGGGGTTGGCGTTGTAGGTGTCGTCGATGACCACTGTGCCCGCCGGCGTGTGCTTCACTTGCAGGCGGCCCTTCACGGCCGTGAATCCCGCAATGCCGGCCTGGATCGCCGCCACGTCCACGCCGGCCGCCAGCGCGCAGGCCGTGGCGGCCAGCGCGTTGCGCACGTTGTGGGCGCCCAGCAGTTGCAGGCGCAGGTCGAACGTCCGGCCCGGCGCGGTCACGTGCAGCACCTGCACGCCGTCCTCACCGTCCAGCGAGACCGTGGCGCTGACATCGGCCGACGCATCGGTGCCGAACGACATCGTCCGCCGCCCGGGTGCCGCATTGGCCGCGTCGCGCCAGATCCGCGCATGCTGGCCGCCGCTTTCGGCATCCACCGGGAACACCGCCACGCCGTCGGCCGGCAAGGCGGCCAGCGCGCTCGCGTGCTCGTGCGCCACCGCCTCCACGCTGACCATGAACTCCTGGTGTTCGCGCTGGGCGTTGGTGATCACGGCCACGGTCGGCTGGGCGATGCCGGCCAGATAGACCGTCTCGCCCGGATGGTTCATGCCAAGTTCCAGCACCGCCAGCCTGTGGTGCGCGCGCAGGCGCAGCACCGTCAGCGGCAGGCCGATGTCGTTGTTCAGGTTGCCGCCCGTGGCCAGCCGGGCGGCCTCGCCCACGGCCGCGGCAAAGATCGCCGCGATCATTTCCTTGACCGTGGTCTTGCCATTGCTGCCGGTCACGGCCACCGTGGGCAGCGTGAACTGGCGGCGCCAGCCGGCGCCAAGCTCGCCCAGCCCGATGCGGGTGTCCGGCACGACGATGGCCGGCACATCGAGCCCGGTCTCGCGGCTCACCAGCACGGCGGCGGCGCCACGCGCGACCACATCGGCCAGGAAATCGTGCGCGTCGAACCGCTCGCCCTTGAGCGCGACGAACAGGTCGCCGGGCGCCACGGTACGGCTGTCGGTATGCACGCGGGTGAAGCGGCACGCGGCGGCGCGCGTGGCATCGCCGGCGATACGGGCGCCGGACATCCAGCCGGCGGCTTGCTGCAAAGTGGTCATCGTGGTCTGGTTCATGCCGACACCCCCCGCGCACCCAGCGTCAGGCGCACGTGCTCGCGGTCGGAGAACGGGCGCTTCCGGCCCTGGATCTCCTGCGTGGCCTCGTGGCCCTTGCCGGCCACCAGCACCACGTCGGCCGTGGCCGCGTGCTTGATGGCGTAGAGGATGGCGGCGGCGCGGTCCTCGATCAGGCGGGCGCGGGCACGGTCCTGCATGCCGTCGGCGATGGCCTCGAGGATGTCGCGCGGGTCTTCGCTGCGCGGGTTGTCGCTGGTCAGGATCACATCGTCGGCCAGCCGCTCGGCCACGCCGCCCATCAGCGGGCGCTTGGTGGCGTCGCGGTCGCCGCCGCAGCCGAACACGCACCAGAGCCGGCCCTGGCGGGCCTCGGCCACCGGGCGCAGCGCGGCCAGCGTCTGCGCCAGCGCGTCGGGCGTGTGCGCGTAATCGACCACGGCCAGCGGCCCGTCTTGCGGACTCTGCCCGCCGAACAGTTCCATGCGGCCATCAACCGGCGTCAGGCTGCGCAACGCGGCCACGGCGGCGTCCCAGTCCACGCCCTGTGCCAGCGCGGCGCCCAGCACGGCCAGCAGGTTGCTGACATTGAACGCGCCGATCATCGGCGTGGTCACGTCGGCGCTGCCGAAGCTGCCATCGATGTGGAATGCGGTGCCGCCGGCCGTGGCGCGCACGTCGGTGGCGCGCAGCCACCGGGCACGGCTGGCCGAAGGTCGGGCGGCGCCCTCGATGCCGTATTCGATCACCAGCGGCGCCCCCGCCGCGGCGGCCTTCGTGGCAACCTTCGCGGCCAGCAGGCGGCGGCCCATCGCGTCGTCGCGGTTGATCACGGCGGCGCGCAGGCCGTCCCACTGGAACAGGCGCACCTTGGCGGCCTCGTACTCGGCCATCGTGCCGTGGTAGTCCAGGTGATCCTGCGTGAGATTGGTCAGCACGGCCACGGCAAACCCGGTGCCTGCCACGCGGCCCTGCTCCAGGCCGTGCGACGACACTTCCATGGTCACCGCGCGCGCGCCGGCCTCGTTCAGGCCGGCCAGGCTGGCCTGCAGCTGCACGGCGTCCGGGGTGGTGAATCCGGTGACCTGCAAGGCGTCGGGGAAGCCGGTGCCCAGCGTGCCGATGGTCGCGCACGGCGTGCCGGTGGCCTGCAGCAGGCGCGCCAGCCATTGCGCGCACGAGGTCTTGCCGTTGGTGCCGGTGATGCCGGTCACCGCCAGCCCGCGTGCGGCATTGCCGTGCCAGCCGGCCGCGATCGGGCCCGCCAGCGCGTGCAACTGCGAGACGGCCAGGTGCGGCACGGCATCGCCATGGGGCCATTGGAAGCCGTCGGCTTCATACACGATGGCCGACGCACCGGCGGCAATGGCCTTGTCGATATGGGGCCGGCCATCGGTGGCCAGCCGGTCGTTGCCCAGCACGTAGGCGAAGAACACATCGCCCGGTTGCAGGCGGCGCGTGTCGCCCGTGAGCCGCGCCGTGGCGGGGGCGTGCGTACGCAGCCAGGCCAGCGCGGTGCTGGCCTGGGCGGAGACTTCAAGCGGGAGCAGCGGCATGGCCGTCATGGCGTGGCGCTCCATGGTTCGCTCTCCTGCACCTTGTCGGTCACCATCAACTGGCGGATCGGCGAGTCGGGCTGCACGTTCAGCGCCCGCAGCGCGCCGCCGGTGATGGCCGCGAAGACCGGGCCGGCCACCGCGCCGCCGTAGTGGCTGCCCACCGTGGGTTCGTCCACGCTCACCGCCACGATCACGCGCGGGTTCGACATCGGCGCCAGGCCGATGAACGACGCGCGATACTTGCTGCGGTCGTAGCCACGGCCCACGTGCTTGTAGGCGGTACCGGTCTTGCCGCCCACGCGGTAGCCCATGACCTGGGCCTCGGGCGCGGTGCCGCCGGGCGCGGTCACGGTCTCCAGCATGCCGCGCACGTCGCGCGCCACCTGCGGCGAGAGCACCCGCTCGCCGGTGGCCGGGCCGCCGGTCTTGAACATCGACACCGGGACCAGTTCACCGTCGTGGGCGAAGATCGTATAGGCGTGCGCCACCTGGAACAGCGACACCGACAGGCCGTAGCCGTACGACATCGTGGCCTGCTCGATCGGGCGCCAGCTCTTCCAGGGCCGCACGCGGCCGGCCACGGCGCCCGGGAAGCCGATCTTCGGCGCCTGGCCCAGGCCCACGCTGGTAAACATGTCCCACATTTCCTGCGGCTTCATCAGCATGGCGATCTTGGTCGTGCCGATGTTGCTGGACTTCTGGATCACCCCCGCCACCGTCAGCGCGCCATAGTTGTGGGTATCGCTGATCGTGGCGCCCTCGAACTGGTACTTGCCCGTGGTGGACACCACCGTGGACGGCGTCACGCGGCCCAGCTGCAGGGCCAGGCCGATCGAGATCGGCTTCATCATCGAGCCCGGCTCGAAGGTATCGGTCAGCACCCGGTTGCGCAGCTGCTCGCCGGACAGGCGCGTGCGGTCGTTCGGGTTGTACGTGGGCCAGTTGGCCAGCGCCAGCACCTCGCCGGTCTGGGCGTCGAGCACCACGGCGCTGGCGGCGCGGGCCTTGCTGCGCTCGGCCACGGCCTTGACCTCGTTGTAGGCCAGGTACTGGATCTTGGCGTCGATGGACAGCTGCATGTCCTGGCCGTCGCGCGGCGTCTTCAGGATGCCCACGTCTTCCACCACGCGGCCCAGGCGGTCCTTGATGACCTGGCGAGCGCCGGCGCGGCCGGCCAGCACGCCCTCGCGCGCCAGTTCCACGCCTTCCTGGCCCTTGTCCTCGACATTGGTGAAGCCGACGATGTGCGCCATCGCCTCGCCCTCGGGGTAGAAGCGCTTGTACTCGCGGGTCTGGTGCACGCCCTCGATCTTGAGCGCGGCGATCTTGTCGGCCGCGTCGGGCAGCACCTGGCGCTTCAGGTAAACAAAGCTCTTGTCCTCGGACAGCTTGGCCTTGAGCTCCTTCTCGGACATCTCCAGCAGCTTCGCCAGTTGGCGGATGCGCTGCGGCTCGATGCCGTCCGGCACGTCCTCGGGCACGGCCCAGATCGCCTTGACCGGCAGGCTGGTGGCCAGCACCAGGCCGTTGCGGTCCAGGATCTTGCCGCGCGTGGCGGGCAGCTCCAGCGTGCGCTGGAAGCGCTTCTTGCCCTCCATCTCATAGAACTGGTTGCCGGGGCCCTGGATCCAGAGCGCGCGGCCGGCCAGCGCCACGAACGCGGCGAACATCAGGAACACCACGAACTTGGAGCGCCACATGGGCAGGCGCAGGCCCAGCACCGGACTGGCCGAGAACTGGCCGGTACGCGGACGCGCGGCCCCACCGGCGGCCTGGCGGCCGGTGCGGGCGCGGTTCAGCGTGGGGCGGGCCATGCTCATCGGGCGGACTCCCGGGCGGGCGGTTGGGCGTCGGGCGGCGTGGACGGCAACACCACGCCCTGCAGGTATTGGGTACGGCCGGCCACGGCGGACGACATCTTGAGCTGGCTGCGCGCGGCATCGGCAATGCGCGCGCTCTTGCCCAGCGCGCTCTGCTGGTATTGCAGGCGCGACCAGTCGATATCAAGCTGCTTCTCCTCGGACTGCGCGCGCTCCAGCGCCACGAACAGCGTGCGCGCCTGGTGCTGCGCGCCCACCAGCGACAGCGCGCAGAACAACAGGGCGGCAAGGAGGAAGAAGGTCAGGCGGTTCATGCCGAACGGGCTCCGGGTTGGCCACCGGATCGGCCGGCGGGGGCCAGCTTCTCGGCCACGCGCATCACGGCGGAACGCGCGCGTGGATTATCAGCCACTTCCTGGGCGTCGGGCTTCATGCGGCCCAGCAGCTTCAGCGTGGGCTGCGGCAGGTCGGCGGCGCGCAGCGGGGCGCGGCGCAACGCGGGATCGGCATCCTGCTGCGGGCGCGCGTGCGCCTGCATGAACCGCTTGACGATGCGGTCCTCGAGCGAGTGAAAACTGATCACCACGAGGCGGCCTCCGACCTGCAACAGTTCGTACGCCGCCTTCAGCCCTCTTTCGAGGTCCGCAAGCTCTTGATTGATGTGAATCCGTAGAGCCTGAAAGGTGCGGGTCGCAGGGTCCTGACCCTTCTCGCGTGTTTTGACGGCTTTCGCCACGAGCGCGGCAAGGTCTGAAGTAGTGGCGAGTGCTCCGCCATCGCCGGGTTCGCGCCGGCGAGCAACAATCGCCTTTGCAATCTGTACAGCAAACCGTTCTTCCCCATAGTCTCGTATCACCCTGGCAATGTCCTGCTCGTCCGCCTGTGCAAGCCACTCGGCGGCAGTGATGCCGCGCGTGGTGTCCATGCGCATGTCCAGCGGGCCCTCGAAACGAAAGGAAAATCCCCTCGCCGCCTCGTCGATCTGGGGCGAGCTGATCCCCAGGTCGAGCAACACGCCGGCCAGCGGGCCGCGGCCGGCCAGCCGCTCCGCCATGTCGCCAAAGCTCGCGTGCTCAATGGAGAAGCGGGCATCCTCGATGGTGCCCGCTTCTGCGATTGCTGCCGGATCCTTGTCGAACGCGACGAGGGTGCCGGCCGGCCCCAACCTGGCCAGCACGGCCCGGCTGTGCCCGCCTCTGCCGAAGGTGCCGTCCACGTAGGCGCCGTCGGGCCGCCAGACGAGCGCGTCGACGGCCTCGTCCAGTAGCACGGTGCGATGGCGCAGGGCGGTGGTCCCCGGCGTTCCGGTAGGGCTCATGACCTCTTCAGAAAGAGAAATTCTTCAATGCGTCAGGCATGCCTTGCGCCATCGCCTGCGCCTCCTTGGCGGCGTAGGTGGCGGCATCCCAGACTTCGAAATGGCTGCCCATACCGAGCAGCATGACTTCCTTGTCGAGCATGGCGGCACTGCGCAGCTCCGGTGCGATCAGCACGCGGCCCGCGCCGTCCATATCCACGTCGGCGGCATTGCCCAGGAAGATCCGCTTCCACCAATGCGCATCCATCGGCAGTGCCGCGATGCGGCCACGGAAGATCTCCCATTCGGGCCGGGGAAAGAGCAACAGGCATCCGTCCGGGTGCTTGGTCAGCGTCACCCGGCCCTCGGCCTGCGTTTGCAGCGCTTCGCGGTGCCTGGCCGGAATCGACATCCGGCCCTTGGCATCAAGCGACAGCGCCGATGCTCCCTGAAACAAGCTTTTCCCCCGATTGCCGCCGGCATCCATGCCGGGCGACAGGTCGATCCACCCTGTCCGGCCTGCTCGAAATCATCGCAGACACAGCCCGCTTAATCACACAAAAATACACTTCCTCACACTATTTCCCACTTTAGAGGAAGCGGTATAGCGGGTCAAGGCTCGCCATCTGGCGAAAAGAAGGGATTTTTTAATCAGAACAAAGACTTAGCGCGCCGACTTCACGCACCACAAAAGTGAATCCTTAATGAAATGAAGGTCTTAGGGAGGAAAGCCGAGAAACCACCTGAGAACTGCCGGGGAGGGGACTGCTGACAGCGCCAGGCCGATTCCGATCCATGACGTGGGGAAGGATACAACGTTTTGCCGCGAGCCCCGTCCGCGCAAGGGCTCGCGGGACTTTTCCACAGGCCCGCCGAGCAGCGTGAAAAGCTGCTCGGACAAGTCAGATTCGGTAGGCCGTGGTAGTCATCACGCGCGACGCCGCACGCATCAGCGCGCGCACCGGCGCGGGCAGCGGCACGCCGCCGGCATCGCGCGCGGCGTCGCCGTGGCGGATCTCGTCGTCACGCATCTGGTCCAGGATCGCGCGCGAGCGGCCGTCGGCGGCGGGCAACTGGTCGAGGTGTCCGGTCAGGTGGTGTTCCACCTGGCGCTCGGTCTCGGCGACAAAGCCCAGGCTCACGCGGTCGCCGGCGCGGCCGGCCATGAGGCCGATGGCAAACGCACCCGCATACCAGACCGGGTTCAGCAGGCTCGGACGCGAGCCCAGCTCGCGCAGGCGGTCCGCGCACCAGGCCAGGTGGTCTTCCTCCTCGCGCGCGGCGGCATCCATCTGCGCGCGCACGGGCGCGCTGCGCGCCGTGATCTTTTGCGCCTGGTACAGGGCCTGCGCGCATACCTCGCCAACATGGTTGATGCGCATGAGCCCGGCCACGTGGCGGCGCTCGTCGGCGCTCATCTGCTCGGTGTCCGGCGCAAGGCGGTCGGCGGGATTGGCGCGGCCAGCCCGCGTGGCGCCCGCCATGGCGCGCAGCGCCACATCGAATTCTCGGATCAGCGTATCCATGTCTGCGTGTCGTTCGATCGTACTTTCCATCGGCATGCAAGCGGCACTCAAGCGGCCGTTTGATCGGGGGGCGATCCCCCTCCGATGAGGTAGGCGAGCCAGGCGGCCCGCCCCCGGGATTTCCCGCATTGTACCCGCCGCGCGCCACGGCGCCCCTTGCAGCAGCCCGCTCCGGCGCGTCCCGCCTGGATTTTCGTACCCAGAAACCCTGAGTTGTGAAAACAAGACAAGACGTTTACCTCAGGGTCAACAAAATACGCGCTTTTGCTAGAGTGACCGGCAGCTTCCATGGAAGTTAAGCGCCGAAGAGTGGAGAGAGGGCTCAGGAGGTTCTTCCGCGCTTCATCTAATAATTCTTAAGTGGAGATAACCCAGCATGAAAAAATCGCTTCTCGCGCTTGCCGCGATGGGCGCGTTTGCCAGCACGGCAAACGCCCAGACGAGCGTGACGCTGTACGGCGTCGTCGACGCGCCGATCGAATACAACAATCACATGGCACCCGGCTTCAACGCCAACCCGGCCACCTGGGGCCCCAACGGGCGCCCGCCTTCGCTGGCCGGCGGCGGCAGCCGCGTGGGAATGCAGACCGGTGGCGGCCTGTCCGGCTCGCGCTGGGGCCTGCGCGGCACTGAAGACCTCGGCGGAGGCCTGAAGGCGCTGTTCGTGCTGGAATCCGGCTTCGGCGTCGACGATGGCCGCTCGCAGCAGGGCAGCCGCCTGTTCGGCCGCCAGGCTTACGTGGGCATGCAGAGCGATACCTTCGGCCGCGTGACCTTCGGCCGCCAGTACACGACGATGTTCGACATGTTCGCGAACTTCTCGCCGACCGGCTATGCCACGCTCTATGAGCCGGTGGTCGCCCAGCTGGGCACCAACTTCCGCTCGGACAACGTCGCCAAGTACACGGCCGTGCTCGGCCCGGTCACGGCCGAGGCGCACTGGAGCTTCGGCACCGGCGTGGCTGCGATCGGTCCCGTGCCGCTGGCCAACGCCGGCGCCGGCGAAGCGGCCGGCAACTTCAACAACAACGCGGGCGGCGGTGCCGGCGTGCTGTACCTGAGCGGCCCGTTCGGCCTGACGGTCGCCTATGACGAATGGCGCCCGGCCACCACGATCGGCTCTCCCGGCCGCTCGCGCAAGGTGGGCGTCGCCGGCAGCTACTCGTTCGGGCCGTTCAAGGCGATGGTGGGTGGCCGTTATGGCCGCATCACCGACAATGCCGGCAACGAACTCCAGCGCGACAACTACTACTGGGCCGGCCTGAACTACCAGGTCACCGCCCCGCTGGGCCTGACGCTGGCGTACTACTACGACGACCTGAAGACGCTGCGCGCGTCGTCGGCCTTCCTCGCGGACAACCCGGCCAACCCGTGGCAGGTCAGCTTCATCGCCGACTACAACTTCTCGAAGCGCACCGACGTCTACCTGACGGCCGGCTACGCCAAGAACTCGGGCCTGAACTTCGACACCTCGGCCGTGA
>Ga0255338_1004373_pt1 | contig 14752 bp, 8 predicted proteins | sample MeOH1_35cm_T4_19_FD_203715 | JGI IMG/M metagenome (GOLD analysis project Ga0255338, IMG submission 203715) | Sandy soil microbial communities from University of British Columbia, Vancouver, Canada - MeOH1_35cm_T4_195 | ecosystem: Engineered > Artificial ecosystem > Sand microcosm > Unclassified ...
ACTTTAAAGATAAACCGCAGGACTGATGTCATTCGTTCAGCCTCTGAAAATGCTAGGTATATTACAGGTTTTTTAAGCAAAGAAATTCGTAACGGTCAGATTGATTATTACGGCCCTTGGAATTCTCCGTGTAGTGGAACAATTAGTTCTCCAGCAAGTTCTCTTGCTTTAGTGAATACAGATAACGAGCATCTTTGTTTTTACTTAGGTGATGCTTCTGGTCTTGCTTCTTCTAATGGCAAAAATCTTTGGTTAATTAAAAATAACATGGCAACTGTTAAGATTAATAGTAATAACGTTACGATTAACAAACTACTTTTCTATGTTTCGCCTACGTACAATCCGTATGCAACAGGAAGCAATGCTCAACCAAGAGTAACCATAATGGGAAATGTTACAGCGACTTCAGGGTCTCAAGACACTATAACCATGCCAATTCAAACCACTATTTCAATACCGTCGTATGACATATCTACAGGACCATAAATTGAATAACGGTAAAAGAAACCAAGAAGGCGTAACCTTACTCCTCGCTATTTTAATTTTGTCTGCAATTACTGCTATTGTATTCAGTATTGCCGCTATTGCAGTTAATGAAATTAAAACTTCAAGCGATTTAACTAGAACTGAGCCAGTTTTAACTGCAGCAGAAGCTGTGGCAGAGGATAGTTTGTTTAAACTAGTGCGTGGTCTTGGTACTGTCTCTGCTTGTACTTCTCCTGGCTCAACAGTTGTTGCTGGAGTCACTGTAACAACATGCGCCAGCTATTATCTAGACAACCCATATTCTTTTAGTCTTGCTGCTGATGATCAAAGAGATTTCTATCTTTACAATCCATCAGACCAAGCTCAGGCTCCAGGGTATACCCAAGTAAGTGTTCAGATCACAAGTGGTAGTACAGGTACAATATATTTCTGTACTGCGCAGGTTTCAAACTGTGTAGCGACTCCAGAAGCAACACAGACTATTAGCATGGCAGGTCCGACAACATGGACTAGCTCACCATTAACTACAACCCAGCAATATCAACTAATGGTTATTAATGGTGCAGGAGGCACTTCCAGTTATTCAGTAACTGGATCGCCAAATGGTTTACCTGCTGGAACAACTACAATTCAGGATTCAGGTAAAAAGCAAGGTGTTACTAGAAAATTAGAAATCACTGTTCCGCAATAGATGGAACAAAAACCCCGGCCAATTAGCCGGGGTTTTATTTTGTTTGCTTTTTTGCCTTTTCTGGCTTGGAAGCGTTTCTATTTTTGTTTTATCTTAGTTTAAGTACTATACCGGGTTTCAGAGTGTATGGTGCTTTAAGGTTATTCAGAGAAGCAATCACAACCCAGTTAACGCCTTGTGATTGAGCAATGTTAAATAATGTGTCGCCTTTAGAGACTGTGTAGGTCGCAGGAACTGTTTTTATGGTTGTTTCTTGATTTTGATCAAAAGCACCCAATACTTCAGGGGCAACGCTACCAACTTGTTTAATAGCTACGGTTGTATTGAGGTTTTTATAGATGTTTTTAACAAGAAATATGGAAAGGAGTAAAAAAATAACCCCACTGACTTTGAAAAAAGTCCCCTGTGAGGATGGTGGCTGTATGCCCATTTTCAAGTTCTGCGATAGTTTGAAATTTTGTTTGCTTGAAAACATTTTTGCTCCTGAATATATATGTATTTTAGTACAGGTATAACTTGTTGTAAAGTTGTGGAAAACTTTTTAGAGCACTTTTTAGCTAGATGCAGAATAGTTCAGCTTAAGGTAAAATATAGGTATATGGTTAAACCTTCAGAAATCAAAAAAAGAATAGAAAAATTAAGGCAGCAGGTTGATGATTTGCGCTATCGCTACCATGTTTTAAATGACCCTAAAGTTACTGATGAGGTTTATGAAGATTTAACAAAAGAATTAATTGAGTTAGAACGTCAGTACCCTCAGTTTATGTCCTCTGATTCACCAACTCAAAGAGTTGGTGGTAGGGTTTTAGAGAAGTTTGAGAAAGTTAAACATCCCTTGCCAATGCTTTCTTTAAATAATGCTTTTTCAGAAGAAGATTTACGAGCTTGGGAAAAAAGAACTTCAAAGCTTTTATCTGATCTTCAACAAAAAAAGCTTGATTATTTCTGTGAAGTAAAATTAGATGGTCTCTCTATTTCTTTAGAATATGAAAATGGAATATTTGTTCGTGGCTCAACAAGAGGTGATGGTATCTTTGGTGAAGACGTTACCCAGAATTTAAAAACTATTCAAAGCATTCCTTTGAAGATCAAGGACAAAAGAAAGATAGAGGTTCGGGGAGAGTGTGTCATGTTAAAGAGTGTTTGGGAAAAGATAAACAAACAGAATGAGAAAGAAGGTAAACCCCTTTTTGCAAATCCAAGAAATGCTGCAGCTGGTTCCATTAGACAGTTAGATCCTAAAATTTCTGCAAGCAGAAAACTAGATTTCTTTGCTTGGGATATAGCAACTGATTTACCGGAATTAAAAACACATCAAGCAGAACATGAATATGTAAAAGAACTAGGATTTAGAGTTGATGAGTATCAAAGAGTATGTAAAAACTTAGATGAAGTTCTGAAATTTATATCTCAGACAGAAAAAGTAAGAGAAAAGCTTGCTTTTGGTATGGATGGTGTAGTTATAAACGTTAATGACTTGAGCTTGTATCAGTCCTTGGGGGTTATTGGCAAGGCGCCTCGTTACGCAATTGCTTTTAAATATCCTGCAGAACAGGCTACGACAATACTAAAGGATATACTAGTTAATGTTGGTAGAACTGGTGCTTTAACACCTCTGGCTGTGTTTGAACCAACATTTGTTGCAGGTTCTAAGATTTCTAAAGCAACCTTGCACAATATGGATCAAATTCAGAGATTAGATGTTAGAATTGGTGATACTGTAGTTATTCAAAAAGCCGGTGATGTTATTCCAGAAGTAGTTGAGGCTTTGGTTAAATTAAGGAATGGTAAAGAGAAGAAGTTTGTGATGCCTTCTAAGTGCCCGGTTTGTGCAGGGGTGGTAGAAAAGAGACAGATTGGAGAAAAGGCCAAAGAAAGCTCTACCGCGTATTTTTGTGCTAATTCGAAATGCACTGCAAAGAACCGTAGAGGTATGCAACACTTTGTTAATGCTTTTGAAATCATGTCAGTAGGACCACAGATCTTAGACCGTTTTAAAGAAGATGGTTTAATTTCAGATGCTGCTGATTTATTTACCTTAAAACAGGAAGATATTTCTGGCTTAGAACGTTTTGGTGAAAAGAGTGCTGAGAATATAATCAGGTCTATCCAAGAACACTCTAAAGTAACACTACCTCGTTTCATATATGCTCTTGGTATATTACATGTTGGTGAACAAACATCTGAGGATTTGGCAAATCATTTTGGAAGCTTAAAGAAAATAATAGCAGCAAAGTTAGAGGATATAAACGGGATTGAAAATATTGGACCAGTCATAGCAAAAAGCATTTATGATTGGTTTAATCAAAAAGAAAATACTCGTTTTGTAGAAAAGCTGATCAATAATGGCGTGAAGATAGAAGCAGCGGCTAAAGCTTTATCAAACAAGTTTTCTGGAAAAACTTTTGTCATTACAGGAACCTTAGACTCAATGTCTAGAGATCAGGCCAAGGTTTTAATTAAACAAGCTGGGGGTAAGGTCTCTGAATCTGTTTCTAAATTGACTTCTTTTGTTGTAGTTGGTTCTGATCCAGGATCCAAAGCAGAAAAAGCAGAAAAGCTAGGGGTTAAAATTTTAAGTGAAAAAGAATTTATTAATTTGGTTAAATAACTAATAATAAATATATGTCAGAGAGAAAATATCCAAAATCTAATCTAATACAATGGTATCATTATCATTCTTTAGATCAGCGTTTAGAGGTAAAGACCACGGACGGAAAAACTTGGCTCTTTCATAATGTTTCAGAGCGTCGTTTTAAGGAGTTTGAAGAAGCGTCTTCTTTAGGTGCATATTTAAAAGATCATTTTATGCTGGATAAAGGGAAATATAATGGTCAGGAGATAGACCACGAAGAGGACAAAGGCTCCAGTATTATAGGGATTTGAGGGGTGCTTTTTGCTCTTTCTTGGTTACTTGACATATATTTAGCCGGAATATATAATATGCATACGATTAATAACCAAGGGAATCATATGGTTATAACAAACTTAACTCTTAAGAAAGGCGGTCGCTTCTAACCACTCTTTATTGAGCTGTTGTTACGAAGCCGCTGCAGCGGTTTTTTTGTTGCTCGAATCGTATTTTTTATCCACGGAAATTGCACACTTAATCCACATAGATTGTGAACACGCATTTACTGCCCAGGTCAGTTAAACTTCGGGCCGATAGAGGGCAGTAGCTGTGTGGTTGCAATTCGCGCATTATTTCGCAGATATTGAGAATGTGACCAAGTACTTTCCCAACTGAATAGTGGTATCAATAAGTTTCAACGATTAGCCGAAACTTATTGAATTGTAGATTCATAAAGAGAATAAATTGAACGAAGAACATAAAGTCCAAGTATCGAAAGCAATCGAAAGATTGTAATCACAAATTGCTAGTTAATTTTCGTAACGCAAGTTACGAAAGAAGAATTGAAACAGTTAAGGGTATGTGGTGGATGCCTTGGCAATGTTAGCCGATGAAGGACGTGATAGCCTGCGAAAAGCCCCGGGGAGATGGCAAATTATCTTTGATCCGAGGATGTCCGAATGGGGAAACCTATACATTAGAAGAATGTATGTCCGTATACTGAGGAGTATATGTGAACGGGAACGGTGTGAAGTGAAACATCTCAGTAACACCAGGAAAATAAATCAAGCGCTATTCATTTAGCGCCGAGATTCCCTAAGTAGTGGCGAGCGAACGGGGAAAGACAAAGATATTTATATGATTGAGTCTGGTTCCATCAGACTTTGTCATATAGATATTCTTTTAGCCCAAACCTTTTATGTGTTTGTTTGCAGCAATGCAAACATTAAAGCTTACCGGCGTTGCATAGAAGGTGTTATAAGTGGAAGTTGTGCGCCGCGGTAGAGGCGCGGGAAATAAATTTGATGCTGTTTAGCAGAACTCAGCTGGAAAGCTGGACCATAGAGGGTGATAGTCCCGTATAGCGAAAAACCATCCGAATTTCCTAACTTTTTCTTGAGTATAACCAGACACGAGAAATCTGGTTAGAAATCAGGTCGACTACGATCTAAGGCTAAATACTAACATTGACCGATAGTGAACAAGTACCGTGAGGGAAAGGTGAAAAGCACCCCGCAAGGGGGATGAAATAGTATCTGAAACCACATACTTACAAAGAGTGGGAGCCTGAATGATACAAATTTATTTGTATCTGGGTGACCGCGTGCCTATTGAAGAATGATCCAACGAGTTGCATGTACGTCGCTTACTTAATCGCCACCCGGCGAGAAGGTTTAGTGAAAGCGAGGATTAATAGTCCGTATTAAGTTATTGAATGGCTAAATACTTTCATGTATTTGGCCTCAACAATGGCTTAAAGGTGGCGTGCAGCAGACCCGAAACCCAGTGAGCTACACATGGCCAGGATGAACGTTATGTAAAAGTAACGGGAGGTCCGAACCCACTAATGTCGCAAAATTAGGGGATGAGCTGTGTGTAGAGGAGAAATTCCAATCGAACTGGGTGATAGCTGGTTCTCCTCGAAATAGCTTTAGGGCTAGCGTTAAGCGTTCCCTTCAGAGGTAGAGCACTGAATCGATCGCGGCGGAGCAATCTGTCGTATTGAACCAAACTCCGAATTCTGAAGATTAAGAGCTTAGCAGTCAGTCCGTGAGGTCTAAGCTTCACGAGACAAATGGAAAAGAATCCACACCATCGTCTAAGGTCCCCAAATCCTATCTATAGTGATAAGGATGTGGAGATGCATATACAACCAGGAGGTTGGCTTAGAAGCAGCCATCCTTTAAAGAAAGCGTAATAGCTCACTGGTCAAGCGTTTCTGCGCCGACAATGTATTGGGGCTAAGATAGGTACCGAAGACATGGGTTAGTATCGTAAGATACTAGCGGTAGAGGAGCGTTGTGTGCGCGCTGAAGCGGTAGTCGTGAGACGCCGTGGAGTGCACAGAAGTGAGAATGTTGGAATAAGTAATAAATATACATGTGAGAATCATGTTCGCCGAATATCCAAGGTTTCCTGGGCAACGATTGTCGTCCCAGGGTTAGTCGATCCTAAGAGTGGGCCTCAAGAGGTTCACCCGATGGAAAATACGGTTGATATTCCGTAACCACCATACAATTATCTAAGAACCGACGCATCATGTTAATGCTAGCGTCATCTGACTATTGGCGTCTGCCCAATGTAGGATGGAATTCCAGGCAAATCCGGAATTCCTGTACTGCCCAGTTCTACCTCGCAAGAGATGAATTGGTTGGTTATAAATCTGAAGAAAGGCGAAAATCGCGCAAGTGAGATTGGCATGAAACAAGGTGTCAAGAAAAAGTTCGTAGTCATGTTGTATGGCGATCGTACCGTAAACCGACACAGGTGGATGGGGAGAGAATCCCAAGGCGTACGGGACAATGTTCGTTCAGGAACTCGGCAAAAAAGCGGCCGTACCTTCGGTATATGGCCTGACCTTTTATATGCTGGGTAGTGAGAAAATAACGGCTGACATTCGATCCCCACGAACCGTAGTGTGGTGGGAGCTACGAGTCCGGTAGGGGGTCGGGTGTCGGTCATGTACAAATCGTATGGAGGGTCCATACGACGCGTTTCCAAAATCGTGCTTAACCCTGGGTTTTTCATCGCCGGCAACCATGTGGTCTGAATGGCCGTCGCCATGGTTGTTTAGGTAGCAAACCTTCTGGCTCAGGGCAGCCGCAAGCAGCCGCACGATTAGGATGTAAGCAAACCCCTAGAACCTGTCCCATCAGAGGCAGGAAGTGGACACAACAAACTCCACTTGTGAGTTTTCCATCTAGGGCCTCCTTGCTTGTACCGGATCTTGGTTCGGACGCGTTCGTCTTGTCTGCGGTGAGTTGCAGCGCCATGTCAGTTCAACGACACTGGTGTCTGCAGCTTTCCGCGGACCAACTTAAAAATTGCGATTAGAATAATCGTACTCACTACCCAGTATATAAAAGGCCCGCAGCGAAAGACCTCTCCCGACTGTTTACCAAAAACACAGGTCCGTGCTAAAGCGCAAGCTGATGTATACGGGCTGATGCCTGGCCAGTGTCAGAAGGTTAAGAGAACTTGGGCAACCTCGTTCTTCAAGCCCTGATGAACGCCGGCAGTAACTATAACTGTCCTATGGTAGCGAAATTCCTTGTCGCGTAAGTTGCGACCCGCACGAATGGCATAACGAGTAGAGGACTGTCTTGACGAACAACCCGATGAATTTACAGTGACGGTAAAGATGCCGTCTGCCCGCAACAAGACGGAAAGACCCTATGAAGCTTTACTATAGCGTGCTATTGAAATAAGAACTTTGCTGCTTAGCATAGGTGGGAGACTTTGAAGCGCCGCTCTGGCGGTTGCTGAGTCGAAATGTGAAATACCACCCTGTAAAATTTTTGTTTCTAACCAGTACTTAACCTATACTGGGACAGTGGCTCGTGGGTAGTTTAACTGGGGCGGTTGCCTCCTAAATGGTAACGGAGGCGTTTATTAAGGTAAGCTAAACGCGGATGGAAATCGCGTTGATAGTGCAAACGCACAAGCTTGCTTGACTGCAAGGCCAGCGAGCCGCGCAGGTACGAAAGTAGAAGTTAGTGATCCGATGCGTTAGAGTGGAATACGCAAAGCCCAACGGATAAAAGTTACTCTAGGGATAACAGGCTGATCCTGTCCAAGAGTCCACATCGACGACAGGGTTTGGCACCTCGATGTCGGCTCATCACGTCCTGGGGGTGGAGAAGCTCCCAAGGGTTAGGCTGTTCGCCTATTAAAGTGGTACGCGAGCTGGGTTCAAAACGTCGTGAGACAGTAGACTTTGCTGTCTATAAATTTAGCTATTTGCTGGAAACTCTGGTGTATCTCATGCTACAATAATATTGACCACTTGGTCCTTATTAAAGTGAAAATGTATGAGTGCAGACAACCAGCAGGAAAGACTAAGTTATTACATTTCCGGATATGTCGATGGTGAAGGAAGTTTTCATGTAGCGATACAAAAAGTCGCGCATGTAAAATTTGGATATCAACTCCTTCCCGAATTCCATGTCAGTCAATCAAAAGATCGACCACAAGTGCTTCAGCTGATTCAAAAGCTTTGGCAGTGTGGATACATTAAAGATAATTTTCGTGGTAAAGACAATAATCTGGTTTATGTAGTAAGGAATCGTACTGATTTATTAAACAAAGTAATTCCATTTTTCAGAAAGTTTAAAATGCTTTCAGAAAAACAGAAAGACTTTGAAGTGTTTGCCAGCATCGTAGAAGCGATGCACAATGGTGAACATCATGATAAACAGAATTTTATTCGCTTACTAACCAAAGCCCTCATAATGAATGGCAAAGGTAAGTATAGAAAAATAAAATTAAACGATATCTTAAAGAACTTAGAATCCTCAGAGACTATACGCTAAATGTCCCGAATATATGCCGGGATGAAGATATAGTCCGACCTGCATAGCGATATGCAGATCAGATCAGAAATGATTTGGCGCCGCAGCGCACTATCAGTAACGGAAGCGGTCATGTGCAAGTAACAAAAGTGTTGGTCCTTATCTGTTGTGGGTGTACGAAATTTGAGTGGGCACATCTCTAGTACGAGAGGACCGAGATGTATGGACCTCTGGTGTACCCGTTGTCGCGTCCGCGGCATGGCGGGGTAGCTAGGTCCAGTTCAGATAAGCGCTGAAGGCATATAAGCGCGAAGCTGTCCACAAAACTAGATTTCGTTGTTCTAGTTTACTAGAACGTAAGATTCGCAGAAGACTACTGCGTATTATAATCAAGAATTTTATGGATGATTTGTAGCAATACAAATTTGAAGTGAAGTTTACGATTCTATAGGTTGCAGGTGTAAGCACAGTAATGTGTTCAGCCGAGCAATACTAATTAATCGAAAGTTTTAATTCTTTTAAAAAATTAACTGGCAATTTGTGATTGAAGTTCTTCAAAACCACGCGCGCGCAGCGAACTGCGCAATATAGCACACGACACTTAAGTGCCTCGTGCGATTTAGGAAAGTGCCTTGTTCCCACAAGGCTAAGTCCCAAGTTAGGAAATCCTTTTCTAAATCGCAGGTGGCACTTACGATGCGGTCCGACCTGATCCCTTCCCGAACTCAGAAGTCAAACGCATTTGTGCCGATGATAGCCTAGCGCATGCTAGTGCAAAAGTAGGTAGCCGCCGACTATTAAAAAAGATCCGTTTACGCGGGTCTTTTTTGTTTTTTTTCTGGACAAAAGCGTTTTAGTGTGATATAATGTAAATACAAATTGCGATAAAAGCTCAAAAATTTAAGCTTTAGTCGCTCATTTTTGAAACAAAAACACAATTAAACAATACAAATGGTCAGAAAAATGCTCAATGCGAGCGCTCTTTTTTTGGTAAGTGTTACAGCCATCACCTTAGTTGGAGCAACAGTGGGAGAATTAGAAAAAGAGGTTGCACAAGCTCAAACAGTGACAATATCGCAGACACAAACAACCGTTGAAAAACAGGGTCAGGTTTTAGGCTTAATGCATGCTTTTTCTACTGCAATCGGATGTAGCGATAGTGATCCGAGCTGCACAAATCCAGGCGGAAGTGGAACCGGTACTCCTTCAGCGGGTACTACAAGTAGTTGTTTGGTTTCGTCGTTTGCAGCTAATGGAACATCATATACTCAAAGCCCTGTTTCTGTGAGTGTCTCTGCACAAGTGGGTATGGCACAAGCAACGCTGACGTGGGAATCTTCTGGCTGTCATCATACTAAACTTACTCAAACTACAAACGGGATTTCTTCCACAAACGCGGATAGCACTTCAGGTACAGCGATTGTTAACCCCTTCTTCATTTCTTGGGCAGAACCTGCAGGAGCAAGTTCTTCAACTTACACTTTGGGAGGTTATGATTCTTCTGATAGTTTGGTTGATTCAAAAACTATTGTCATTCAAAAATCAAGTACACCAACTAATCCTCCAGCACCAACAAATCCGGGCACACCAGCTAACCCTAACAGTCCGGCACTCCCAACAATAGTTGGTGCAGAAACCGCCACAGTAGGAGTTTCCGGGAGCTATACTATTTTTTCAAACAATATCATTGGAAGTTACAATGGTGGTCAAATGAAATACACACTTAACTGGGGTGATGGTTCTTCAGAAACCTCCCAGTTTTTTGCAGCGGGACTTTCTACATTTTCAGCAAATCACACTTGGGCTCAAGCAGGGACATATACGATAACCGGCAAAGCCATACCAACCACAGGTTCAGAATCAAGTGCTACTTTGAAGGTAGTCGTAACCTCTTCTGGTACACCGCCACCTCCTGCACCACCCGCAACACCACCCGCAACAGAACAAACTGCTTTGCTAGTTGAATCTGGTGTTAGAAGAGACGATACAATTGTGTATTCCAAAAGTACTAATATTAAGACTGGAGAGAATATTTTAGTAAGGACCAAGATTACTAATACTGGTACAACAATTGCTAAGAATATAATTGTTAAGGCGCCATTACCTAATGGCTACGCTACATTAAGTTGGGCACCAAGTCCAAATTCTGAAGCTTTTACAAGCGAAGGTTTGCAGATTCCAGATTTGCAACCAGGTACTTTTAGAGTAATTGATTTTGGACCAATTCAAGTTGGTAAATTACATACGAGTACATTTACAATAACCGCAAGTTCTTCTAATGCTCCTTCAGTCTCAGATACGATTAGTGTTAACGCTTCTTTAGGATTAACACCGACGGTTCAGGACATGAGTATGCTTTTGCGAGTTTCAAAACTTTATGGCAATGGAAGCTATGATGAAACTATTTCTGCAAATGTTGGCGAAGCTTTAGTTTTTCTAATCACGGTTTACGCGGGGCCAGGCATTTCTAATGCAAAAAATGTTAAAGTAACAGTTACCTCTCCTGATGGTTTAAAGGTTTCAACCACAAATGGCGGGGATCCAAATTTTGTTAATGGGTTAAGTAATGGGAACACTGCCACTACGACTTTAGGTGATTTGTATCCTAATATAGCGTACAGCACAACTTTTGTTGCAACAGTTACTAAAGAGGGTCCTCAAAGCGTTGGTATTAGAGTGACAAGTGATAACTTGGGAACAATTACAGGAAGTATTGGTATTAATGGTGCGCCAACAACAGGCAGTGGAGTAGGTAGCGGTTCTGGTGCATCTGGATCAGGATCAACTGGTACACCAGGAACCCCTAGCGGTACTCCTGCACCACCAGGCACCTCAGGTCTGCCTAGAACGCCAACAGTACCACCAACACAGTCAGGTCCTTGTAAGATAAACTCGTTTACAGCAAATCAAACAACAGTTAACCCAGGACAAATAATTGTTTTGAATTGGGCTACTCAAGGTTGTAATACTGTAAGAGTAGCAAGAGATATAAGCGCATCAATAAATGAAGTGCCATTAAGTTCGAGTGCGATTGGTTCTGCAAATGTTGGTCCAATTAATGCAAATGTAACATTTAGAGTGTACGGTTCAAAGAGTCAATCTACGACAAACTGGGGCTTTAACATTGATGTTCAAAAAGATGTGACAGTTTCTTTGACAGGCTCTGGAGCACCAACTGCAGCCACACCTACTCCAGCAGCTATTCCAACAGGACCAGCACATGCAGCTGGTACAAACATCATTTCAGGCTCGACAGTATATTTCATTTCAGAAGACGGTAAAAAACGACCATACACATCAGGTGGGGCATTTCTTTCTTACGGTTTTAATTCCTGGAGCGATGTTGTCACAGGAACCGACGGAGATCTTGCTCTTCCAACCGGTGCTTTTGTTCCACCTATGGACGGATCTTTAATTAATGATAAAGGGACGATATATATAATTACTAACGGGAAGAGGCTCGGAGTATCTAGTGATTCAGTATTCCGTGCACTTGGTTATTCTTACAGAAATGTTATGCCTGGTGACACATCTTTTATGACCACGATTGGCCCTATCACAAGTAGTAATGTGGCACATCCTGCCGGAACTTTAGTTAATGATAACGGTACAGAATATTTAAATACATGTAATGGCAAACTTGGTATTTCAACAAATGAGGTTTTCTTTTCTTGGGGCTTTTCCTACGCTAAAGACGTCATTGCAAATGCTGCTGACCGAGCGCTTTCTGTACTTGGTCTGCTACCACAAAGAGGGAGTACGAACTTAAGTTCGACGACAAACACTTGTCAGTAACTTTAAAACCGGGTTTAAGCCCGGTTTTTTGATGTCTTTTTTTCGTGGTATCATGGATATATGCGTAAAATAATTGATTTTGAAATACACTCTAAATACAGCAGAGCATGTTCTCCGCAGCTAGATTTACCAAACATCGGCACTTGGGCAAACCGCAAAGGTGTTGATGTTGTAGGAACAGGGGATTTTACTCACCCAAAGTGGCTTGCTGAAATTAAAAGAGACCTAGTAGAAACCGGTAATGGCTTGTTAAAGCTTAAAGATAACCCTAAGAGCCCATACTTTATTCTCTCAGCCGAGGTTTCTTCAATATATTCACATAATGGAAAAACACGAAGAATCCATAATATTATCCTTGCTCCATCAATTGCTGTTGTTGAAAAAATAATAGCGGGGCTTGAAAAACGTGGTGCTAAGTTAGGTTCTGATGGACGTCCGATTGTTGGTATTCCTTCAAAAGAAATTTTGAAGATAGTTTTAGAAGCATCTGAAAAATGCATGCTCATTCCAGCACATGTTTGGACACCGTACTTTGGTTTGTTTGGTTCAATGAGTGGATATGACAGTGTTGAAGAATGTTTTGAAGAAATGTCAGAGCACATTTATGCTTTAGAAACAGGTCTTTCTGCTGATCCTGAAATGTTTAGAAGAATTCCAAGATTAGATAAATATACATTGGTCTCTTGTTCTGATGCTCATTCTCTTCCAAGGATTGGCAGGGAATGTAATGTTTTTGATTTAGAGGATGATGAAGTTACATATGATGAAATAACCAGGATATTAAAAGCTGGTGACAGAAAGAAATTTAAATACACTCTTGAATACTATCCTGAAGAAGGCAGATATCATTATGATGGTCATGCTGATTGTAATATTTCTTTGCATCCAAAAGAAACTGCAAAATTACCAAAGAATAAAAAGGGGCAAGCACTTTGTCCAAAATGCGGCACTCCTTTAACAATCGGAGTATTTTCTAGAACAGAACAACTAGCAGAAAGAGCAGAGAACTATCAAGCAAAAAACGTCATTCCAGGAAAACATTTTGTGGTATTGGAGGAAATAATTGCGGCAGGATTTGGCAAGGCGGTTTCAAGCAAAAAGGTTCAAGATGAATATGTTCGTATGACTGATCAAGCAAAAGAAATTGATATACTTTTAGAGTTAACAGAGGAGCAATTGAAGAAACTAACCGGAGAAGAAACTGTTGCCGCTATACTAAAAATGCGTTCTGGAAAGCTTGATATAGTTCCCGGATATGACGGTAAATATGGTAAAGTATCACTTTTTGAAGAAAAAATTAAGCAGAAAAAACAAGCTCCAACGCTCTTTGAATGAGGTTTGATATCAGAGACCATTTCTGGTAAAATATCGAGGTCAGAGAGCACTTTGGAAGGGTCGCATAGTGGTCTAGTGCACGCGCTTGGAAAGCGCGCAAGGTGTCAAAGCCTTCAGGAGTTCGAATCTCCTCCCTTCCGCCAAAAAGAAATAAAGCAATTTGTTATTTTCTAAGTGGGCTTGCTGTCATTTTTTGAAAGCTTGAGTCATTAGGATTTATTAAAGTAAACATATGCAAAAATTAAACGCACGATCGTTAAAAAGGCTAACCAAAGAACAGGTCGGCATTTTAAAACAGTATTTAAAAGAAAAGTCGGAGATTCCTATACGGGTTGTCTATACACAAAAGTATTGGGACAAGATAGCCAAAGATTCCACTTATTCTTTAGCATCAAGGGAATTAACTGCGTTAAAAAAATCGATTAACTATGTTTCAAAAGTTTTAGGTAAAAGAAAAGTTAATGTTATACAATTAGGAGTTGGTAATGGCGTAGAGATTCCTTTTCTGGTTAAGGCTATAAAAAATATCGATACTTATTCCATTGTCGATGTAAATAAAACCATGCTGGATATTTCTGGAGCTAAAGTTAAAAAACAATTCCCAAAATTAAAACTCAAGAAATTTCAAACAGACATAGAGACTTATGGTATTGAAGATATTTGCAAAAAAACAAAACGCGGAGGGGCCGATATAAATGTCGTTGTGCTAATCGCTAATGGAGTGTTGTTTTCGAATGATGACTTGGTTAGAGATACGTCAAAAAATTTAAATAAGGAAGATTTTTTTGTGTTAACTCTGGAGCTTTATAAAGATGGTAAAGATTCAGAGATAATCCAACCGTATTTAATCCCGAGCGTTCTTGATTTGTTGTCTAATGGAATAAAAATTTTGGGTTATAAAATCAAATATGAATATTTTGATGCGGAAATTGACAAAAAACAAAATCGGTTGAAGGTCTATTTTAGTCCAGATGGCGATAGATCCAAAAAACTTTTGGTTCTTCATTCATACAAACCTAATGTAAAACAACTAACACAGCGGATGTACAAATTTGGTTTTAAAACTTTATTAATCAAAGAATA
>Ga0255338_1004374_pt1 | contig 14751 bp, 12 predicted proteins | sample MeOH1_35cm_T4_19_FD_203715 | JGI IMG/M metagenome (GOLD analysis project Ga0255338, IMG submission 203715) | Sandy soil microbial communities from University of British Columbia, Vancouver, Canada - MeOH1_35cm_T4_195 | ecosystem: Engineered > Artificial ecosystem > Sand microcosm > Unclassified ...
TCCAGCGCGACTTCCCGCTGCTGCAGGGCACGATCCTCGTGCTGGCCGTGTTCTTCGTCCTGCTCAACCTGCTGGTGGACGCGCTGCAGACGCTGTTCGACCCCCGCATCCAGCGCAACTAAGGAGCCACCATGGAAATGACCCTCGACAAAGCGGTGGCGCCGCTGCCCGTGGAACGCTCGCCCGGCTACTGGGCCACCGTGGGCCGCCGCCTGCTGCGCAACAAGCTGGCCATGGCCGCCGCGCTGATCCTGATCGCACTGGTCGTGATGGCGATCTTCGCGCCCGCGCTGATGCCGGCCGACCCCTATGCCTCGTCCATCCTCAAGCGGCTCAAGCCCATCGGCACCGCCGGCTACCCGCTCGGCACCGACGAACTGGGCCGCGACCTGCTCTCGCGCCTGATGCTCGGCGGCCGGCTCTCGCTGTTCATGGGCATCACGCCCGTGCTGCTGGCGTTTGTGATCGGCAGTTCACTCGGCATCGTGGCCGGCTATGCGGGCGGCTGGACCAACACGATCATCATGCGGCTCACTGACGTCCTCTACGCGTTTCCTTCGGTGCTGCTGGCCATCGCGCTGTCCGGCACGCTGGGGGCCGGCGTGGGCAATGCGCTGCTGTCGCTCACCATCGTCTTCGTGCCGCAGATCGTGCGCGTGGCCGAGAGCGTGACCACGCAGGTGCGCAACCGGGAGTTCGTCGATGCGGCGCGCGCCTCGGGCGCATCGTCGCTGACCATCGTGCGCGCCCATGTGCTGAATAACGTGCTCGGGCCGATCTTCGTCTACGCTACGAGCCTGATCTCGGTGTCGATGATCCTGGCCTCCGGGCTCTCGTTCCTCGGCCTTGGCGTCAAGCCGCCCGAGCCCGAGTGGGGCCTGATGCTCAACACGCTGCGCACCGCCATCTACACGCAGCCGTGGGTGGCCGCCCTGCCCGGCGCGATGATCTTCCTGACCTCGATCTCGTTCAACCTGCTGGCCGACGGCATCCGCTCGGCCATGGAAATCAAGGAATGAACATGCGCGATACCGTCGAATTCGAAGCCCCCGCGCCCGCCCGCGACGTGGGCGGGCCGGCCCAGCCGCTCGTGATCGCGCGCGACCTGGTCAAGCACTTTCCGCTCAAGTCGCCCATTCCGCTGCGCCGCGCCGGCGCCGTGCGCGCCGTCGATGGCATCAGCTTCGACGTGCTCAAGGGCGAAACCCTTGGCGTGGTCGGCGAATCGGGCTGTGGCAAGTCCACCACCGCGCGGCTGCTGATGCAGCTTACCGCCCAGGACAGCGGCGAGCTGATCTTCGACGCCCAGGGCGTGGGCTCGCCGCAGTTGCCGATGAAGGCGTTCCGCAGCCAGGTGCAGATGGTGTTCCAGGACAGCTATGCGTCGCTGAACCCGCGCCTGACCATCGAGGAATCGATCGCCTTCACGCCGCGCGTGCATGGCGTGCCGGCCAGGGAGGCCACCGCGCGTGCGCGCTACCTGCTCGAGCGCGTGGGCCTGGAGCCGGCGCGCTTTGCCGGCCGCTATCCGCACGAGCTGTCGGGCGGCCAGCGCCAGCGCGTGAACATCGCGCGCGCGCTGGCGCTGCGGCCCCGGCTGGTGATTCTGGACGAGGCGGTGTCCGCGCTCGACAAGTCCGTGGAGGCGCAGGTGCTGAACCTGCTGCTCGACCTCAAGGCCGAATTCGACCTGACCTATGTGTTCATCAGCCATGACCTCAACGTGATCCGCTACCTGTGCGACCGCGTGATGGTGATGTACCTGGGCAAGGTGGTCGAGATTGGCGACACCGAATCGATCTACGCCAACCCGGCGCACCCGTACACGCGCGCGCTGCTGGCCTCGATGCCGTCGATGGACCCCGATCGCCGCACGCTGGCCGCGCCGCTGGCCGGCGACCCGCCGAACCCGATCGATCCGCCGCCCGGCTGCAGCTTCCACCCGCGCTGCGCGCGCGCCGAGCCGGTCTGCGAGCGCCGCGCGCCCGCGCTGTCCGACGCGCTGGCCGGCCATCCCGTGTCGTGCCTGATGGCGATGCCCGACGGCGGCCATTCGCTGCCGCTGCGCCGCATGACGCCCGGCCTGCACGCCGCCACGCCCTGATCCCGCCGGGAGAACGACATGACTGCCTCTACCACCCCCGCCGCCCCCGCCGCCCCGGCCATTTCGGTCAAGGACCTGCACGTGACCTTTGCCGGCGGCGGCAAGACCATTCGCGCCGTCAACGGCGTCTCGCTCGACGTGGCGCCCGGCGAGGCCGTGGCGCTGATCGGCGAATCGGGCTCCGGCAAGAGCGTGACGCTGCGCGCGCTGATGCGGCTGCATCCGCCACGCCGCACGCGCATGACGGGCCAGATCCACGTGGACAACCAGGATGTGCTGGCGCTGGACAAGCGCGCCCTGGCCCGCCTGCGCGGCGGCACCGTCGCCATGGTGTTCCAGGAGCCGCTGCTGGCGCTGGACCCGGTGTACACCGTGGGCCAGCAGATCATCGAGTGCATCCGCACGCACATGAAGGTCTCCGCAGCGCAAGCCCGCGCGCTGGCGCTGCGCGCGCTGGAATCGGTGCGCATTCCCAGCCCCGAGCGGCGCCTGGCTGCCTATCCGCACGAGATGTCGGGCGGCATGCGCCAGCGCGCGATGATCGCGCTCGCCCTCTCGGCACAGCCGAAGATCCTGCTGGCCGACGAGCCCACCACGGCGCTGGACGCCACCGTGCAGATCCAGGTGCTGATCCTGCTGCGCGAATTGCAGCGCGAGCTGGGACTTTCCATCGTATTCGTCACGCACGACATGGGCGCGGCCGTGGAGATTGCCGACCGCGTGGCGGTGATGTACGGCGGCCGCATCGTCGAGGAAGGGCCGATCCGCACGCTGCTGCGCGAGGCCCGCCACCCGTACACGATGGCGCTGCTGCAAAGCCGGCAGCACGGCATGGACCGCGGCCAGCGCCTGCAGACCATCGGCGGCGCCCCGCCCGACCTGGCCGCGCTGCCGCCGGGCTGCACGTTCGCGCCGCGCTGCCCGCACGCCCGCCCCGACTGCCTGGCCGGCGTGCCGCGCACGGTGTCGCTGGGCAACGGCCATCGCGTCAGTTGCATACTGGTTGCCGAACCGTCAGCCGCCAACGCGGCCGAGGCGGCGGCCTGAACTCTCACCCACCGGAACAAGGAAGTCGATCGCCATGAACCTGGCCACCCATCCCGCCCGCGCTTTCATGCCCTACCCCGACGCGCCCGTGCCCCATGCGGCCAGCGGCCCATTGCGCGGGCTGACCTTCGCCGTCAAGGACTTGTTCGACGTGGCCGGCTACCCGACCGGCGGCGGCAATCCGCACGTGCTGGCCCGCTCGGGCATCAAGACCGTGACGGCGCCCACCGTGCAGAAGCTGCTCGATGCCGGCGCGCGGTTCATCGGCAAGTCGCATACCGATGAGCTGGCGTTCTCGATGAACGGCCAGAACGCCCACTACGGCGGCCCCTACAACGGCGCCGCGCCGGACCGCATCACGGGCGGCTCGTCGTCGGGGTCGGCCTCGGCGGTGTCCAACGCGCTCTGCGACTTCGCGCTCGGCACCGATACCGGCGGCTCGGTGCGCGCGCCGGCCAGCCATTGCGGGCTGTTCGGCATCCGCCCGTCGCACGGGCGAGTCTCGCTGTCCCACTGCATGCCGCTGAGTGAATCGCTCGACACCTGCGGGTTCTTCGCGCGCGACATCGGCACGTTTGCGCGCGTGGCCGACGTGCTGTTCGGCAAGGATGCCGATCCGCTGCCGGCCACGCCGCGCCTGCTGCTGGCATCCGATCTGTTCGAGCTGCCCACGCCCGAGGCCCGGGCCGCGCTGGCGCCCACCGTGGCGCGCATCGAGGCCGTGCTGGGCAAGGTGACGCCGGTGGACGTGGCCGACCGGCCGCTGTCGGCGCTGTACTGGGCGTTCCGCTACGTGCAGGGCTGGGAGGCCTGGCAGGCCGATGGCGCGCTGATCGAACAATACGGCCTGCACCTGGGCCCGGACATTGCCGGGCGCTTTGCGTTCAGCAAGGGCGTCACGGAGGCGCAGTTCGAGCAATCGAGCGCGGTGCGCCGCGAGTTCACCGCGCACCTGGGCCGGATGCTCGGCCATGACGGCGTGCTGGTGCTGCCGACCATGCCCGACATCGCCCCGCTGCGCACGGCGGCCGGCGAGGCGCTGGAAGCCTACCGCACGGCGGCGGCGCACACGCTGTGCGTGACGCCGCTGTCGGGCTTCCCGCAACTGAACCTGCCGCTCTCGGGCCGCGCCGGCGCGCCGCTGGGGATCTCGCTGATCGGCCCGAAGGGCAGCGACCGCAGCCTGATCGCCGTGGCGGAGACACTGATGACGGCGCTGGTCTGACGATCGTTAATGACCGCTTGTTCCACTCCCCTCGCCCGCTTGCGGGAGAGGGGAGAAAAACCACTCACACGCTGAATCATGCCTCGCATCCGCATCACGGCCGCCGGCCACACCTTCCTTGCCGACACGCACCCCGACGCGCCGCAGACCGTCGACGCCTTCCTGAAACTCCTGCCCTATCGCCAGAGGCTGATCCACGTGCGCTGGAGCGGCGAAGGCTGCTGGATTCCGCTTGGCGAGTTCAAGCTCGGCGTCGGCTTCGAGAACCACACGAGCCACCCGTCCGTGGGCGATGTCCTGTTCTACCCCGGCGGCTACAGCGAGACCGAGATCATCCTGGCCTACGGCAGTTGCTGCTTCGCCAGCAAGATGGGCCAGCTGGCCGGCAACCATTTCCTGACCATCGTGGAAGGGCGCGAGAACCTGCGCGCCCTGGGCACCAAGGTGCTCTGGGAAGGCGCGCAGGACGTGGTGTTCGAACTGGCCGAGTGAGCCGGTTACCCCGCCATGACGCCGCCCACATCCTCGGGCGGCTTGACGCGGAACCACGCCGCATAGAGCGCCGGCAGGAACAACAGCGTCAGCACCGTGGCGATGACCAGCCCGCCCATGATCGCGGCGGCCATCGGGCCCCAGAACGTGGAGCGCGACAGCGGGATCATCGCCAGCACGGCCGCCGCCGCGGTCAGGATGATCGGGCGGAAGCGGCGCACCGCCGACTCCACGATCGCCTGCCACGGCGGCGAGCCGGCGCGGATGTCCTGCTCGATCTGGTCCACCAGGATCACCGAGTTGCGGATGATCATCCCCAGCAGCGCCGTGATGCCCAACTGCGCCACGAACCCCATCGGCGCGCGCAGCAGCAGCAGCGTGGCCGCCGCGCCAATCAGCCCGAGCGGGCCGGTCAGGAACACCATCACCGCGCGCGAGAAGCTGTGCAACTGCAGCATCAGCAGCGTGAAGATCAGGAAAATGCACAGCGGCAGCTGCGCCGCGATGGACGCCCCCGCCTTGCCGCTCTCCTCCTCGGCCCCGGCCACCGTGATCAGGTAGCCCGGCGGCAGGTCGGCGCGCAGCGCATCGAGCTTCGGATTGATCTGCGCCGTCACGGTCGGCCCCTGGATGCCATCGACCACGTCGGCCTGCACCGTGATGCCGAAGTCGCGGTTCTCGCGCCAGATCACGCCCGGCTCGGCGCGCAGCGTCACGCGCGCCACCTGCGTCAGCGGCACCGCGCGGCCCGTGTTGGTGGGCACCAGCACGTTGGCCATGTCCGACATCGCGTCGCGCTCGTTCTTCGGCGCGCGCATGACGATGTCGATCAGCTTGTCGGCGTCGCGGTACTGGCCCACCGGCACGCCGGTCAACACGGCCTGCGTGGCGCGCGCGATGGCGTTGGTGGTCACGCCCAGCGCGCGCGCCTTGTCCTGGTCGATCTCCAGGCGCAGCATCTTGACGTTCTCGTTCCAGTTGTCGTTCACGCCCACCGTGTTCGGATTGGCGCTCATGATCTCGCGCACCCGGTCCGCCACCTTGCGCACGCCGGCCGCGTCGGGGCCGATCACGCGGAACTGCACCGGATACGCCACCGGCGGCCCGTTGGGCAGCAGCTTCACGCGCCCGCGCAACTGCGGGAACTGGCTGGCCAGCACGTCGATGACGCGCTTGCGCAGTGCGTCGCGCGCCTCCACGCTCACCGGCATCACAATCACCTGCGCCACGTTGCTCTGCGGGAAGATCTGGTCCAGCGGCAGGTAGAAGCGCGGCGCGCCGGTACCCACGAAGGTGGTCAGGCTGTCCACGGACTTGTCTTGCCGCATGGCGGCCTCGAAGCGCCTGGCCTCGGCCTCCATCTGGGCAAAGCTGGTGCCCTCGGGCATCCACAGCTCCACCATCAGCTCGGGCCGGCTGGAATCGGGGAAGAACTGCTTTTCCACGAACTGGAACGCCCAGATGCCCAGCCCGAACGTGACCAGCGTGATCACGATCACGGTTTTGCGCCACGTCACGCACCAGCTCACCAGGTGCCGGAAGCGCGCGTAGAACGGCGTGTCGAACACCTCGTGGTGGCCGCCATCGTGGGCCCGCGTCTTGAGCAGCAGGTAGCCCAGGTAGGGCGTGAAATACACGGCGGCCAGCCACGACAGCACCAGCGCCAGCGCGGTCACGGCAAAGATCGCGAAGGTGTACTCGCCCACCGTGGACTTGGCCAGCCCCACCGGCAGGAAGCCCGCCGCCGTGATCAGCGTGCCGGTCAGCATCGGCATGGCCGTGGACGTGTAAGCAAAGGTGGCGGCCTCCATCTTGGAGAAGCCTTCCTCCAGCTTGCGCACCATCATTTCCACGGCGATGATCGCGTCGTCCACCAGCAGCCCGAGCGCCACGATCAGCGCCCCCAGCGATATCTTGTGCAGCCCGATCCCGAAGATGTTCATGAACAGGAACGTCACGGCCAGCACCAGCGGAATGGTCAGCGCCACCACCAGGCCGGGACGCGCATCGAGCCGCAGGGGCCGGGTGTGCAGGCCGAGCGAGACAAAGCTCACGCCCAGCACGATCACCACGGCCTCGATCAGCACGTGCACGAACTCGCCCACCGAGCGCTTGACCGCTTGTGGCTGATCCTGCACCTGCTCCATCTCGATGCCCATCGGCAACTGGTTGCGCAGGCCGTCCACCACGCGGCGCAGATCCTTGCCCAGGGCGATGATGTCGCCACCCTTCTCCATCGAGATACCGAGCCCGATCACATCGCGCCCGTTGTACCGCATGCGGCTGGCCGGCGGGTCGATGTAGCCGCGGTACACGTGGGCGATGTCACCCAGCCGGATATTGGCGATGCCGTTGGGGCCGCGCAGGACCAGGTTCTCCAGGTCCGTGACGTCGCCAAGCTGGCCGGACACGCGCACCTGGAGGTTGTCCGTGGGGCTGACCAGCACGCCGCTGCCCGTGGGATTGTTCTGCTCCGAGATCTGGTTGGCGATGGCGTTGATGTCCAGCCCCAGCTGCGCAAAGCGCGTCTGGTTGAACTCCACGTAGAGCTTCTCGTCCTGCAGGCCCAGTAGCGTGACCTTGGAAACCGCCGGCACGCGCAGCAGCCCCTGGCGCACCAGGTCGGCGTATTCGCGCAGTTCCTTGTAGTTGAAGCCGTCGGCCGACAGCGCGTAGATGGAGCCGTACACATCGCCGAATTCATCGTTGAAATACGGCCCGCGCACGCCCTGCGGCAGGGTCTGGGCGATGTCGCCGATCTTCTTGCGCACCGTGTACCAGATCTGCGCGGTGTCCTTGGCTGGCGAGTTGTCGGCCAACTGGAAGATCACCGTGGTTTCGCCCGGCTTGGAGAAACTGCGAATCTTGTCTGCGTACGGCACCTCCTGCAACTGGCGCTCGATCTTGTCGGTGACCTGCACGGCGATCTGCTCGGCCGTGGCACCGGGCCAGAACGCCTGCACCACCATCACGCGGAACGTGAACGGCGGATCTTCGTCCTGGCCAAGCTGGAAGAACGCCAGCAGGCCGCCCAGCAGCAGCACCACCAGCAGGTATCGGGTCAGCGGCTGGTGCTCGAGCGCCCAGCGCGACAGGTTGAAACGGGAATGTTCCATCGGCCGCCCTGCCCCTCAACCCTTGCGGCCGGCCACGGCGGGGGCCGATGCCGGTTGCGACGGCGCCACGCCCTGCATCGGCTTGACCTTCTGGCCCGGCCGCAGCAGGTGCACGCCGGCCGTGACGATGGTCTGGCCCGGCGCCAGCCCCTGGCGCACCTCGATCTCGTTGCCCTGCGGCTCGCCCAGCGTGACCGTCACCGGCTTCACCGTGCCGGTGCCGCCGCCCGCCGCCGCCTGGTAGATCCAGACCTGGTTGTTGCCGCGATCCTGGAGCAGCGCGGTCAGCGGAATGCGGATCATGACCGACTCGCCGGTGCGGGTGAACGTGACCGCGGCGGTCATGCCGAAGCGCAGGTCCGCTGGCGGGTTCGGCACGCTGACACGCGTGGGATAGGTGCGCGTGACCGGATCGGCGGCGGCGGAGATTTCGCGCACGCGGCCTGGCAGCCGGCGATCCGGCTCGGCCCAGGTGCGCACGGTCACGTCGGAGATGCCGCGCAGCATGTCGACCTGATCCTCGGGCAGGCCGATGGCCACCTCTTTCTCGGCGATCTGCGCCACGCGGATGACCGACTGGCCTGCCGTGACCACCTGGCCCACTTCGGCATCGACGGCCGTCACCAGGCCATCGGCGTCGGCAGCCAGCACCGCGTAGCCGGTCTGGTTGCTCTGGTTGTGCAGGTTGGCCTGCGCCTGCTCGAGCCGCGATGCCGCCGATTCGTAGGTCGCCTGGCGCCGGGTCAGCTCGGCCGCGCTGATGAAGTTCCTGGCCGCCAGTTCCTTGTAGCGCTTGAGGTCGGACTGGGCCAGGTCGCGGTCGGTCTTCGCGGCGTCGTACTGGGCCCGGGCGGCGGCCTCGGCCAGCGCCAGGTCGGTCGGGTCGAGGCGCGCCAGCGGCTGGCCGCGCCTGACGCTGGCGCCCACGTCCACCAGCCGGGCCGAGATCTTGCCCCCCACCCGGAAGCCGAGCCGCGACTCCACGCGCGGGCGCACCTCGCCCGAGAATTCGAACGCGGTCTTGCCCGCCGCCGACTGCAGTTGCATCAGCCGCACCGGCCGCACGGGCTCCACCGGCTCGGCCTTCTTGCCGCAGCCGGACAGCCCGGCAAGCAGCGCCAGGGCGGCAATGGCCGGGATGGCCGGGATGCCGGCCATCGCCCGACGGGCATGCCTGGGGCGGAGCGAGGAAACATCAACGTCGGCGGCCGCAACATCCGGCCCGGAATAAGGCACTGGCATCGGTTAAGCGTCTTGAGTCGGTGGAACGTCGGAACAACCTGGATACTGCGGGGGGAACAGCCAATGCGGGAGGCGTCTCGCGGTCATCACATCGCGCCGCCGCGCCGGGGAATAAATAACTGGCCGGTCAGTAATATAGCGACCGGCCCCGGGTGCGTCAAACGCCGGGCGACGAATCGGCGCAATTGCGACGCCAATGGCAGGTCATGGGCCGGCCGCCGGGCGATGTTACAATTCGGCGCTTTCCGGCCTCCCCGGCCGCCCCACCAGACAGAGACCGGCGTGACGCCCGATCAGTATTGCCAGGACAAGGCCGCCCAGAGCGGCTCCAGCGCCTATTACAGCTTCCTGTTCCTCCCGCCCGAACGCCGCTGCGCCATGATTGCGCTCCATGCTTTCCGCCGGGAAGTCGAGGACATCGTCAACGACAGCCACGACGCCGGTCTCGCCCATCAGCGGCTGGACTGGTGGCGCGGCGAACTGCGCCGGCTCTATGGCGGGCTGGAAGGCCTGCCGACCCACCCGGTGACCCAGGCGCTACTGCCGCACATTGGCCCGTGCGGCCTGCCGCAGTCGGAATTTTCCGAGATCCTGGACGGCATGGAGATGGATCTCACCCAGACGCGCTACCTGGACGAGGCCGGGCTGAACCGCTACTGCCAGTGCGTGGGCGGCGCGATGGGCGTGCTGTCGGCGCGCATCCTCGGGTTCAGCGATCCGCGCACGCTGGAACATGCCCGGAAGCTTGGCTTGTCGCTGCAGCGCATTCACCTCGTCCGCGATGTGGGCGAGGATGCGCGCCGTGGCCGCATCTATGTGCCTGTGGATACACTCCAGCGGCACCAGGTGCCCGCCGCCGATCTGCTCCAGGCCCGCCACTCCGACCGCTTCGTGGCGCTGATGCGGGAGCAGGCCGCGCTGGCGCGCGCGCTGCGCCGCGAGGCGCTGGCGCTGCTGCCGCGCCAGGACCGCCGCGCCCAGCGCGCCAGCCTGGTCATGGCGGCGATCTACCACGCCTTGCTGGACGAGATCGAGGCCAGCCAGTTCCAGGTGCTGACCCAGCGCATTGCCCTGACCCCGCTGCGCAAGCTCTGGCTCGCCTGGAAGACCTGGCTCCGCAACGGCTGATTCGCTGAATTCCTATTCGTATCGCACCATGACTACCGCCCCCTCGTCATCCTCCTCGCTCGGCCAGTCCATCCTTGAGCGCGCCGGCGCGCTCGCCCGGTTTTCCGACATGGAGGGCGGCCTGACCTGCGCCTTCCTCACCGCCGCGCATCGCCAGGCGCAGGCGCAGCTGGGGCGGTGGATGGAACAGGCCGGCATGACGGTGCGCGTGGATGCCATCGGCAATGTGATCGGACGCTATGCCGCCGATCCCGCCGTGGCCGATCCGAAGGTGCTGATGACCGGCTCGCACTTCGATACCGTGCGCAACGGCGGCCGCTACGATGGCCGGCTCGGCATCCTGCTGCCGATTGCCGTGGTGGGCACGCTCAACGCGGCGGGCATCCGCCTGCCCTACCACTTCGAGGTCGTGGGCTTTGCCGAGGAGGAAGGGCTGCGCTTCAAGACCAGCTTCCTGGCCAGCAGCGTGCTGGCTGGCCGCTTCGACCCGGCGCTGCTCGACAGCGTGGATGCCGACGGCGTGACGATGCGCGGCGCGCTGGCGCAATCGGGCTTGCCCGGTGCCGGCAATCTGGACGAAATACGAGCCGCGGCGGTCGATCCGGCCACGCTGGCCGGCTTTGTGGAAGTGCATATCGAGCAAGGCCCGGTGCTGCTGCACCGCGACCTGGCGCTGGGCATCGTCACGCAGATTGCCGGCAGCAGCCGCTTCCAGGTACAGGTGGAGGGCCTGGCCAGCCACGCCGGCACCACGCCGATGGACATGCGGCGCGATGCCGCCACCGGCGCGGCCGAGATGATCCTGCTGGTGGAGGAACGCTGCGCGCGCGTGCCCACGCTGGTGGGCACGGTGGGCCAGTTGCAGGTGCCAAACGGGTCGAGCAACGTGATTCCGGCCGCGTGCATGTTCTCGATGGACATCCGCGCCGGCGAGGACGGCATCCGCGAAGCCGCCATCACCGATATCGTGATGGGCATCGAGCGCATCGCGGCGCGCCGTGGCCTGACCGCCACCGTGGAGCGTGTGGCGCCGGTCAACAACGCGCCGTGCGCGCGCTGGCTGATGGATCAGTTCGGTGCGGTGCTGCGCAAGCGCGGGCTGGAAGCGTTCGAGCTACCGTCCGGCGCCGGGCATGACGCGATGATGATGCAGCGCATCACCGACGTGGCCATGCTGTTCGTGCGCTGCGGCAATGGCGGCATCAGCCACAACCCGCTCGAGACCATCACCGTGGACGATGCCCAGCTGGCCGCCGAGGTATTCGTGGACTTTCTGCGGCATTTCCGGCCCAAGGCGTAGCCGGGGGCCGAAGTCAGCCGCCTTGGTACATCTCGCGGCCGAGTTCGTAGAGGTTCTTGCGCAGCGTCTTGCGCTCGTCGGGCGACAGCTTGGGATTGCCGCCCGAATGGCCCTGGCGGCCGGCACGATCAGCCATGTCGCGCTCCGAGCGGTATTTTTCGGCACGGCCGCGCGCCTCGCGCTGGTCGGCGTGCTCGGCGCCGGGGGGCTTGCCTGGCGTGGGCGTGCCGCTGGCATGGCTCGGCTGCGTCCTGGGCTGAAGCAGGTGCGCCATGCCGGCGGATTGCGCCGGCGCGAGCGTCGGCGCCAGTGCGAGCGCCATCGTCATGGTCGCGGCGAAGCCGACAAAGCATGCCGCCTGCGTGCGCCCAGCGCGACGCAGGGTTTGCCCGTGCCGGTTCTGCTTCACTTTCATCGGATAATGGCGGTTCTGACTGTGGCCGCGCACCCGCAGACGACAATAGGACAACGCTGGCAAGATGCCAGCGGGGTCGTCGCAGCGGATGGGATGCCCTGGGTTACCGTGATTTCCCGTCGCGCCAAAGCCGGCATCGGGAAACGGTTTGCGGAGTGTAAATGCACAAAAGATGCACGCCGCCATACCACGGGGTAAAGTATGTAACCTTTTGTTAAGCCATTTTGAGCGAAAGCGATAGTCGCTAAGATACCGCCATGGAAAATACCAGCCACAAGATTCTCGTCGTGGATGACGACCCGCGCTTGCGCGACCTGCTGCGCCGCTACCTTGGCGAACAGGGCTTCACTGTGCTGGTGGCCGAGAACGCCACCGCCATGAACAAGCTCTGGTTGCGCGAGCGCTTTGACCTGCTGGTGCTGGACCTGATGATGCCGGGCGAGGATGGCCTGTCTATCTGCCGCCGCCTGCGCGGCGCCAACGACCAGACCCCGATCATCATGCTCACCGCCAAGGGCGAGGACGTGGACCGCATCGTCGGCCTGGAGATGGGCGCCGACGACTACCTGCCCAAGCCCTTCAACCCGCGCGAGCTGATCGCCCGCATCCATGCGGTGCTGCGCCGCAAGGGCCCCGCCGAAGTGCCGGGCGCGCCATCCGAGACGCCCGAGTCCTTTGCCTTCGGCGATTTCGTGCTGAACCTGGCCACCCGCACGCTGACCAAGAACGACGAGGAAATCACGCTCACCACCGGCGAGTTCTCGGTGCTCAAGGTGTTCGCGCGCCATCCGCGCCAGCCGCTTTCCCGCGAGAAGCTCATGGAAATGGCGCGCGGCCGCGAATATGAAGTATTCGACCGCAGCCTGGACGTGCAGATCTCGCGCCTGCGCAAGCTGATCGAGCCGGACCCGGGCAACCCGCGTTTCATCCAGACAGTCTGGGGCCTCGGCTACGTCTTCATCCCCGATGGCGTGAAGTAGTCCCGGTTCGTCCGCAGTCAGTATCGTGGCGACCGCTCTCGGCCGTACCGCAACGCGGTTCTTTGGTTCGCTGTTCTGGCGCACCTTCATGCTGATCGCCCTGTTGCTGGCGATCTCTCTGGGCATCTGGTTCCAGAGCTACCGGCTGTTCGAACGCGCCCCGCGCGCCCAGCAGATCGCCATGCAGGTGGTCAGCGTGGTCAAGCTCACCCGCGCGGCGCTGCTCTATTCCGACCCCGCGCGGCGGCGCTTCCTGCTGCTGGACCTGGTCCAGAACGAGGGCATCAAGGTCTATCCGCGCGAAAAGGACGACGACTTTGCCGCGCCCACGGCCAATCCGTTCCTGACCCAGCTGGTGCAGCAGGAGATTCGCGGCCGGCTTGGCGAGGACACCGTGCTCGCCACCACCGTCAACGACATTCCCGGCGTCTGGGTCAGCTTCGAGATCGAGGGCGACGACTACTGGGTCGCCATCAGCCCCGAGCGCTTCGAGCGCGTGCCGGGCATCCAGTGGCTCTGGTGGAGCATTGCGGCGCTGCTGCTGTCGATCATCGGCGCGGCCTTCATCACCGCGCGCGTGAACTACCCGCTCAAGCGGCTGGCCAACGCGGCGCGGCAGATCGGCACGGGCGGCGACCCGCCCCCGCTGCGCGAGCATGGCGCCAGCGAGGTGGCGCAGGCCAACCGCAGCTTCAACCAGATGGTGCGCGACCTGCGCCAGCTGGACGACGACCGCGTGGTCATGCTGGCCGGCATCTCGCACGACCTGCGCACGCCGCTCACGCGGCTGCGGCTGGAAACCGAGATGTCGCCGGTGGACACCACCACGCGCGAGGCGATGATCGCCGATATCGAGCAAATGGACGCCATCATCGGCCAGTTCCTGAACTACGCCCGGCCGGGCCAGGAACTGGTGGAGCCGGTGGACCTGTCCGCGCTGGTGCAGGACGCCGTGGGGGTGTACGCCGCGCACGACGACGTGCGCGTGCACGTGCGCGCCAACGGCCCGGTCATGGCCGTGGCCAACCGCATGGAAATCCAGCGCATTCTCGATAACCTCGTGGAAAACGCGCGCCGCTATGCCAAGGACGAGGAAAGCGGCATGGCCGACGTGGAAATCTCCACGCGGCTCGAAGACAAGGAGGCCGTGCTGACCGTGGCCGACACCGGCGCCGGCGTGCCCGATGCGCAGCTCTCGCTGCTGACACGGCCGTTCTACCGGCTGGACAGCGCACGCAGCGAGGCCAAGGGCGCGGGCCTGGGCATGTCCATCGTCAACCGCATCCTGCAGCGCAACGGCGGCCGGCTGGTGCTCGCCAATCGCCCGCCGCCCGGGACGGGGCTGGTGGTGCGCGCGTGCTTCCGGCGCGCGTGAGGCACAGCGCGGCAATGTGAAATTTCCGTGGCGGTCTTCGTCATGTGCGTCCGCACATGGCATACTCGCCGTTCGTCATTGACGCTTCGCCGCGAGGGAAGAAGCCAGTACCTATCGGGCTCTTTGAGACAATCAATTGGCCTCCCGCGTATCCGAGACGTCATAATTCAGGTTTGTTGCGATGCCGTATCGCGAGATCTGCGCTGTTCAACCGTATCAGGAGAAGTCAATGAAGACCGTTGGTGACAAGCTCGAAGCGTTCCACGTCGTTGGTGTCAAGCCGGGTTTCAACAACCACGAAGAGAATGGCCAATCGGCTTTCGAAGA
>Ga0255338_1004375_pt1 | contig 14750 bp, 16 predicted proteins | sample MeOH1_35cm_T4_19_FD_203715 | JGI IMG/M metagenome (GOLD analysis project Ga0255338, IMG submission 203715) | Sandy soil microbial communities from University of British Columbia, Vancouver, Canada - MeOH1_35cm_T4_195 | ecosystem: Engineered > Artificial ecosystem > Sand microcosm > Unclassified ...
TAAAAAATAGAGAAACGAACACCATTGAAAAAATAAAGGCATTCATTCCACCGCGATTGTATTCATCTCTAGATTCAGACATAGAACTGCACTCCCCAGAGGGACGTTTGGTAATCAATTGGTTTTCACGTTTTATCCATTGATTACTAGCGTAAAACGAAAGTGGTCGCAAGAATTTATGCCAATCCTTACGACGTCTTATCGCATTGTATTATTGAGCTGAGATCTCTTCTCAGAACAAAAATTCTTGTGCAAGTCCTACAAATTTTTCTGGAGCTTCGACATTCGCGCAATGACCTTGGCCATCGATGACTCTAAATTGGGCATTTTTAATCAGACCCGCCATCGCCTTAGAATCCTGCATGGGCAACAAATTGTCGTGTTCACCATGAAGAACTAGGACTGGGTGTGTGATTTTAGCAATGCTTTGACGAGAATCGAGACCGTCCAACGCCTTTAACACAAGGTGTCCTACGGATTTCACCGCATGAAAAGCGTCTTCCACGACGATGTTTTTGAAAAACTCGGATTCTTTATCATTTTCATAGATCGTCGAATTCATCACGACCCCAACGAGGTCTCTATCGACTTTCATTTGCTCAAAAGCATTGATCATGGAGTTATCAAACTGAACTCCGTTGGCCCCAACCGGGTCCAAGAAGATCGCCTTTTTAAAAAGCTCAGGTGCTTTTGCTAACATCAAACCGGCAATCAATCCCCCAGTGGAGTGTCCCACCAAGTTGATTGGACCTTGATTCAGGCTCTTTGCAAGTTGGATGAAGTCATCAGCAAAACGATTCATATCCACTTCGGACTCATTTTTGGGAGCAGAACTTTTTCCGCAACCACGGAACTCTGCATAGACCAAAGAACCCTGATAGTTCTTACCACGAGCTTTTGTTTGCCAAAGCTCGTGAGTCGGATACCACCAGCGATTGGACGCCAGATTGCCATGAATAAAAAGAGTTGTTGTCGGAACGAGGCCCGGATGGACCTCATAATTTAACTGAAAGCCCGTGCCATCATTCACATTTAGAAGAGGCATGGTTTGCTCCTTGAAGGATGTCGTAAACCCATTTTGCTGCAAAAGCAGGAACCGCTTCAGGAATTTTGTGCTCAGAGTTCTTCACGATCACACAAGTTCCTTTAGAAGCCGCCGGAACTTTATCCCAGAATTTATTCAAAACAGGACGCGGGATGTATTGGTCGTATTCCGCGATCATCAAGTGAGTTGTTGCTGGAATTTGCTTCGTCAAATCAATAGGACGGAATTTGCGGATCCCTTGAACCATTCTGAAAACACCTTCAAGAATGAATGGGTTTTGCAAAACAACGGGTTCGGCTTGCGGATAAGTTGCGTACACGATTTGGTGCAAGAAATAATCGTAGAGTTCATCATCAGACGCAGGATTATAAGGATAAATTTGGCGAGTGGCCCAGATTTGCGCCATGATCCAGTTATACTGTCCTTCCAAAGGCTCTGTGTAAGGTGCCATCAAAATCAAATTCTTGATGTCCTGCGGATAGGTCATTGAGAACGCAATCCCAATTCCGCCACCGTAAGATAGCCCCACGAAATTGTAAGGCCCCTTAAGATTCATCACAGTGAGAAGCTTCTTAAGATCTTCCGCCTGATCCTGAAAAGGAATGATATCCGATGCAGGAGCATACTTTAAAAGAGTCTCTCCCATTCCGAACATGTCGTAGCGAAGCAGGCCCGTTCCGCGTTTTTCAAGTTCGTCAACGAAACGGTTCCATTGAACAGTGCTATAAGTAAGGCCATTGAGGATGATCAGCGTTGGCTGGCCCGGTTTAGGTTTAACGTAGTTCACAAAAAGCTCGCGACTATCGCGAATTTTAATGAAACCTTTAAACGTTTCGCCTGTAAAATGATCTGATGTCGAACTAGTCCCCGCAAATGCGAAACCAGAAATCATCAAAACTAAAAGAAATGAAAAGACGGCAACCAATGCTTTCATAATCAACCCCTCAAAGAGACCTTAGTTAATGACCAATCCACCATCAACACTGATCACAGTGCCATTGATGTAAGTGGCTTGTTCAGAAGAAAGAAACAAACATGCGTTCGCGATATCGTCGACTTCTCCAAGACGCTGAGAAGGAACCTTCGATGCCATCTGGTCCAAAACTTCTTTCGGCATGGCTTGTGTCATGGACGTCTTAATAAATCCAGGAGCAATCGCGTTCACTGTAAAACCTTTACGTGCGAATTCTTTGCCCCATGTTTTTGTCATCCCGATGACACCAGATTTTGCTGCGACGTAGTTCGTTTGACCGAAGTTGCCGTACAAAGCCACGACGCTCGAAATATTGATAATGCGTTTATGAGCAGAAGATGCATTGAATTTTTCAAAAACAGATTTTGTAACGTTGAACAAACCTGTGAGGTTTGTATTGATAACTGCATCCCACTCTTCGCCCGTCATCTTTGCAAAAGATTTATCGCGTGTGATTCCGGCGTTATTCACCAAGATGTCCACTGCCCATGGAACAGAAGACGCTGCTTGTGCGCAAGAGTCTCTGTTGCCGACGTCGACTTTTGTAAAGTGCAACTGGCTTGCGTAAGCGCCGAGTTCTGCTTTTGCTTGTGCTAAAGCATTGTCGGAGTAGTCCCACACACTAACATTTGCGCCAGAGGTGAGGAAAGATTTTGTGATTTGAAAACCGATACCGGAGGCTCCTCCAGTAACGATCGCTGCTTTGTTTTTAAAGTTAAAACTTAAGTTCGTCATGAGTGCTCATATCTCCCGGGCAAAGTGCCCGGTCAACTAAAATGAATTTTCCTCTCTGCGTTTTGAGTAAATACTCAAGTTTTTAGGACTTGCCAAAGTCAAAAAAAGATTTGTACATGCTGTTTCAAGATTTAGTTTGAAAGGATGCTTTATATGACAAAAGCAACAATCGCCGGCACCGGTATGTACGCACCTGAGCGTGTTGTCACCAACCAATACTTCAATGATCTCTATAAGAAAGACATTGGCACCTTCCTCCAAGAACAACGTAATATTAAAGAACGCCGTTGGATGAAATCTGATCAAACGACTTCCGACCTGATTATTCCTGCAGCGGAAGAAGCGATGAAAAACGCTGGCATCACTGCCAAAGATTTGGATCTCATTATTGTGTCAACAGACACTCCGGACTATTTGTCACCATCGACAGCTTCTGTGGTGCAACATCGCATGGGCGCAACGAAGGCTGGTACTTTTGATATCAATACAGCGTGCGCTGGTTTCGTAACTGCTTGTGATATCGCCAGCAAATATATTGCGAGTGATTCGAAATACCAAAACATTCTCGTTGTCGGTGCGTATGCAATGAGTAAGTACCTCAACTTCGACGACTATAAAATCGCGTCTCTCTTTGCCGACGGTGCAGGCGCCGCTGTGTTGCAACCTGCAAAAGACACTGCAGGCTTCATCACAAGCGAACTCTATACAGATGGTCAATACCATGACTACATGGGCATCTATGCTGGTGGTTCTGCTCAACCTGTGAACGAAGATGTTCTTCATAGCAAGAGACATTTGCTCGCGTTCCCAAAACGCATTCCACCTGAAACAAACGGAATTCACTGGCCACGTTTGACGAAAGTTCTCTTGGAGCGCATGAATAAGCGTGCTCAGGATGTTTCGCACTTCTTTATTACTCAGTTTAACGTGCAAAGCATTTACGAGACCATGGATCGCCTCGAAGTTTCTCGTGATAAGGCTCACTATATTATGGATCGCTATGGCTACACCGGCAGTGCTTCCATCGGGATGGCACTCGCGGATGCGGCTCGCGACCACAAATTGAAGAAGGGTGACCTTGTAGTTCTTTTAGGGTCCGGCGGCGGAATGTCTATGGCGGCTGTGGCTCTTGAATGGGGCTATAATACATAGTAAGAAAGGGCTGATTATGGAACTCGATTGGCTAAAGCGTTGGAACCTATATTCACCTGGTAAAGTCGCCCTCAAAGACGGCGAAACCGGTCGCGCTTTGACTTATAACCAACTCTTCCAATCGGCCGTGGCAAAAGCTCACGAGCTTCGCACGCAATACAAAGTACAAAAAGGCGATCGTATTGCCGTTCTTGCTAATAATGATCTTGAATACATTGTACTTTTCTTCGCGGCCCAGCGTTTGGGCGCGATCCTTGTTCCGGTGAATTTCCGCCTCACCTATCGTGAGGTGGAACACATCGTGAACGACAGTGCGCCCACTCTGCTGGTTTATCAAGAAGCCTTCAGTGATGTCGCAGCTCAACTCTTTGAAAATAAAAAAGTAACCCAGAAAGCTCTCCTAAGTTCTAGGATCCCCTCTGAAGAACGACTGGATGAGAGTTTTTTGGGGTCTCCTTCAGACCCCGTGATGATTTTATACACATCCGGCACCACGGGGGCTCCGAAGGGGGCGATTCTTAATCACGACATGATTTTCTGGAACTCGATCAACACCACAATGCGACTCAACCTCTCAGAGGCTGACTGCACGGTGATTTTCTTGCCGCTCTTCCACACGGGTGGATGGAATGTTCTGACGACGCCTGTTCTTCATCGCGGTGGCACGATTGTGCTTCTGAAAAAATTCGATGGTGATAAGATTCTGGAACTTTCTGAGAGTGAAAAGGCCACTATCCTATTCGGTGTTCCTACGACAATGGACATGATGGCGCGCTCACCGCTTTTCAAGAAGGTCGATATTTCTGCCATCCGTTATGCGATCTGTGGCGGCGAACCGATGCCGATTCCGCTCATTAAAATCTGGGACGAAAAAGGCATTCCGGTACGTCAGGGTTATGGCCTCACTGAATTTGGCCCGAACGTTTTCTCACTCAGCGAAAATGATGCGCTTCGAAAAATCGGCTCTATTGGTTTCCCAAATTTCTATATCGAAACCAAAGTTGTCGACAATGAAGGCAAAGAATTGGGCGCGAATGAAATCGGCGAATTAGTTCTTAAAGGACCGATGTGCATGGCCGGTTACTGGCGCAATGAAAAGTCCACTAAAGAGACCATCAAAAATGGCTGGCTTCACACTGGCGATTTGGTTCGCAAAGACGAAGAGGGTTTCTTCTACGTTGTGGGCCGCAAGAAAGACATGTTCATCAGCGGTGGTGAAAACGTGTATCCACCAGAGCTTGAACAAGTCATTCGCACTCTGCCAGGCGTTCGCGAAGTCGCCGTGATTGGTGTCCCCGATGAAAAATGGGGCGAAGTGGGTAAAGCATTCGTCGTAAAAGAGCGCGCGGAGCTCTCCGAAGCAGATCTGCACGCACATTGTTTGAAGAATCTTGCGAAGTTTAAAATTCCAAAATTCTTCGTTTTCTTGAATGAACTTCCTAAGGGCGACAGTGGCAAGATTCTGAAAAGAAAACTTGCCGAGACTGCTATTTAATTTTTTACTTTGGCTTAGTAATTTTATCTTTCGGAATAGAGTTCTGCGTTGGAAAAGTATTTTTCCCCAACCCTTCCAACCCCTTGATCTCAATCGAACTTAATATGGCTTTATCCAACAGTTTGCTATTGCGATCACCGCCGCCGGCTGAAGAGTTTCCACCAATCCGTGGACCAGGGATTTGCTCCCAACTGATACTCACGCGCGAAAATTCGGAATTGATAATAATGCAGTCGTCGAATTCTTTTTGGCAGACGAATAGCACCGATCCAGATAGACCTATTCTCGGATACGTTTCATGATTTTTTAAAACATGACCCTTTGGTTGGTAATTTAATCGCATTTCAAACTCAAAAGAGTGCGTGTAAGAGATTTTTCCGTCGTCACTCGACGCCCGTGGGCCCGGGTACTCCATATTATAACTGATATTCAGTTCCTGTGCAGGCGCCCAATAATCGTTCTGTGAAGGTTCAAATCCGCGAGAAATCAAATCGGCCTGTAGTCTTCTGAATTCGCCTACAATTTTATCCAGCGCTTCGGGTCGACCAGCAGCGATCTGTGCTAAGCCGATTTCTCTCAATACTTGTGGAGCATCGTTTTTGAATGAGAACCAAAAACTTTTGACATTAGCCTTTTGATAATTGTTTTCAGCTGTGCCGTCATATCGATCCCGATATTGTTTGAGCTGAAGTTTAAACCCATTCAAAACTACGGGAGTTTCCTTAGCCGGTATACCTGTCAAAACAACGATAGAGTATGCAGGGGAGAGCCCTGTTAATGTTGTAAGTATAATCGCCAAAAACTGTCGCAATAACTTGAATGGGCGGATTTTCATAAGACTCTACTCGTTTCCAGTGCTTTTCACATCAGTTGTGATTTCACACTCACCTTGCAAAACGTAAAAACCTTCGTCGCCACGATTAGGTCCAAAATTCATGCCAGCTGCTTTGCCCTCGCCGCTGTAGTACACCTTCATCACTCGGACCGTGTCGACTTGCCCATCTGGCTGAGTGCACGTGATTTTTAAGGGAGCTTGGGGATTGTTAGTACGGCTTGAAGCCGATGCCTGGACCTGAGCTAAAATAAGCGCTGAAAATAACAATGATTTCATAGAATGTTCCTTTCTATATTCACACTACCGGCAAAAAACCTAGGTAATACGAATGGTTAATTGATTGAGTAATGTTATATCTGAATCTTTGACGTATTGCATTATTTTTTATATTAATTATATGAAATTTGCTTTATAATTTATTAAATGAATATCTCTATGGCTCTTAAGGCCCAGCTTTTTGAAGAACGCGACTATCGCGAGTTTATTAGAAAACTGGTCAAAGAAATGAGTTCTATAAAAGGTTATAAGAGTCTGTTAGCCACACAAGCGGGCTGTCAGCCAGCTTACTTTTCTCAAGTGATGGCAGAAAAAGCAGAGCTCACGCCTGAGCAAGCAGAAAAATTGTGCGGCTTCTGGGGGCTTAATGATTTAGAAAGTGAATTCTTTTTTCACTTAGTTTTACTGGGACGTGCGGGAACTGTGTCTTTACGTAAGCGCTTAGAAAAAAAACTGTCGGAACTTCGTAAAGTCTGGAAAACAGAACGATCGACATTTGGTAAAAAGCCCGTTCAAGAGTCTGCGAAGTCAATGATCTACTATTCCCATTGGCTCCACTCTGCAGTTCATTTGTTGCTAACGATCCCGTCTTTGCAAAATCAGACTTCACTCGCCAAACATCTAAACTTGTCCGAAGAGAAAGTTATAAAAATTTTAAAAAAATTAGAAATAGCGGGTCTAGTTGAAAAAAATGAATATGGCTGGCGTCCCCTCCAGATACAGATCCACGCTTCAGAAGAAGATTTTTTTGCTGAAGTTCATCACAAAAACTGGCGCGCACAGGCGATGGAAATCCGAAAAGATAATATCCAAGATGTTGTGAGATACACTTCCGTCCACTCGCTTTCACAGAAAGACTTTCTAAAAATTCAGTCCATGATTCAGGAACTGATCCAGAATTCACGACGGACCATCGAAGCCTCGCCCGAAGAAATGGGCGCATGTCTGCTGATTGATTATTTCGGTTTTTAGTCTTTTATCCGTCAAGTTTCTCAAACTGAGACACTTCCTTGAGTAACTCATAGGCATCCATTCCCTTTTTGCGAAAAACAGGCGAAAATAAATGAAAGGGGTGAGGTGCCAAATGCTCCGTCATATTATTACTTTAGCGCTTATCAGTGGCAGCCTTTTTCTGACGGCTTGTCAGACCAATATGCTTCGCGAATACAATAAACTTCACCTCGGCATGGAAAAGGACGACGTCCTCAACGTCATGGGCAGTCCTCAGCGCACTCAGCGCTTCCACGGCAAAGACCGTTGGACTTATGTTTTTTATAACGATCATATCCGCTACGAAAAAGAAGTGCAGTTCTTCGAAGGCAATGCCGTCTACTTAGGCGATAAGTGGGAGCCAGAAGTCACCGCAGCACAAGTCGATGCAAAGAACGAAGCTTCGAACAAATCTCTCGAAGAAGACACTGTTCGCAAGTATCAAGAAAATCCTCAAGCCTATTCCAATTACGAAAAGGAAGTTCGCGGTAACGATAAAGTTCGTTACGTGCCGACTTTCAAGCCTGTTCAGTAAAACAATTCACAATAAAGATCTGCGTGCCGGCATTTAGGAGCGTCTGGTTCCGAACGTCTGCGAGTTCTCGAGCAAAGAGCGGTTTTTAAACATTCCTTAAATGACCGCTTGAAAAAGGTCTGCTATGATTTTCGGCTAATAGTTGTAAAAGAAAGTATCGATAAATGAAATATACAAAAATCTCAGGGACATTTCTTAAATTCGATGGCAGTCAGCGCATTCAAACAGGGGTTCATTATGCGAGCCAAGAATTGAAGTTGGCCGACAGCAAACTCGTCATTAGAACTTTTGTGCCTGGCAATATTATCGAGACAGAGATGTTGCTCGACGGACCTGAGAAGCTTGATTTTAAAACCACGTCAGACGATCCGAAAATTCCTGTTATAGTTGGTACCTTTTTCGATTCGAGCTACGAAGAGTGTGTGATGAACTCTATGCTCCCAGAACAGAAAATAGCGATCACTGGCGTAGTTAGCAAATTAGATAAGGACCATGGCCTTAGTATGAAGACACTTGTCGACTCAACTTCGGGAAAAGTTGTAGGTATTATGGAAGAGCGAGTTGAATTAATTTCTCGAGAAGCCTTTGAGAAGGCAATCTCTCAGACCGAATAATTTCTCTGGTTTTCGACAACAAAACTGATCATCAAAACGCCGACTAAAAATCGGCGCTTTGTTTTACAAGCTGCCCCAGAGAGAGATCCTCCATGCGAATCTCGCGGGTTTTGAGCCCGGTCAAGCCCACTTTGACCTAGACCATTGTTTAAAAATTCAAAGCCCTTTTAAGTTCTTCCCTACTTGTCTTTCAGAACTACCCGCAGCAAGTCAACAACACGACCAAAATCAGGGCGATCAGCTTAAGTATTTTCTTAGTTAACCGAAAAGAAGTTGCGAGCTTACTTTTCATAGAGTGCCTCCTAATCAGGGAGCGTCTCTTCCTTAAAAACGGTCTCTCTCCGAGGCCGTTTTTGTTTTTTGCAAATGCTGTGACAAGTTTATGGGAAATAAAGAGACTGCTGGGTGTGCCAGCAGTCCATGATTCGGATTTAACAATCCGAAATAGATGCTTCAAATATTCTTTTTACTTCTGAATAACCAAAGGCTCGGTCAATGATGGGACTTCGGTTTCGCGTTTCTGACCGGCTTTCTTCTTTTTTGTGTTTTTATCGGCGGGCTCACCATATTGCGAATGCACGGTTTTCAGATTGCGCTTGAGCTTCGCTTCGATGCTCATTTGATTTTCCATTTGATCGAGAGGCTTTACTTCCATGCGCTCGTAGCTACGGCCGCCCGAGTAACCTTTTTCGGGATAGCGATAGCGAAGAAGACTGCGGTTTTGTTCGTACTCTTCGATGAGCTTACTCATCTCTTTGTGCTCAGTGACCATCTGCTTGATGATCTCACTGACCTTTTCTGGCTCTTTAGTATGATTTTTTTCTTCGATGAGTTTGTTGATGGTTTCTTCTTTGGTTTTTACTTTGGCTTGCAGAGCTTGGACCTTGGCTTGAAGTTCTGTGGCTTCGTTGGCTTGTTTTTTTTGCGTTTCGCTCACTTCGCCTTCAGCTGCAGAGCCCTCGCCCTCTTTGCCTTCGCCTTTCTTCTCTTCCTTTTTTTCTTCTTTTTTCTCTTCCTTGCCTTCGTTTGCATGAACGACGACTGCGAAAGAAAGATTTAGGGCTAAAACAGCAATAAGGATTTTAGACAGAGCTTGAAAGAACATCCTGCCTCCAACTGATCTTCACAGGGAAATACTTCACCCTTTGAATCAGTATACTGGCTTTTACGGCATTCACGGATTTTAAAGTCAAAACCCCGCCCTTGATCTGGGCCATAACTTGAATCACATTCCAGCCAAACTTGGAGTCAGAAATAGCATCTTGGATTTGTGCGCGAATCGCGCCCGAATCAATTCCAGAAATAGTGATCGTATAACCGAAGGCAGATTGATTGAGATCCGCATTCCCGAAGTCAGTGATGTCCTCAAGAGGTGAAGTTTCCTTGAGAGGTGTCATCGGCTCCGGGGTTGCTCCTCCCATCGGCTGAGAGAAATCATAGTTTGCATCTTCAGCAGGAATTATTTCCTCAGCAGGGAATTCTTCGACGGGAGTTTCTTCGTGAGGAGGTGGCTCTATTTCAGGAACTCCATAAAGAGCCTGAGCGGATCGCTGGTCATCTTTAGAATCTGAAAAGTCCGCCGTGTGGCTCGTCACAGAGGATCCGTGATCTAACTCTTCGATAGGATTAAATGGCGGTGGAGTTGCTTCAAGAGGAACTTCTTCAACGCTTGCGACTTCCGGTTGCCCATTCCAATCGACAAAGAAAACGGCATTGCACTTGGAACACGTAAAAAGTGTTCCAAAGTGTTGAGCCGTAATATTGATTTCGGACTGACAAACAGGACATTGAGCCACAGTAACAATTCCTTTTGTTTCAGTGGGGAATTATCTCTTTTTCATTTTGCGGCGATCCGCACGATTCATTTTCTGGTCTTCACCACTGCTGCGATTGAAAGACATCTTCTGTCTTTCAGAAGTCGCAGGAGCTGCCTCTTCCATCATGCCGATGTTAGAGTCACTTGGAGCAGAATAATCGAGCTCGCTCAGGTCTGCCGATTCTTGCTTCATGCCTTCGATAACTTCTTCAGCACCAGGCTCTTGAGCCACGAGCTGAACTTTCATGAGCTTTTCAACCACATCGCCTTTAATGATATTGTTCAAGTTTTCAAACGCATTAAAAGCTTCTTTTTTGTACTCGATCAAAGGATCTTTCGAAGCATATCCGCGAAGGTTGATACCTTCTTTGAGCTTATCAATGACTTGCAAGTGCTCTTTCCAGTGATTGTCGATGGACTGAAGCAAGATCATTTTTTGAACTTGCGGGAAGAATGGGCCCATAGAAATTTTCTGGCGCTCATAAACATCTTTTACGGCCGCACTCACTGTATTGGTGATGGCTTCTGAATTCGCCGCTACCGAGCCGAGATCCAAACGGATGCCGAACTGCTGAGATAACGCTGTATTCAAGCCGTCCAAGTTCCATTCTTCCTTCTTACCCATCTCAGGAACATGCGTATCCAAAATACCGGAAGTCACATCCCCCAAGAAATCAAGAAGGGTTCTTTCAACATCGTTGCCTTCCAAAACTTGGCGACGCATACGATAGATCACCGTTCTTTGCTTGTTCATAACGTCATCGTAATCGATCAAGTGCTTACGAATATCGAATTGATGGCCTTCCACTTTACGTTGGGCGCCTTCAATCGCGTTCGTCACCATCTTCGCCGTGATCGGTTCATCTTCTGGAATGTTGAGCATGCTCATGATTTTTTGAATACGCTCACCATTGAAGATGCGCATAAGAGTATCCTCAAGAGACAAGTAGAATCGAGACTCACCTGGGTCCCCTTGACGACCGGAACGACCGCGCAGCTGATTGTCGATACGACGAGATTCGTGGCGCTCAGTACCGATGATGTAGAGACCACCGGCCTCCACAACTTCTCTGCGCTCATCTGCACATTGCCTTTTGAACTTTTCGAGAGCTGCTTGGTATTCAGGATTAGCTTCGTCTTCGACGACTTTCTTCGCCATCACTTCGGCGTTACCACCGAGCATGATATCGGTACCACGACCTGCCATATTCGTTGCGATAGTCACTGCATTCTTACGGCCGGCCTGAGCGACGATCTCGGCTTCACGCTCGTGAGCTTTCGCATTCAAGACATCGTGGCGAATGCCTTCACGTTTCAATGCATGACTGAGAGCTTCGGATTTCTCGATGCTGACAGTACCAACGAGGATCGGCTGACCTTTTGCAGAACGCTCTTTGATGTCCGCGGCGATCGCTTTGAATTTTGCATTTTCAGATTTATAAACAACGTCTTCTTGGTCTTGACGCAAGATCGGTTTGTTCGTCGGAATCACAGATACATCGAGGTTGTAGATTTTCTTAAACTCTGTCGCCTCAGTGTCCGCAGTACCCGTCATACCTGCGATCTTGTTGTACATACGGAAGTAGTTTTGGAAAGTGATTGTCGCGAGAGTTTGGTTCTCGTTCTTTACTTCCACGCCTTCTTTAGCTTCGATAGCTTGGTGAAGGCCGTCACTCCAGCGACGACCCGGCATCAAACGGCCAGTGAACTCATCGACGATCACGATCTCGCCGTCTTTGATCATGTATTCAACGTCAAGACGATAGAGGTAGTGAGCTTTCAATGCTTGGTAAACATGGTGAAGAACATCGATGTTTCTTGGATCGTAAAGATTTTCAAGACCCAAGAGTTCTTCCACCTTCGCATTCCCTTCTTCAGTGAGGGATGCGGTTTTAGTTTTCTCTTCCATCGTGTAGTGCACATCGCGCTTCAAGTGGGGAATGATTTTATTAATCGTAATGTACTTGTCTGTCGAAGCCTCCGCAGGACCGGAGATAATCAACGGCGTACGCGCTTCATCGATCAAGATGGAGTCGCACTCATCCACGATCGCATAGTTGAGTTCGCGCTGAACATAGTCTTCAAGTTCAAACTTCATGTTGTCGCGAAGATAGTCGAACCCGAGTTCGTTGTTCGTGCAGTAAGTGATATCTGAGCGATACATTTCTTTACGTTGCTGGTCTGACAAACCATGCACGATGATCCCCGTCGTAAGACCGAGCCAGCCATAAAGACGGCCCATCCATTCAGCGTCACGACGAGCAAGATAATCATTCACAGTAACGACGTGGACACCTTTTCCAGTGAGCGCGTTCAAGTAAACCGGCAATGTCGCAACGAGAGTTTTACCTTCACCCGTTCTCATCTCAGAGATGGAGCCGCGATTCAGAACAATCCCACCGATCATTTGTACGTCGTAGTGGCGCATGCCGAGCACACGCTTCGAAGCTTCACGGCAAACAGCGAAAGCCTCTGGCAAAATGTCATCCACGGTCTCGCCATTTTTCAAACGGTTTTGGAACTCGGGAGTTTTAGCTTTCAGTTGTTCATCCGTGAGAGCCTGCATCGCAGGTTCGTAAGAGTTGATCTTGTCCACGACAGGACGAATTCTCTTCATTTCACGATCGTGTTTAGTGCCGAATACTTTGCGTAGGATTTCATTTACCATAGTTCACCGAGGATAGTCCCAAAGTCGATTAACCGCAAGAAAACAGGGCATTTTTGCCCCATGGACGAGATGTGTTAGGTTGGACTTTGAGCCAGGAGGGCCCCTTCGATGCCCTTAAAGTAAAAAAAATTAGATTTTTTAAGATTTTTAAGAGAGATTTCCTGCATGAGTACTCCCATTCAAGACGTTATTATTATCACGACCGGCGGAACCATCGAAAAGACCTATAACGAGTTCGATGGCTCGTTAGAAAATCGCGGGACCAGCATTAAGAACCGCATTCTCTCTAAGATGCGCCTGCCTTATACCAACATCACCGTCTTTCCGGTGCTCAGCAAAGACTCTCTCTACATGACTGATCAGGATCGCGTCCTGATTGCAGCCACAATCAAAAATCAAGTTCAGAAAAACTGTCCCATCGTGGTTCTGCACGGAACCGACACCATGAGTGTCACCGCGGAACATTGCTTTAAGGAAATCGGAACGCCACCAGTTCCCGTCGTGTTTACAGGAGCGATGATTCCAATGGGCTTTGACGATAGCGATGCTGCTCAAAACGTGACAGAAGCATTGCTTGCGGCAAAACTGCTGCAGCCTGGATTTTACATTTCCTTCCACAACCAAGTTTTCAAAGTGCCTCACGTACGCAAAAATAAAGACAAATGCACTTTCGAGGAATTCTAGGGCTGCAGTCCTCGTTCAAAATGTGTTTCTAAAACAACGACTGTCAAGGTGCGGTCAATTTCTTCTAGGCTTCGTACCTTATCGATAAGCTTTGAAAGCTCCATAGGGGATTGGACGCGAGCTTTGACCATCACACAGTCCTCACCCGCAACGCTGTGACATTCTTCGATATTCTCAATTTTTCTTAAATGCTTAGCGAGATCGATCGAGAGCCCCTTGCTTTTCGCAATCCGAATAAATGCACACATTGGCATTCCGAGAGCCTCCGGCGAAATATCCACGGTATAGCCGCGGATAACCCCTTCCTTTTCCATCTTCTTAACCCGGGCATGCACGGCCGGAGCTGAGAGGTTTACCTTCTTGCCGATCTCCGCGTACTGCATACGGGAGTCTTGTCGGAGCAAACTTAATATTTTTCGGTCGGTCTCGTCGATCATGGGGCCTCTCCTGCCAGTAAATCTGAATGCCATTCGTTTTTTAATGGAACCTGCCATTTTGACAGAATTTTATTAATGAAATTCGGTATTATTATACATATGATTTACCAGATTAAGCTACAAAAAGGCGAACTCTGGAGGCCCAAGGAACTGAAGAGGGGCTCCTACAAAGTCCTTACAGGGGTGGCCTGGGTGACCTATACCGGTGTGGCGGACGACTACGTAGTCAATCACGGAGAACTCTTGCCCGCAAATCAAAGCGGGATGGTCGTCGAGGCCCTCGAAGACCTCACGCTGGAAATTCAGACGATCGATTTCAGATTGGAAAATTACGAACTTTAGATTTTGTTTCGTAAATAGATCTTGCCGATAATTTCGGTGTAGAGGTTTGCGAAGTTGATAACGAGCAGGCAAATCCATGCCGGCATTTCCGGAGTGGCCCAATATAAAACGGCGAGAGCCATCAATGCATAGAGTGTGATTTTGCTTTGGAGT
>Ga0255338_1004376_pt1 | contig 14749 bp, 13 predicted proteins | sample MeOH1_35cm_T4_19_FD_203715 | JGI IMG/M metagenome (GOLD analysis project Ga0255338, IMG submission 203715) | Sandy soil microbial communities from University of British Columbia, Vancouver, Canada - MeOH1_35cm_T4_195 | ecosystem: Engineered > Artificial ecosystem > Sand microcosm > Unclassified ...
CGTACGCGCATGATGCCCTGGCTCCGCACATCTCCAAGGAGACCCTGGAGTTCCATCATGACAAGCACCACCAGACCTACGTCACGAACCTGAACAACCTGATCAAGGGCACCGAGTTCGAGAACGATTCGCTGGAAGCCATCGTCAAGAAGTCGTCGGGCGGCATTTTCAACAACGCCGCCCAGGTGTGGAACCACACGTTCTACTGGGATTCGATGAAGCCCAACGGCGGCGGCCAGCCGGCCGGCGCGCTGGCGGATGCCATCAACGCCAAGTGGGGCTCGTTCGACAAGTTCAAGGAAGAATTCACCAAGGTGGCCGTGGGCACCTTCGGTTCGGGCTGGGCCTGGCTGGTGAAGAAGACCGATGGTTCGCTGGACCTGGTCTCCACCTCCAACGCCGCCACGCCGCTGACCACCGACGCCAAGCCGCTGCTGACGTGCGACGTGTGGGAACACGCGTACTACATCGACTACCGCAATGCCCGTCCGAAGTACCTGGAGGCATTCTGGAACGTGGTGAACTGGGACTTCGCCACGAAGAACTTCGCAGGCTGAAATCCGCGCCTGGCGCGGTCCTGGAAAAAAAGCCGCCTCGGTATCGAGGCGGCTTTTTTGTCACGCGTGGCCGGAAGGACGGTAGCGCGCTCAGGCCGGCGCCGCGCCGTTGCGCTCGGCAAGGATTTGCCGGATGGCCTGCTCGAACGCTTCGGGCGCCTGCCCGCCGGTGACCAGGTAGCGATTGTCGAAGATGATCGACGGCACCGACTGGATGCCCATGGCCTGGTACTGCTGTTCCTCGGCCCGCACCTCGTCGGCATAGTCGCCGTTCTCGAGCACGCTGCGCGCGGCGGCGGGATCGAGCCCGGCCGCCTGTGCCGCTTCCACCAGCACGTCACGGCTGCTCGTGTCCTTGCCCTCGCCGTGATAGGCGCGCAGCAGCGCCTCCTTCAGCGGCAGTTGCCTGCCCTGCAGGCCGGCCCAGTGCAGCAGGCGGTGAGCGTCGAACGTGTTGTAGATCCATTCGCGCTGGCCGAAGGCAAAGCCCACGCCGGCGCCGCGCTCGCGGATCATGGCCTGGGTCTCGGCGATCTGCGCCGGCGTGCGGCCGTATTTCCTGGCCAGATGGCCCAGGACGGCCTCGCCGTCGGGCCCCATCTGCGGATTCAGTTCGAACGGATGGATGACGATCTCAGCGTCCACGGCATCATTGAGCCGCTCCAGCGCGAGCTGAAGCGAGGACAGGCCGATGGCGCACCACGGGCACGCGATGTCTGAGACGAAATCGATTCTGAGCGGTTGGGTCATGGCGATCACGGGAATGCCCGCCGCCGCGCGGCGGATTCCCTTTCGGGGTGGCAATGCCCGACAGGGTAGCCCGATTCGGCGGATCTTGCCGAATTCGCCAGGATGGAGCGGGCGCGCTACAGCCCCAGGATGGACTGCCCCGGCACGTTGCCGTCGATGATTTCCGTGCCGGCCTGCACCGCCGCGCGGCGTGCGCCGCCGAGGCTGTCCCATTGCCGGGACAGCATGGGAAAGACCTTGGTGACGTCGGCGGCCGGGTCCTGGCCCTCGCGGCAGATCACGACGGACGCGTTGTAGGTGCGGTCCGGTCGGCGCTCGTACCACTCGCGTACCGCGGCGTGCGTGTAGACCAGCGGATAGATGTCGAAGCCCTTGTAATTCGCGCTGGGTGAAGTGTCCATGGCCGACTCCGGTGAAGTGGATCCGACCACTGTACGCTCAATTGCGCGCGCCACCGGGATTATTTCGCCATGATGCCCCCGGCGCGCATTTGGGGGATTCCACCGCAGGGGGATTCAGCCGCGCGGGGTTTCCTCCGCGATGTTGAACTGCTGCCGCAGCGCGTGGATCGCGGGTTGCAGCGCCTCCAGGCAGGCCTTGCCGTTCTCGCCCTCCATCTTCGACAGGCTCCAGTTGCAGCCGTCGGCATCGGGCGCGTGCCAGCAGACATCGCCAAAGCAGGTTCCCTTGCAGACAGCGAGCCTTTCCTGCTCGGCGCGGATCATCGCGCGCACCTCGGCCTTGTTCTTGATCTGTCTCGACATGTCCCCTCCTGTTTCTGCCAGTGTTGTATGGAATGTTTCGCTAGTTATAGTGCATGGGATGCATGGTTATAACAAGGCCGAATGCGGGCGATGGGGACGTCAAGCGTTTCCATCGCGGCCAGCCCCGTTCCGGGCTGGCCGCGATGGCGCCGGCCTGATTGTGATCTTGCCGGCATTGTCATGGATCTGCCACCGCCATGTGCTAGCGTCGCGCGCTTGCATTACGTCATGTCGATGGGAGTGTTCATGCAATCCGGCATTGTCGAATCCGGCTATGGTTCCGATCCGGTCGGGCTGGTCATCGGCTTCCTGTTCGAGCCGGGGCAGCCCGCGCGCGAGATCCACTCCGCGGAGGCCGTGGCCTGGTTGCGGCAGCGGGAGGCCGAGGATCAGGCCGGTGCCGACCTGTCGCGCCATGACCGGCCCTTTCTCTGGCTGCACTTCAACCTGTCGCACAGCGCCTGCGAGCGCTGGATGCGGAACCAGCTCGGGCTGCCCGACGACTTCTTCGAGGCGCTGCGGGAGGGCTCGCATTCCACGCGCATCGAGCGCCAGGACATGGCGTTGCTGGCCGTGGTCAACGACGTCATCTACAACTTCGGCGTCACCTCCACCGATATCTCCACGCTCTGGGCCAATGCCGATCACCGGCTGCTGGTCACGGCCCGCGCGCGGCCGCTGCGCTCGGTGGACAAGCTGCGCGCCGCCGTGCGCCATGGCGAGGCGTTTCGCTCGCCGCTGGACCTCGTGGTGCACCTGCTGCGCGACCAGGCCGATGTGCTGGTGCAGATCGTGCGCGAGACCGGTGTCAACGTGGACCAGATCGAAGACCGGCTGCTGTCGCAGCGGCTGCAAGGCAACCGCGCGGACCTGGGCGCGATGCGGCGCGGGCTGGTGCGGCTCCAGCGGCTGCTGGCGCCGGAGCCCGGCGCGCTGTTCCGGCTGCTGAACCGCCCGCCCGCGTGGCTGCAGGAAGGCGATCTCCAGTCGCTGCGCGAATCCACCGAGGAGTTCTCGCTCGTGCTCGATGACCTGGCCGCGCTGGTGGAGCGCATCAAGCTGCTGCAGGAAGAAATCGCCGCCAAGCTCAACGAACAGACCAACCGCACGCTGTTCACGCTGACACTCGTGACCGTGCTGGCGCTGCCGATCAATATCGTGGCGGGCTTCTTCGGCATGAACGTGGGCGGCATTCCGTTCGCCGACCATCCCCACGGGTTCTGGGTGCTTGTGGCGCTGGTCGCCAGCTTCACGGTGCTGGCCGGGCGCTGGGCTTTCCGCAAGCAGACAGAGTGATCCGGAGTGATCCGGGGCGCGCTTTCTTCATGCAAATGCCACGGCGCAGGCGTACGATAAATGGTCAGTGCTGGAACATCCAGATGACGGAGTAAAGCCATGGATTACAACGACGAGGCCCTGATCCGGCGCATTCACCGCGAAGTGGCGGACTACTACGACGAGGAACTGGAACTTGAGCTGGACGACCGTGATCCCGCGCTCGTCCAGAGCCTGCTGGCGCGCGAATCGGGCGGTCCCGGCGATAACGCCGGGGTGGAAGACAGCGACGCCGAGCGCGCCGAACGCCACATGTACTTCCGCGAACTGTTCCGCCTGCAGGGCGAACTGGTCAAGCTGCAAAGCTGGGTGGTGGCCACGGGCCACAAGGTGGTGATCCTGTTCGAGGGCCGCGACGCGGCCGGCAAGGGCGGCGTGATCAAGCGCATCACGCAGCGGCTCAATCCGCGCGTGTGCCGCGTGGCCGCGCTGCCGGCGCCCAACGACCGCGAGCGCACGCAGTGGTACTTCCAGCGTTATGTCTCCCACCTGCCCGCCGCCGGCGAGATGGTGCTGTTCGACCGCAGCTGGTACAACCGCGCCGGCGTGGAGCGCGTCATGGGCTTCTGCACCGACGACCAGTACGAGGAGTTCTTCCGCTCGGTGCCCGAGTTCGAGCGCATGCTGGTGCGTTCCGGCATCCAGGTCATCAAGTACTGGTTCTCGATCTCCGATGACGAGCAGCACCTGCGCTTCCTGAGCCGCATCCACGATCCGCTCAAGCAGTGGAAACTGAGCCCGATGGACCTGGAGTCGCGCCGCCGCTGGGAGGACTACACGCGCGCCAAGGAGGTCATGCTCGAGCGCACGCACATCCCCGAGGCGCCGTGGTGGGTGGTGCAGGCCGTGGACAAGAAGCGCGCGCGGCTGAACTGCATGCACCATCTGCTCCAGCAGATGCCGTACGTGGAGCCGCCGCAGCCGGTCATCGTGCTGCCCGAGCGCGAGCGCCACGCCGACTACACGCGCCTGCCGGTGCCGGACTCGATGATCGTGCCGGAGGTCTACTGACCGCGCCGAACCGCCACATCTGACAGGGAATCGGCAGAAACGCTAAAGTGCGCGACACGGCGCGCCGTTAAGACAGGACACCCCCGGCTCTTCAGCCGGGGTCCACCATCTTTTGAGGGAGTGTCCTGTGCGCCGTTCAGCTGTTCGTGGCTCTGCTTCGCCCCTGTTGTCCCGTGGCCTGCCGGCGTTGACGGCAATGGCCGCACTCGTCCTGGCCGCCTGCGGCGGCGGAGGCGGCGACAGCCCATCCAGCGGCACGGCCGCGCAGGGCGGCACCACGACCACCACCACCACCACGGCGCCGCCGGAACCCCTGCTGGTCACCGGCCTGGACCAGGCCTGCTCGGGCGCCCTGTGCGGCGCGGCCACGAGCGCCAGCTTTTCGGGCTCGGGCACCGGCATCTGGGACCGCACCAATGCCTCGGCCGCCTCGGTCGACATGCAGTACAGCCTCTCTGGCCTGGCCGGCACATCGGTGTCGCTGATGTTGACCAACCTGAGCAACGGCGTCGCGCTGCTCCCCGCCTCGCTGTCGGCGAGCCAGCTTGACGCCACCACGGTGACGCGTCTCTCGCCGCAGGCGCTGACGGCCGATGCCACGGCGGAAGCCACGATGCGCGAGATCGCCGCGTTCAACCGCAGCGGCTGGGCCGATGCGGTCAAGGCCGCGCAGCCGATGCGCCAGACGCTCGGCGTGCCGGCGCCGCACGCCGCGGCGCTGCCCGCCCCGGGCGCGCAAAAGTCGTGGTACCACCTCGACAAGACCCTGCGCCCGGCCACGCTCCAGAAGCAGGTCACCGCCACGGACGGCACGGTCGTCAATTTCTGGGTGGAAGACTCGCAGTTCAATGTTGCCAACGGCATCGACCTGACCATGGTCGATAGCCTGGCCGCCGCCTTCGCCGGCCACGGCCAGATCTACGACATGCTGACCGGCGTTGGCGGCGCGGTCTGGGGCGCCAATGCCTACCCCACCACGGTGCTGCCCACGGGCCAGCCGGTGGACATCGTCATCCTGAACTTCGACAACGACGACAAGGGCTACGGCACGGTCGGCTACTTCTGGGGCCTGCACAACCTGCTGAAGACCGCCGATTCGCGCAGCAACGAGTCGGTGTCGCTGTACCTGGACAGCGAGACGCTGGCCCTGGGCGGCGCCGCGGGCATGCAGGCCATGAAGATGACGATGGCGCACGAAGGCACGCACATGCAGAACTTCTATCGCCGCGCCGTGCTGATGGGCCCGTCGTTCGCCTATGACGACTGGCTCGAGGAAATGACGGCGATGCAGATGGAGGACTTCCTCAGCTACAGCATCGACCCGACGTACAACGCCATCCGCGACGTGCGCTTTCCGGACTTCTATCGCAAGAGCAGCTATAACTGCCCGCTGCTGATGTTCACCGGCGGCAGCGCCACGTGCGAGAGCTATTCGGTGTCCGGCAGCTTCGGCGGCTTCCTGGACCGCCAGCTTGGCCTGGCGTTCTACAAGGATCTGTTGACGCGCCAGGTGGCCAGCTCCAAGGACGCGCTGGACCAGGCCATCCGCGCGGCCCAGCCGGGCCTGACGTTCGACCAGGCGCTGGTGCGCTGGGCCGTGACCAACGGCAGCGGCATGCCGGCCGCGAAGGCGCCGGCGGGCTACGGCTATCCGCTGCGGCCGGACAGCGGCTTCGTGCTGCCCGAGATCGATCCGGCCTCGGCTTCCAATGCCGCGCTGCGCAAGCTGCCGGCCGTGGTGCCGGCATTCCTGCAGGGGCTTGGCACGCTGCCGCTGACGCGCACGGCCACCGATGGCGTGTACAGCGACAAGGTGCGCGTGCCGGCCGGCGTGGCGCTCTCGGTGGTGGCGTACTGAGCGGCGCAGGCCGCCAGTAGCCGGCAGCCGGGCATCCGCCTCAGGGCAGGATGCCCGGAAACGCCTCGTCGAACGTCTGCACCGTGCCGGTCAGCTGGCCGTCATAGCCGGGCAGCGCGTTCACGCGCTCGCGGTAGGTGGCGCTGCGCAGCGCCGCCACGGCACCGGCCAGCGCCGGGCTGTTCAGCATGGTCTTTTCGATCGCGAAGAAATAGCGCTCCTTGAGCACGGGCACGAACTCCAGCCCGAAGCGCCGCGCCGCCGTCTCCACGCCAAAGCCCACGTCGGCCATGCCGCTGCCGATATAGGCGGCCACCGCCGCGTGCGTGAACTCGCCGTTGCTGAAGCCCTCGATGCGGTTGGGATCGATGCCGCGCCGCGCGAGCATCAGGTCCAGCAGCAGCCGCGTGCCCGATCCCACCTGCCGGTTCACGAAGCGCACGTCGGGCCGCACCAGGTCTTCCAGCGTCCGTACGCCCAGCGGATTGCCGGGCCGCACGAACAGCCCCTGCGAGCGCACGGCCAGGTGGATCAGGCAATGGGTCTCGGGCCGCAGCCACGCGGTAAAGCGCCGCAGCGTGTCCTGCTCGAATTCGCCGATCGGCACGTGAAAGCCGGCCACGTCGCACGCGCCCTCGGCCAGTGCCGCCACGGCCTCCAGGCTGCCGCAGTACTTCAGGTCGTTCCGCACCTTCTGCTCGTCCAGGAAATCGCGCAGCGCCGCCACCGCAAAGCCGTGGCTGGCGTGGAGCCGCACGGCCGGGCCGGACGCCTCCATCAGCTTCTTGAGTTCGATCTCGAGTTCCGAGGCCAGGCTGTCCAGCGTGGGCGAGAGCCGCGCCGAGATGCGCTTGCTGGCCCAGACCAGCTGCTGCGCCAGCGGCGTGAGCGTGGAGCCGCGTCCACGCGTCTTGGCGATCAGCGCGCCGCCGAACAGCGATTCGGTGTCGCGCAGGATGCCCCAGGCGTAGCGGTATGACAACGCCACCGCCTCGGCGGATTGGGCGATGTTGCCGGTGGCTTCGATATGGCCCAGCAAGGCCACCAGCCGCGACACATCGAGACTAGGCGCGGCATTGGCGCCGGTGTCGTCACGGATTTGGAGGTGGGGGTGGATCGAGATGCGTAGCATATGCGGAAAATAGCATATTGAACGCGGTAAATCACGGGCCTATAGTCGCAAAAACGGTCGAAGAGCCCCGCTGCAACACCCTGGAATATGAAATAAATAACCTATATGGCGGCCGGGGCCAGACGACTGCAAGCCCCCGGAGAGCCCCATGCCAGACATCGCCCCCTCAAATCCTATCGAGCGCATCGTCAATGCGCGGCGCGACATGCCGGGCGCGCTGCTGCCCATCCTGCACGAGATCCAGGACAGCCACGGCTTCATCCCCGCCGACGCGGTGCCGGTGATCGCCAGCGCGCTGAACCTGTCGCGCGCCGAGGTGCATGGGGTGATCACGTTCTACCACCACTTCCGCGAGCAGCCGGCCGGCTGCCACGTGGTGCAGGTGTGCCGTGCCGAGGCGTGCCAGGCGGTGGGCGCCGAGGCGCTGGCGGCCCATGCGCGCGAGGCGCTTGGCTGCGATTTCCACGCGACCACGGCAGACGGCCGCTTCACGCTGGAGCCGGTCTACTGCCTGGGCCAGTGCGCGTGCGGCCCGGCGGTGATGGTCGGGGAGCAACTGCATGCGCGCGTCGATGCGAAGCGCTTCGACGCGCTGATCGCGGCGCTGCCTGCCGCCGGACAAGATCAAGCCGAGGAGGCCCAGGCATGAGCACCACGATCTTCGTGCCGCGCGATTCCACCGCGCTGGCCCTGGGCGCCGACGACGTGGCGCGCGCCATCGAACAGGAAGCCGCGCGGCGTGGCGCGGACGTGCGGATCGTGCGCAACGGCTCGCGCGGCATGTTCTGGCTGGAACCGCTCGTCGAGGTCCAGACGGCGCAGGGCCGCGTGGCGTATGGCCCGGTGGCCGCGGGCGACGTGCCGGCACTGTTCGACGCCGGCTTCCTCGCGGGCGGCGCCCACGCGCTGGCGCATGGCCTGACCGCCGAGATCCCGTTCCTCAAGACCCAGGAGCGGCTGACGTTCGCGCGCGTGGGCATTACCGATCCGCTCTCGCTCGACGACTACATCGCGTATGAGGGCTATGCCGGCCTGACCCGGGCGTTGTCGATGACCCCGGCGCAGATCGTGCAGGAGGTCACCGATTCCGGCCTGCGCGGGCGGGGCGGCGCGGCGTTCCCCACCGGCATCAAGTGGAAGACCGTGCTCGGGGCGGCATCGGCCACCAAGTACATCGTCTGCAATGCCGACGAGGGCGACTCCGGCACGTTCTCGGACCGCATGGTCATGGAGGACGACCCGTTCATGCTGATCGAGGGCATGACCATTGCCGGGCTGGCCGTGGGCGCGGAACGGGGCTACATCTACACGCGCTCCGAGTATCCGCACGCGATTGCCGTGACCGAGGCCGCCATCGCCATCGCCACGCAGGCCGGCTGGCTTGGCGACGACATCCGTGGCAGCGGCCGCCGCTTTCACCTGGAAGTGCGCAAGGGGGCCGGCGCCTATGTCTGTGGCGAGGAAACGGCGCTGCTGGAAAGCCTCGAGGGCCGGCGCGGCGTGGTGCGCGCCAAGCCGCCGCTGCCGGCGCTGGAAGGCTTGTTCGGCCAGCCCACCGTCATCAACAACGTGATCTCGCTGGCCACGGTGCCGGTGATCCTGGCGCGCGGCGCCACGTTCTACCGCGACTTCGGCATGGGCCGTTCGCGCGGCACGCTGCCGTTCCAGCTGGCCGGCAATATCCGGCAGGGCGGCCTTGTGGAAAAGGCGTTCGGCATCACGCTGCGCCAGTTGCTGGTCGACTATGGCGGCGGCACGCGCAGCGGCCGGGCGATCCGCGCGGTGCAGGTGGGCGGGCCGCTCGGCGCGTACCTGCCCGAGTCGCGCTTCGATACCCCGATGGACTACGAAGCCTATGCCGCGTTCGGCGCGGTGGTGGGCCACGGCGGCATCGTCGTGTTCGACGAGACCGTGGACATGGCCAGGATGGCGCGCTACGCGATGGAATTCTGCGCGATCGAGTCATGCGGCAAGTGCACGCCGTGCCGGATCGGCTCCACGCGCGGCGTGGAAGTCATCGACCGGATCATTGCCGGCGAGCAGCCGGCGCGCCAGGTGGCGCTGGTACGTGACCTGTGCGACACCATGCTCAACGGTTCGCTCTGCGCGATGGGCGGCATGACGCCCTATCCGGTGCTGTCCGCGCTGAACGAATTTCCGGAAGACTTCGGCCTTGCGCCCAAGCCCGCCAGGGCTGCCTGAGATTCCTGCAACGACGTGCCCCTCAGGGGCACGCTGCCCTACATCTGTCTGATGCTGTCTGATGGGAGACACGCCTTGAACGCTCGCGACGATTTCGATTTTGGAACGCCGGCCAGCCTTGCCGACACGCAGGTCACGCTGGAGATCGACGGGGTCTCCGTCACGGTGCCCGCCGGCACGTCGGTCATGCGCGCCGCCGCCGAGGCCGGCGTGGGCGTGCCCAAGCTCTGCGCCACCGATTCGCTGAAGGCGTTCGGCTCGTGCCGGCTCTGCCTCGTGGAGATCGAAGGGCGCCGCGGCTATCCCGCATCGTGCACCACGCCGGCGGAGGCCGGCATGAAAGTGCGCACCCAGAGCGACAAGCTGGGCGACCTGCGGCGCGGCGTGATGGAGCTTTATATCTCCGACCATCCGCTCGATTGCCTGACCTGCCCGACCAACGGCAACTGCGAACTGCAGGACATGGCCGGCGTGGTGGGCCTGCGCGAGGTGCGCTACAACGATGGCGCCAGCGCCGTGCCGGTTGCCACGCATACCGCGCTGGCCAAGGACGAGTCGAACCCGTACTTCACGTATGACGCATCCAAGTGCATCGTCTGCAACCGCTGCGTGCGCGCCTGCGAGGAAACGCAGGGCACCTTCGCGCTGACCATCAGCGGGCGCGGCTTCGATGCGCGCGTGGCGGCCGGCACCAGCCAGTCGTTCATGGACTCCGACTGCGTGTCGTGCGGCGCCTGCGTGCAGGCTTGCCCCACGGCCACGCTGACCGAGACGTCGGTCATCAAGCTGGGCCAGGCCTCGCACAGCACGGTCACCACCTGCGCCTACTGCGGCGTGGGTTGCGCGTTCAAGGCCGAGATGAAGGGCAACGAGGTCGTGCGCATGGTGCCGTACAAGGACGGCCAGGCCAACGAGGGCCATGCCTGCGTGAAGGGCCGCTTCGCGTGGGGCTACGCCACGCACCAGGACCGCATCCTGAAGCCGATGATCCGCGCAAAGATCACCGACCCGTGGCGCGAGGTCTCGTGGGAAGAGGCGATCGGCTACGCGGCGTCGCAGTTCAGGCGCATCCAGGCCGCGCACGGCAAGGATTCGATCGGCGGCATCGTCTCGTCGCGCTGCACCAACGAAGAGGGCTACCTGGTCCAGAAGCTGGTGCGGGCCGCGTTCGGCAACAACAACGTCGATACCTGCGCGCGCGTCTGCCATTCGCCCACCGGCTATGGCCTGAAGACCACGCTGGGCGAGTCGGCCGGCACGCAGACGTTCCGCTCGGTGGCCAAGGCCGACGTGATCATGGTGATCGGCGCCAATCCGACCGATGGCCACCCGGTGTTCGCCTCGCGCATGAAGAAGCGGCTGCGCGCCGGCGCGAGGCTGATCGTGGCCGATCCGCGCCGCATCGACCTGGTCGATTCGCCGCACATCCGCGCCGACTACCACCTGCAACTGCGCCCCGGCACCAATGTGGCGCTGGTCACGTCGATGGCGCATGTGATCGTCACCGAGGGCTTGCTGGCCGAAGCGTTCATCGCCGAACGCTGCGAGGACCGTGCGTTCCAGCAGTGGCGTGACTTCGTGGCGCTGGCCGAGAATTCGCCCGAGGCGATGGCGTCGGTCACAGGCGTGCCCGCCGAGCAGGTGCGCGGCGCCGCGCGGCTGTACGCCACCGGCGGCAACGCGGCGATCTACTACGGGCTGGGCGTCACCGAGCACGCGCAGGGCTCCACCACGGTGATGGGCATCGCCAACCTGGCCATGGCCACCGGCAACATCGGCCGCGAGGGCGTGGGCGTGAACCCGCTGCGCGGGCAAAACAATGTGCAGGGGTCGTGCGACATCGGCTCGTTCCCGCACGAACTGCCGGGCTATCGGCATGTATCCGATTCCACGGTGCGCGGCGCGTTCGAGGCCGCCTGGAACGTGGAGATCAATCCCGAGCCGGGCCTGCGCATTCCCAACATGTTCGAGGCGGCGCTCACCGGCTCGTTCAAGGGGCTGTACTGCCAGGGCGAGGACATCGTGCAGTCAGACCCGAACACGCAGCATGTGGCCGAGGCGCTGTCGTCGATGGAATGCATCGTCGTGCAGGACATCTTCCTGAACGAGACGGCCAAGTATGCGCACGTGTTCCTGCCGGGATCGTCGTTCCTGGAGAAGGACGGCACGTTCACCAACGCGGAGCGCCGTATCTCACGCGTGCGCAAGGTCATGCCGCCGAAGGGCGGCTACGCCGACTGGGAGGCCACGATCCTGCTGGCCAACGCGCTCGGCTATCCGATGCACTACAACCATCCGTCCGGGATCATGGACGAGATCGCGCGGCTGACGCCGACGTTCGCGGGCGTCAGCTACAAGAAGCTCGACGCGCTGGGCAGCATCCAGTGGCCGTGCAACGACGAGGCCCCGGCAGGCACGCCGACCATGCACGTCGATGCCTTCGTGCGCGGCAAGGGCAAGTTCATCATCACCAAGTACGTGGCGACCGACGAGCGCGTCAATCGCAGGTATCCGCTGATCCTGACCACGGGGCGCATCCTGTCGCAGTACAACGTGGGCGCGCAGACGCGGCGCACGCACAACGTGCACTGGCATGACGAGGACCGGCTCGAGATCCATCCGCACGACGCCGAGGAACGCGGCATCAAGGATGGCGACTGGGTCGGGGTGCAGAGCCGGGCCGGCGAGACGGTGCTGCGCGCCATTGTCAGCCTGCGCATGCAGCCGGGCGTGGTGTACACCACGTTCCACTTCCCGGAGTCTGGCGCCAACGTGATCACCACCGACAACTCGGACTGGGCGACCAACTGCCCCGAGTACAAGGTGACGGCGGTGCAGGTGATGCCGGTGGCGCAGCCATCCACATGGCAGCGCGAGTACCAGGCGTTCCACGAGGCGCAGATGGCGCACCTGCGCGCGGCCAGCGAGCCGGCGCAGGCGTCGGCGGAGTAATGCGATGAAACGCTGCATGCTGCCGCAGGAAGTGGAGACCGCGCCTGACGATGATGTCGATGGCGACGCGCTGCCGGCCACGCAACGGATGCTGGCCGTGAGCCGCTGGCGCGACGGCGGGGCCTCGGCCGAGATCGACCATGTTGCCGAGGAAGTGCCGGTGGCGCTGGAGTACAACGGTGTCTCGCACGCGGTGATGCTGGCCACGCCGGCCGATCTCGAGGACTTCGCGCTGGGCTTCAGCCTGAGCGAGGGCATCGTGGCGAGCCCGCGCGACGTCTACGGCATCGATGTGGCCACGCGCCCGAACGGCGTGGCGGTGCGGATCGAGATCGCCAGCGAGCCGTTCGTGGCGCTGCGCGCGCGGCGCCGCGCGCTGGCGGGCCGCACGGGCTGCGGATTGTGCGGCACGGAGTCGCTCGACGAGGTCATGCGCACGCCACGCGCGGTGCGCAGCGAGGCATCGTTCGACCCCGTGGTCCTGCATGCCGCCTTCGCGCAATTGCAGCGCCGGCAGGCGCTTATGCGCGATACCGGCGCCACCCATGCCGCCGCATGGCTGCGCGCGGATGGGGCGGTGTCGATCGTGCGCGAGGATGTGGGCCGGCACAATGCGCTGGACAAGCTGGCCGGCGCGCTGGCCCGTGCCGATGAAGACCTTGCGTGCGGCGCGGTGATCGTCACGAGCCGCGCCAGTTATGAAATGGTGCTGAAGACGGCCACCATTGGCGCCGGGATGCTGGCGGCGGTGTCCGGCCCGACGGCGCTGGCAGTACGGCTGGCCGAGACGGCCGGCCTCACGCTGGCGGGATTTGTGCGCGCGGGCGGCCTGGTGGCCTACGCGCATTCTCAACGACTACGGACGGCATAGGGCCTGGCATGCATATCGACAACCTGATCAAGATGGCCAACCAGATCGGCGGCTTCTTCGAGGCGATGCCAGACCGTGACGAGGCGCTGGCGGACATCGCCAGTCACCTGAAGCGCTTCTGGGAGCCAAGGATGCGGCGCGCGCTGCTGGCGCATGTGGATGCCACGGACGGTGGCGAAGGGCTCGACGCGATCGTCCAGGCCGCCGTGGCGCAGCACCGCGAGAAACTGGAAGTGGCACAGCGCGCGGCGGCGTGAATTCTTGCTGCGGATTCAGCGCAGCCGCAGCGGCTCCAGCAGCGCGGCGTCGTACTGCGCGCGCGAGATGCGGCCCAGTTCCATCATCCGCAGCAGGATGTAGGTCTGCCGCTGGCGCGCGCGGCGCGGGTTGACCACGGGATTGTTGGCCGAGGGCGCCTTGGGCAGGCCGGCCAGCATCGCGCATTCGGCCAGCGTGAGCTGGGCCACGGGCTTGCCGAAGTAGGTCTGCGCGGCCTCGTCGAAGCCATAGGCGCCCTGGCCCAGGTAGATCTTGTTCAGGTACAGCTCGAGGATCTCGTCCTTGGACAGCGTGCGCTCGATCCGGTAGGCCAGCAGCACCTCGTAGAGCTTGCGCGTATAGGTCTTCTGGCGCGAGAGGAAGAAATTGCGCGCCACCTGCATCGTGATGGTGGAGGCGCCCTGCGACAGGTCATCCGACAGGTTGGCGATGCCGGCGCGCATCACGCCCACGTAGTCCACACCGTCGTGCAGGTAGAAGCGGTCGTCCTCGATGGCGACCACGGCCTCGCGCAGTGCCGCCGGGAATTGCCGGAGTTCGACATAGTCCGGGGTGTCGCGGAACGCGGTCAGCGTGTCGAGCGAGGGCAGCTGCCGGTTGGCAACGACGACGGCGAACGCGATGAGCAGGGCACCGCCCAGTACGGCGAGCAGGACAAACTTGACGAAGGCGGACCAGAGTCGTTGCATGGCACGTATTGTGCCATTGGTCTGAAATGCGCTAGGAAAATGCTGGAGTGTCGTCCTCTCCTGCTTGTGGGATGTACAGATTGATCCAGATCAGGGGGTGCAGCACATATCGCAATCCGTGACGTTTACTGATCACTGCTTGAGGTAGCCTTTTCGGCTACCCCGCGCCAATCGCCCACGCCATAGCGGACGCTTCGCGGATCGTTGATCCACTTGCCGGAGCGCCCATGGGCACCCGTCCGCCGTTCCTTTCCTCCCGCACGATTACCCTGCGGGGCGACGGCCTGCCGCAGATTCTCGGCCAGGTCGCGCTGACCGTGGCCCGGGTGCAGGGCACCGAGGGCCTGAA
>Ga0255338_1004377_pt1 | contig 14747 bp, 14 predicted proteins | sample MeOH1_35cm_T4_19_FD_203715 | JGI IMG/M metagenome (GOLD analysis project Ga0255338, IMG submission 203715) | Sandy soil microbial communities from University of British Columbia, Vancouver, Canada - MeOH1_35cm_T4_195 | ecosystem: Engineered > Artificial ecosystem > Sand microcosm > Unclassified ...
CGGAGCGCAGCTCAAAGGCCTGGCGGATGTCCGGGGAGCTGACCAGGTCGAACGCCCGCCCCTGCAGCTCTTCGAAGCCGTGCGCGGCGAGATTCCGCTCCGCGAGGCCTGCCGCGTGATCAACCTGATCCAACAGTGAGCGACGGCGGTCCAACCGCAAGGCCGGGAAGTCTCCCGGCAGCGCGATGTCCTCGACCTTGAAGCTCTTTTGGTTCGGGTCACCCTTGATGTCGAACGGGTCGAACTTCTGACCCGCCATGCCGCCCGTTTGGCCCGGCACGTCCCCGCCGGCGGAGTACATGGTGCCGCCGATGGTGACGTAGCCCGGAACGGGACGCTGGGGCGGGCGGAACTTGGCGATGATGGAGCCCATCGGGGGGAAGTCATCCGGCGAGGGCGGGAGGATGGTGCCGGGGCGCGGGTGCTTGACGCCGGAGAGCACCGTGTAGCCGCCCGTGGCGTGCTCGTTATCCGTGTGCGTCATCGAACGGATCAGCGTGTAGCGGTCCGCGATCTTCGCAAGGCGGGGGATGTGCTCGGAGACGCGGATGCCGGAAACGTTCGTCTCGATCGGGTTGAACTCGCCGCGCACCTCGGCGGGCGAATCCGGCTTCATGTCGAACACGTCCTGATGCGCGGGACCGCCGTACAGGTCGATGAGGATGAACGACTTGGCGCGCCCGAACGTGCCCGGACGACCAGCGGAGCGCGCCACACCCGGCGCCGCCAGCGCGCCCATCAGTCCGAGGCCGCCGGCGCGGAGGAGGTCTCGCCGCGACCACCCTGCGCACGTACGCGCCAGACCACCCATCACTCGCAGCATCATCCTCGTCCCTGAAGAGCGCCTAAAAGCCTCAGGGTAGGAGGCAGGGAAGCGCTGGAAGTTTCACCCGGGGAGTTGCAAGGTCGTTGCGTAGGCTCTCGTTTGCAGGACCTGGTTTGGCCGAATGCCCCATTCCATCACCGGCGGCGAAGTAATGGAGTAATGGAGTGGTGGGGTAGTGGATACCCAAGAATGGAAACGGCTACCGAGGAGGGCGCTCGGCGGGATCCGTCCAAATCTTCGGCAGTATTCACCGTACGAGGAGTTCCGCCATGAGCTACAACCGCCGCCGCTTTCTCGGCGCCCTGACCGTGCCCGCCGGGGCCGCGCTGCTGGGCGGCTCCGCCCTGCCCGCGCTGGCCCACGTCGATCCGAAGGAGCGGAAGTCCACGCCGGGCGCCCCGTACAAGCTGGCGGTGGCCGCCTACTCTTATCGCCAGTACCTGCAGGGCGCCGGCAAGAAGATGGACATGTTCGACTTCATCCGCACCTGCGCGGAACTGGGCACGGACGGCGTGGAGCTCACCGAGTACTACTTCGAGAAGCCGATCACCCCCGGCTACCTGATGCGCTTGAAGCGCACGGCGCACCTGTGGGGGCAGTCGATCACCGGTACCCCCATAGGCAACGAGTTCACCCACCCGGCCGGGCCGGACCGCGACGCGCAGGTGGCCAAGTACAACCAATGGCTGGACATCTCCGCCGACCTCGGCTCCCCCGCCGTTCGCACGTTTGCCGGCAAGGCGCCGAAGGGGATGTCGGACGCGGACGCCCGCAAGAACGTGATCGAGACGCTGAACATTGTGGCGGAGCACGCGGAGAAGCGGGGCGTGTTCATCGCGATGGAGAACCATGGCGGCGTGGTGGCGGAACCGGACGGGTTGCTGGAGATCGTCACGGCGGTGCAGTCGCCGTGGGTCGGCATCAATCTGGACACCGGCAACTTCCGCACCGAGGATCCGTACCGGGACCTCGCCCGCTGCGCGCCCTACGCGGTGACCGTGCAATTCAAGGTAGACATGTTCCCCAAGGGCCAGCCCACCCAGCTTGCGGACTTCCCGCGCATCCTGAAGATCCTCCGCGAAGCCAACTACCGCGGCTTCGTGACCCTGGAGTATGAATCGAAAGAGGACCCGATGGTCGCGGTGCCCCGCTACGTCGCCGAGATGCGGCGCGCAATGCTCGCCGGATAACCCCACTTCGTCTCGCCTGCGGATTGACCGAGACGAAGTGGTATAGCCCCTAGTGTAGCGCACGGTCGCCGACCGTGCGCTACACTAGGGGCGGTGAACCATTGCGCACCGCCGTACCCCCACGCGCCGCCTGGCTTTGCGGGACAAGCTACTCGCTCGAATGCCCGAACGGTCGGCGACCGCTCGCTACACTAAGTCACCCGCGATTCGGATTGCCCCGGTCCCTCCGTTTGACGCGGTGGGAGGCCGGGGAAGCTGTGCCTGGAGGACTTACCTATGGCGCAGCATCAAGACCTGGAATTTGCCCACGCGGAGCTTCCCGCGTATCTGCGCGGCCTGGAGCCGCCAGCGACCACGGAAGACGCGTTGGAGTACGCCGAGGCCCACGGCGCGCCCCAGGAAGCGCTGGATTTCATCGAGTCCCTCCCCGCCGCCGTGTTCACTTCCGAGGAGGGAATGCACCACGCGTTCTCCAGCTTCGCTCAGCACGGCATTCCCGGCTCCGATCCCGAACACGTGCTGGTAGGGCAGGACGGCACCAGCAGTTGAGCCCTATCGACGGGAGGTAGGGCCAGCCGCATTCACGCAGGGCCACTCTCCCATTTACCGATTGCCGCGTTTCCACACCCCTGCTACCGCTCGTCCCGGTCGATCCACTTGTCCAGGGGTGGAGCCTGGTAAGCGTCCAGCAACGCGAGGAGGCGGGACGGGTCGCGCTCTTCCAAGACGAGAGACCGGTGGGCGGGGCGGAGGAAGCGCTCGTCCACGGCGCGGTCGAAGAGGGCGAGGAGCGGGTTGAAGTAGCCCGCCACGTTGAGCACCCCGCACGGCTTTGCGTGGATACCGAGCTGGGACCAGGTGAGCACCTCGCACAGCTCCTCGAAGGTGCCGAAGCCGCCGGGCAGCGCGACGAAGGCGTCCGAGAGATCGGCCATGAGCGCCTTCCGCTCGTGCATGGAGGCGACCACGCGCAGCTCCGTCAGGCCGGCATGCGCCACCTCCCAGCCGACCAGCGCCTCCGGGATCACGCCGATCACCTCGCCGCCCGCCCCGAGGGCTGCGTCTGCGATAGCTCCCATCAGGCCCACGTTTCCGCCGCCGTACACCAGGCCGATGCCGCGTGCCGCCAGCAGCGCCCCCATCTCTCGCGCCGCCGCCTCGTACTCCGGCCGGCCGCCGCGGCTGGAGCCGCAGAACACGCAGATTCGCTTCACCCGGACCTCCTCCGGTACGCCGAGACCGGGCCACGCACGGCATGGCCCGGTCTCGCTGCTGGGCGGAGCGAAGATTCCCCCACTCCTGCTTGATGCTGGTTTAACCGCTCGCTAGATGTGGCGGATATTGGTTTTGGGAGAACTGGCCGCCGCAGTGGTCCCCCCGGTGTTCGTGGCGTAAAACACGGAGATCTGCCGCTTGGTCTCCGCGCTGCCGCACTCCGGGCACGGCGCCGCGTCGTCCATTTCGTCGAACTTGCGGCGTAGGGTGAAGTCCTTCTTGCACTGCGAGCACTGAAACTCGTAAAAAGGCATTCTCGGGCTCCTCAAGTCCGTAGGTCAAAGCATCTTAAACTGCTGATTCATATTAGCGCACTCCCGGGCCGAGTGTCAGCCGGGCACGCCGCGCGCAGGGCGCCGTTAGGCCGCAGCACGCAGGTCCCCGCCACAAATCAGACCATTGAAGGGAACGCCCGCCCGGCAAGAGAACAATCGTACAGGATCTTCGAATTCCAGGCTAATCCGGTGGGATGCGGAGCCTTCCAAGCCGATAATCCAGCTTAGATCAGCGCGGTTACCGTTTGGCTTTGTTGGCCGGCTGGCAATATTGACACTCGGAAAGAGCGAGTGCTAACATCACCTTGATTTGGTACCGTTTTCAGGTCACCGGAAAGGCGCGGACAACGAGGCCGGCCGTCGCAGTAATTTCTCGGGTTCGGTTAGGAAAGTCGAGCTGAAATGCACCTGGACCGCAGGAAGCAAACGATCCTTCAGACCATCGTCGTTACCTACGTCCAACGGGCCGAGCCGGTGGGCTCGCAATTCCTCGCGTCCGTGGAATCGCTCGGGGTCCGCTCCGCAACGATCCGGAACGAGCTGGCGGAGATGACGGAACTGGGCTACCTGCGCCAGCCGCACACCTCCGCCGGGCGCATCCCTTCCGACCTGGGCTACCGCTATTACGTCGATCACCTGATGACCTGGGACCGCCTGGCCCCCACCGAGGCCCGCACCATCCGCGGCGCGCAGAAGCTCAGCGAGGGCGACCTGGAGCAGCTCCTACAGCAGACGTGCCGGGTGCTCTCCAGCCTCACGGGATACACCGCGATGGCGACCCCCCCGGCTATCGACGAGCCGGCCATCCGGCAGGTGCACCTCGCCCAAGTGGGCAGCAACCAGCTCCTAGCGGTGGTGATGCTGGACAATGGCCAGGTGACCCATCGCTTCTGTGACGTGGGCCGCAACCTCTCCCCCGCCGAGGTGACCGAGCTCAGCAATTTTCTGGACAGCCTGCTGCGCGAGACGACCGTCGGCTCCGTAGGGCAGGTGTCGCCACCGGTGGACCAGTTCACCGGCTACCACGACGTGATCCGCAGCTTGCTGGACGTGATCGCCCGCGGGGTGTCTTCCGAAGAGGCGGAGTTGTTCGTGGACGGCCAGAGCCACATGCTGGAGCAGCCGGAGTTCCGCGAGTCGAACCGCCTGGAGCCGCTGGTGCGCTTCCTGGAGGAACGCCGCACTGCCTTCGAGACACTGCAGCAGTTGCTCACCCAGCACCGGGACCTGGCCGTGACCATCGGCCGGGAGAACCCGCACGAATCCATGCATGAAGTGAGCCTCGTGGCGGCGCGCTACCGGGCGGTGACACAGAGCGGCGGCTGGGTAGCGGTGTTGGGACCCACGCGGATGCAGTATTCCCAGGCGGTGTCCGCGGTGCAATACGCCGCGCAGACCCTGACCGAAGCGCTCACCCGGCTTGGGGGATAGCCGTCGGGATTGAAGAAGGCAATTTGAAATTGTAGATTTTCAATTTCAAATTTCAAATTGTCTGGTTCATGCCGCCACGACGTGGCGCCACCTCTCTCCCACACTCCCCGGTCCATGCGGTATCATAGTACGGTCCCATGGGTACGGGTGGAAAGAAGGACCGCAGGATGAGGTTCGGAAGTATGGGGCGGAAGCGACAGGAGAAGATGGAGCAACCGGAAGTCGACGAACAGCAGAACGCAGCAGCCGAAAGCGCCGAAGGCGACGCACTCGGAGACGAGCTGGACTCGGCGGACGCGGCAGGCATCTTTGAAACGGATTCCCGCACGGCGGAGCTGGAACAGCAACTCAACGAGTGGAAGGACCGCTGTCTGCGGCAGGCCGCGGAGGCAGACAACCTCCGGCGCCGCACCCTCCGGGAAGCCGAGGATGCGAAGCGCTTCGCCAATGAGCGCCTGGTCTCGGACCTTTTACCGGTGCTGGATAATTTCGGCCGAGCCCTGGAGGCCGCCGACCAGACCGACAACTTTGACGCACTCAAGGGCGGCGTGGAGCAGATCTACCGCCTGCTGGACGACATCCTCTCCCGCGCCGGATTGCAGCGGATCGACGCGGTAGGCCAGCCGTTCGACCCGAATCTCCACGAGGCGATCATGCAGGTGCCGGCCAACGAGGAGCACGCTGCGGGCCACGTGGTGGAGGAACTGCGGCCCGGTTACCGGCTCAACGACCGTGTGGTCCGCCCCTCGCTGGTCAAGGTGACCAGCAGCTAACGAGGTCTGGAAGCGCAAAACGGGAAACCTGTGAGAGGAGGCGCCGGAAGGCGGCCTCCTCTTCCGTCGTTTCTGGGCTGAACTAGGGAACCGACTAATCCCACCGGCGGAGCGGCCAATTTGAAATATTCAATTTCAAATTTAGAATCTTCAATTGCCCCACCCTGGTAACCCATGGTCGCACTCCGCCGTTTCCGACTAGCGCTCGCCGCTCTACTCGCCATGGTGGCGGTGGGCGTGACCGGCTACGTCTGGATCGAGGGCTGGAGCGTGTTCGACGCGCTCTACATGACCATCAGCACCCTCTCCACCACGGGGATTCAGAGTCATCCCCTCAGCCCGGCGGGGCGCGCGCTGACGATGGTGCTGATCGTGGCCGGGCTGAGTTGCGGTGCGGTGCTCGGGGCCACCGTGGTGGAACTGGCCATTACCGCACTTCTCGGCGACACCTTGAGGAAACGACGGATGCAGCGCGAATTGACTCAACTGCGAGCCCACTACATCGTTTGCGGCTGGGGACGCATGGGCCAGGAGATCTGCGAGCAGTTCCGCCGGAAGGGCGTGCCGTTCGTGGTGATCGAGCTAAGCGAAGAGAAGTGCCAGCGATTAGAAACCGCCGGCATGCACTACGTCCGGGGCGATGCCTCCGACGACGCGACCCTGAAGGCCGCGGGCGTGGAGCGCGCCGCCGGGCTCATCAGCGTGGCGCCTACGGATGCGCACAACATCTTCATCACCCTCAGCGCCCGCGCCCTGAACAAGCAGCTCTACATCGTGGCGCGCTCCATCTACGAGCAGGACGTCCACAAGCTAGAGCTCGCCGGCGCTAACCGGGTCGTGTCGCCGTACGTCATCGGCGCCCGCCGCATCGCTTCCGCCATTTTCCACCCCAGCGTGAGTGACTTCCTGGACGCGAACGGCGGCCCCGAGGAGACTGGCTGGGAGATCGAAGAGCTTCGAGTTGGTCCCGCCGCACCCTTTGCCGGTAAGTCCTTCCGGGAGTCCGGCATCCGAGATCGAACGGGCTGTACGGTGCTCGCGCTGCGGGAAGGCGGCACCCAGCGCCTTACCGGCAATCCCTCGCCCGAGACCGTGATCCGCGCCGGAGACCTGCTCGTGGTGGTGGGCACCCCCGAACAACTCCGCCGCCTCGCCTCCCTCGCGGGATGACGAGCGGTGCGGTAGGACAGGGGATCCGAGTTGACAATTGGCAATTGAAAATTATCAATTGTCAATTTATCCGGCAATCAAGGCCGCATCTGCGTCACGATGTCGTCGCCGGTAGGCGGGATGCCCGCGGGGTTGTGGTGATACTCGTCCACGCCGCGCACCAGGAAGGCCTGGAACGTGGGCCAGACGCTCAGGTCGCACTTTACGTTCGTGCTGGAGAAGCGCATCGTGAAGCCGATGCGGCGGCGATTCGAGAGGTTCGGGCCGGAGCCGTGGACGATGCCATCGTGGTGCAGGGAGATCTCGCCGGCCCGCAGGACCAGGTCCACCGCCTCCCCGGGATCGAAGCACCCTTCGTCGATCTCCTGATTCAGCACGTACCGATCCCCTTCCGCCGTGTGATGGCGCAAGATGCCGCGGTTGTGGGTGCCCGGCACCACCCGCATGCAGGCGTTCTCCGGGAGGCAGTCCGTGAAGGCGATGAACACGGTCACGGCATGCTGCGGGGAGAGGGGCCAGTACTGCGCGTCCTGGTGCCACGGCACGATCCGCTCCTCGCCCGCCTCCTTGGCAAAGAACTGCGAGCCCCAGAGGAAGAAGTTGGGGCCGAGGAGGTCTTCCACGTAGTCCAGCAGCAGCGGGGTGGAGCACACGTCGTACAGGTAGCGATTTCGCTTGTGCCACCAGTTCACGTAGTTGGGGCCGACTCCAGGGGGAAGGCGCGCGGCCAGCTCGTCGAACTTCTGCACGAACCCGGCGGCCTGCGCCTCCGAAAAGACCCGAAAGCCTTTCAGGTAGCCTTGCTCCTGAAACTGTCGCACCTGCTCCGGGGTCAACCTCTGTAACGAACGCTCCGTCGTGACCATTCCGCCGCCTCTTCGCCGCTCACCGTCCCTGCCCGCGAAGTTGAACGCTCTCGCTCCGTTTCCCTGCTTCGCCCGGACCCCGGAGAAGGAACCGCGCCGCTTCTCCCGAACGCTACTGTGACCAGGCAACCTTTCGGAAACCCCCATGCATCCCCTCGCCCTACTCCTGCTCCTCGCCCCGCCCAACCCGCGAGTGACTCTCCCGCGGACCCCGCCGCCGCTGCGTAAGCCGCCGCCACCCTTGACCACGAGCATCGCCCTCACCATCAAGACCGCGAGCGGCGAGACGCGGGACGCCAGCCCGGCGGCCGGCGCGGCTCCGGCAACGCGGCTGGTGGCGGTGCTCAAAAGTGGGGAGAAGCCGCAGATCCGCTGGGCCATCCGCAACACCGATGCGAAGCAGCCGATCCCGGACATCGTGATGCACTTCCTGGTTACCCGCGAGCAGATGCCGAACGAGCCGATCCCCACGGACCCTCGCAAGGGCACGCTGATGGATCAGGTGATGGGAATGACCCTCGCGCCCAAGGGCGCCACCACCGGCAACTACAACACCGCGATCTACGAGCCAGGCATCTACCTGGTGCAGGTGGAGATACTGGACGCCACGGGGCAGCGGCGCCAGCAGTGCGTGCTGGACCTGAGGGTGGAATGATGTCGTGGACTGGAGGACCCTTGATGTGGATCTACTTGGCCGCCACTCTTTGGGCAGGACGCGATCTGGTGCGGAGTGTTATGAGCCAACCCGCAGGGCGATCTAGCCGGCTCGAATCGAGTGCACCGCTTAAAGGCAGGTGGCTACGCCTCTTTATCGCTTCGCCATCGATACTTCTGGGTGCCGCCTTCGTACTCGCGGTGACCTGGTGCACGGGCAGCTTATGGCTGGCGCAGTTCTACTTCCTCGTGAATGCATCCCACTCGTGAAATTGCGTTCGTGTCGAACCTATTAGAGGAACGGAAATGAAGACCCAGTGGAGTTGGATCGCGGTCGGAGTGGTGGCTAACCTCGCGCTGCTGGGCACCGTGCCGGCGCGGGCGGAGCATTTCGATATCTCGCTGATCGTGCGCACTGCCAAGGGGTTCGCGGAGTCCGGCTGGGATACCGCGCCGCCGGAGGGCGGCCTCAACAAGCGGCAGGCGATTACGGCTACCGTGGGAGAGGACATCGAGACGGAGTGGCGCATGCGGAGCGAGTTTCCGCACGGGATCATGAAGAACGTCACCATCCGGATGTTCGTGGCGCCGGAGAAGGAGATCGGGCAGCTGGAGCTGCCCGCCGCCGACGCGCCGCGGGTGCTAGACAACAGCTTCGTGGCGGACTACCTGCCGAAGCACCAGGCCAAGGGACTCCTCCACTTCCGGGTGCTGCAGCCGGGCAATTACCTGGTGCGCATCGAGAGCGAGTGGACCCAGCGAGAGCATGGCCACGAACACTTCGGCGCCGTGGACCTTAAAGTTGAGTGAAACTCCACTACCGCGCGAGGTGCCGGCTCCGCGGGGTCCGAACGTAGCAGCAGCGAAGAGGAAGAGGTAGACCATGCAGCGGAACTGGGCAGCGGGAGTGTTGACGATTACGGTCGCGGGGGCGGCCATCTGGTTCACGGCGACCCGGGTGACGGCGCAGCGAGGCAACCACCGGGTGGCCGGTGAGGCCGTGGGCAGCGCCGACTTCCGCACCACGTCCGGCATGCTGCCGTCCGACACCCTGCTATTCAATGGCTGGGGCGTCACCCCCGCCGGGCAGCACGTGAAGACGAGCGACATGCCGCTCAAGATGGTGGTGTCGCCTGATGGCAAGACCCTCGTCTCCATCCACGGCGGTTTCAACGACACCGGCGTCACGCTGACCGACCTGGCCACGAAGCGCGTGACGCAATTCCTGCCGCTGGACCGCGCGTGGAACGGGATCGCGTTCAGCAAGGACGGCAGCCGCCTCTTCGTGGCCGGCGGCAGTTCCGGCGAGCTTCACACCTTCGCCTTCGCTGGAGGCAAGGCCACCCCGGGCGATTCCGCCAGCCCCGCGCCGGAGGAAAAGGCCGCGAACAACGTGCCCAAGGCGCGTCGGAGGAAGGCCGGAGCGCCGCCGCCCGAAGACCCCTCCGTCTTCCTGGCCGGGCTCGCGGTGCATCCCGAGAGCGGAAAGCTGTACGTCTGCAACGAGGCGAACCACGAGGTCTGGATGGTGGACCCCGTCACCCTGGACCGGGAAGCCGCCATCGGGGTGGGGCAGCACCCGCACTCCTGCGCGTTCGGCGCGGACGGACGCCACCTGTACGTCTCCAACTGGGGCAGCCGCAGCGTGAGCGTAATCGACACCAGGACCAACCGCCGGGTGCGCGACATCAACGTAGGACTGCGTCCCAACGACATGGCGCTCTCCAAGGACGGCCGCCTCTTTGTGGCGTGCGCCGGGGACAACACCGTCCACGCCATCCAGACCCGCGGCCTGGAGCGGCCCGACCTCCCCGCCGACCCCACCCGCCGGCCGCCGGAAGGCACGCGCGAGATCCTTTCCACTTCCCTCTACCCCACCTCGCCCGAGGGGAGCACGCCGGACGGCGTGGCGGTCTCGCCGGACGGCAAGACGCTGTACGTGGCCAACGCGGACAACAACAATGTCCTCGTGGCGGACATCACGGAGCCGGCCACGTCTCGCGTGGAAGGATTCATCCCGGTGGGCTGGTATCCGTCGTCCGTGGCCGTGAGCCCGGACGGGAGCACGCTGTTGGTCGGCGACGGGAAGGGGCTGCAGTCGCGCGCGAACGTGCCCGCGCAAACACCGGACCCGCGCCGCCTCCACAAGCCGCCGGCATTCGACTACATCGGCCGTACACTGCAGGGCGCCATCTCCTTCGTCCACCGGCCGGATGAAGCGGAGATCGCCAAGCTCACCGCGCAGGTACGCAAGAACTCCCCCTACACGCCGGAGACGCTCCGCCAGGCGCCGATCGCGAGTGACAGCGTCATTCCCGACAAGACGGGCGCGCCCTGCCCCATCAAGTACGTGCTGTACATCATCAAGGAGAATCGTACCTACGATCAGGTGTTCGGCGACTTCCGCGACGCATCCGGCAAGCCAGCCGGAAACGGGGACCCGAACCTGACGATGTTCGGCGAGGACGTCTCCCCGAACCACCACCAGATCGCCCGCGATTATGTGCTGCTGGACAACCTCTATTGCAACAGCGAGGTGAGCGTAGACGGCCATAGCTGGTGCGACGCGGCCATGGCCACCGATTACAACCAGCGTCGCTGGATGATGTCCTACTCCAAGCACGGCAACCTGCCGGGCAACGAGGAGATGGACGTCCCCTCCGCCGGCTACCTCTGGGACCTCTGCCGCCGCCACGGCGTGCCGTTCAAGTGCTATGGCGAAGGTCAGGGCCGGGTAGCGAACGTCAACCGCGGCACCTGGCCCGCCGGCCGGGACATGAACCGGGTAGACGGCTGGATCAAAGACCTCCACGCCGCCGAGAGCACCGGGCAACTGCCCAACTTTATGATCATGTCGCTGGGGGAGGATCACACCCAGGGCAGCGCGCCCGGAAAGCCCACGCCGGACGCGAGCGTGGCGAGCAACGACATCGGCCTCGGAAAGATCGTGGAGGCCGCCAGCCGCAGCAAATTCTGGAAAGAGATGGCGATCTTCGTCATCGAGGACGACGCCCAGAACGGGCCGGACCACGTGGACGCCCACCGCACCGCCGGCCTGGTGATCAGCCCTTACGTACGCCGGGGAGCGGTGGACAGCACCTTCTACACCACCGCCAGCATGGTGCGCACGATGGAGCTGATCCTTGGCCTCCCGCCTCTCACCCAGTACGACGCGGGCGCCACTCCGATGTTCAAGTGCTTCCAGAAGAAGCCGCAGCTCGTGGCCTACAACCCGAAGACGCCCAAGGTGGACCTGAACGCCAAGAACGACGCGAAGTCGCCCGGCGCCGCCGCCAGCGCGAAGATGGACTGGAGCGAGTACGACCTGATCCCCGAGGACGCCCTCAACCGCATTCTCTGGCGCGTAGCCAAAGGCCCGGACGTGCCCTACCCCGCCCCGATCCACCGCGCCGTGTTCGTGCGATAGAGAACACCGTAGAGAAGCGTGGCACACGCACAGGACATGCGGCCACATGTTCCGTGCGTGTGCCACGCTTCCGCCCATGGTCATCCTTCGCTTCGCTCCCTTCAGTGACCATGTCCCCCGGGGACACCACCGGGCATGAAAATGCGTAGGCCCCGAAGCGTGGTACGCCGTACCCGCCTCCGTCATCCTGGAGCGAAGCGAAGGATCTCGCGCCCGCGCGTAGGCCGCTCCTGCGGGCAGCCTTCGCCCGGAGGCGAGATCCTTCATTCCGCTCCGCTACATTCAGGATGACGCGGTACGGCGGCGGAGTTCACGTGCGGGAAAGGTGCATTTTCACGACAGGATGACGAGGTACGAACACGGTTCTTTGCTCCCGCATGCGGCGAATCTTCGCTACCGGAACTGCGCTTCGCCCAACACCTTGAGCGCCGCCGCGATACTCTCCACTGCCCCATGGCCCCCGTTCAACGCCGGGAAGTCCAGGAGCACGGCTTTGTTGTAGGCGGCGTGTTCGGCGCGGGGGAAGCGGCCCTGCTCGTAGTGGTCCGGCTCCCGGCCGGAGCCGCGGGACTGGAGCCAGGCCGTAGCGTGGCGGCGGGAATACATGCCCAGCGTCGGGTTGGGCCGCGGCCAGCCGGCGAAGAGGGGCAGTCCTTCCGCCTGGGCCGCTTCCACAAAGCGGTCCCGGGTCATTCCCCCTGCTTCCTCGTCGTAACGCAGCCAGTACTGCGCCCAGGCAGGGCGGGCGCGGGGATCGCGTGCTAACGGCCGGAGAGCGGGGCTGTCCGCAAGCGCGTCCGTCCAGAGCTGCGCGGCGGCTTCGCGGCGCTGGCGGTCCGCTTCCAGCCGGGCAAGCTGCGGCAGCGCGAGGGCGGCCTGCAACTCGGTGAGCCGGTAGTTACCGGTCGGGACGAAGATCTCTCCCGTGTCCGGGTCCGCGCCGAGGCTGCGCATGCGGCGCAGGTTTTCGGCCAACTGCCCATCAGACGTGGTGACGAGCCCGCCTTCGCCGGCGGAGATCGGTTTCGCGACGCCGAGGCTGAATACGGCAGCTCGCCCCCACGAGCCGACGGGCCGCTCGTCGTATGCGGCGCCGGGCGCGAGGCAGGCATCCTCGATCAGCGCGATCCCCTGGCGTTCGGCCACGGTCGCCAGCGTGCGGAGATGGACCGGTTGGCCGGCGAAGTGGACGGCGATGAGCGCGGCGGTGCGGGGGGTGATCGCCGCCGCCGCGGCTGAGGGGGACATTCCGTAAGTCGCCGGATCGAGGTCGACGTGGATGGGAGTCAGCCCTGCCGCATGAACGGCCACGTCTACGGCAGGACAGCCGTAGGCGGGGATGAGCACCTCGTCGCCCTCGGGGATGCCGAGCGCTCGGAGCAGCAGCGTCAGCGCCGCCGTGCCGCTGGAAAGCGTGACCGCGTGGGCCGCACCGTGGGCTTCGGCCCAGCGCTGCTCCAGCAGGTCTACGCCCGGCAGGGGCCAATCGTCGCCGAGGCGGCTCCACTCCGCGCGGCGGAGGGCCTTTGTTACCTCCGCCGCTTCCGCTTCCGTTAATCGGGGGTCAGCCACAATTAACGCCGGCGGGGCTCTTCTTCACGGCGGGGGAGGCTCTTGTGGTGCTCGCCGGCGGCGGCGCGGAGGCGGCCCGAGCGGAGCGGAGCGGCGGGGGGCAGCGTCTCCTCCGGCTTCCAGAACGCGTCGGCGAGGCCGTAGTCGATGATCTCCTGGCCGAAGAGGTAGAAGTCGGTGGCCATGTCGCGGTCGAGCTGCTCGCGGGTGCGGCCGGTAAGCTGTACCAGTTGGTCCGCCATCTCCCCATTCAACCGCTCCAGGAACTGGGCGTTCTTCACGAGGTTGTTCGCAAACTCCCGGCCCAGCTCCCACGAGACCTGGTGCAGCATCGCGATGGAGCCGGATACGATGTAGCGCTTCCGTCCCGCCGCGAGGCAGTCCGCCGCACCCGAGAGCGCCACGCCGAGGCAGAGGGTGTCCACCTTGCCCTGCTGCCGCATCAGGTTCACCAGCCCCAGCGCGTTGAAGCTGGAGCCGCCGTCCGAGTTGATGATCAGCAGGAACTCCCGGTCCCAGTTCTCGATGATCCGCGCGGTGATCTCGTGTGTTTGCTCATCGCTGATCTCGCCGTTCAGGTAGAGGAACCGGTCTTCCGGCCGCCATTCGTTACGATCCGCCATAGTGCTCCAAATAAGAGAAAAAGAATCAAGTTAGCCGCGAATGCACGCGAATGCACGCGAACGCACGCGAATAGAGAATCCGAGTAGTAAAGGAACCGCCGATGGACGCAGATAAACGCAGATATTGAAGACAGAATGGCAACTTGTGGCCTGTGCTGCAACCGATCAATCTGGATTCACTTGTTTGTTCAGTCCACTATCTGTTCAACCTGCGGATCATTCTTTTTGTCCCATCGGCGTTTATCGGTGGTTCCCTAGTTTCGCCCTCATTCGCGTTCATTCGCGGCCATCTACAAGTTTTGCTCTTCGGGTCATGCGGAGGCCGCAGAGGATTAGGAGGAGGCCGAAGAGGATGCGCAGGACGTCGCCGGGGACCTTAAATACGGCACTGCCGACGACGCCGGCCCCGAGCATTCCGCCCAGCAGCAGGGGGCCGACGTGAGGCCACGCTACATTGCGCCGGATGAGGTGGACCAGGAGCGCGGTGACGGTTACCGGTAGGACGGCGGCCAGGGACGTACCCTGCGCCAGGTGCTGCGGGTAGCCGAGCAGCAGCGAGAGGGCGGGAACCATCACCAGGCCGCCGCCGCCGCCCAGCACGCCGCTGACGACGCCGATGACGATGCCCACGCCGAGGACCGCAATGGCGCGCACGGCATCGACCC
>Ga0255338_1004379_pt1 | contig 14742 bp, 13 predicted proteins | sample MeOH1_35cm_T4_19_FD_203715 | JGI IMG/M metagenome (GOLD analysis project Ga0255338, IMG submission 203715) | Sandy soil microbial communities from University of British Columbia, Vancouver, Canada - MeOH1_35cm_T4_195 | ecosystem: Engineered > Artificial ecosystem > Sand microcosm > Unclassified ...
GCCGAGAAGATCAGGCCGTCCAACAACGCGGACCCCTGTCGTTCAGCCAGGCTGGGATGATCGGCGTCGAGGCTTATCAGATCGGCCGGCAGGCCGGGCGCGATACCGGGCGCCGCGCCGCAAGCCGCCGCGCCGCCCGCCAGCGCCGCGCGATATAGCGCCTCGCCGGTCGATCGGTTCGCGCCGCCCGCGAAGACGTTGCGGCTCAGGCATGCGAGGCGCTGGCCATATTCGAGCAGCCGCAGTTCCTCGGTCGCATCGACCAGGACGTTCGAATCCGAACCGATGCCGTATCGGCCGCCATGTCGGAGGAAGGCTTCGGCCGGGAACAGGCCGTCGCCCAGATTGGCCTCGGTGATCGGACACAGCCCGACGGTCGCGCCGCTGGCAGCGATCCCCTGGATCTCTTCGTTGGTGACGTGGGTGGCGTGGACGAGGCACCAGCGATCATCGACGGGCGCATGATCGAGCAGCCATTCCACCGGTCGTTGCCCAGACCAGGCGATGCAGTCCTCGACCTCGCGGCGCTGCTCCGCAATGTGAATGTGCACGGGTCCCTCCCGCACCATGCCGGCGACTGCGCCCAACTCGATCGGGGAGACAGCGCGCAGGCTGTGGGGGGCGACACCGAGCACCGCATCTTCGAGGCTACGAAGTGCGGCGCGACCTGCATCGAGGAGCTGGGCGAATCCGTCGAGATCGTGGACAAAGCGTCGTTGACCCTGTCCCGGCGGCGCTGCGCCGAATCCGGAATAGGCGTAGAATACCGGCAGCAGCGTCAGCGCGATGCCGCTCTCGGCGGCAGCGCCGGCGATTGCCGCGCTCATCTCGGCGGGATCGGAGAAGGGCGCACCGTCGCGATCGTGGTGAAGATAATGGAACTCCCCCACCCGCGTGAAGCCGCTTTCCAGCATTTCCACATAGGCCATCGCCGCGATGGCGCGCATATCGTCAGGTGTCACCCGGTCGACGAAGCGGTACATGATGTCGCGCCAGGTCCAGAAGCTGTCGCTGCCTGCGCCGCGGGTCTCGGCGAGGCCGGCCATCCCGCGCTGGAACGCGTGGCTGTGCACATTGGGCAGACCGGGCAGGGCGATTTTATGGTGCTCGTCTCCGGTCCGGCGGGCGACGTCACGCTCGATCGCGCGAACGCAACCACCTTCCGTCTCGATCCGAACGTTGTTGGCCCATCCGTCCACAAGGAGGGCGGTATCGAAGAAGAGCGATGTCGCGTCTTCGCGCTGCATGTTCACTGAACTTGCCTCCTGTCTCATATTATGTCTATACAAAATAGCGGGACGTCGCAATCCTGGCCCGAGTAATAAGAGGTTGTGTTCAGATGCGATGCGACAGGCTGTGGAAAGACGCCCGACTCGCGACGATGGCGGGGGACGGCCTTGGGCTGGTCGAAGATGGCCTGATTGCCGCGCGGGACGGCCGCATCCTTCATGCCGGCCCCGCCGCCGCCGCGCCGCATTTTGACGCCGTAGAAACGATCGGGTGCGACGGCCGCTGGATCACGCCGGGGCTGATCGACTGCCATACCCATCTCATCCATGCCGGCAACCGCGCGCATGAGTTCGAGCTGCGGCTGGCGGGTGCGTCCTATGAGGAGATTGCGCGCGCTGGCGGCGGGATCGTTTCGACGATGAAAGCAACGCGCGAAGCGAGTGAGGATGCGCTGGTCGCGAGCGCGCTGCCCCGCCTCGACGCGCTGATCGCGGAGGGTGCCACCACCGTCGAGATCAAGTCAGGCTATGGCCTGACCTGCGAGGACGAGCTGAAGATGCTGCGCGCGGCACGCCGGTTGGGTGACGAGCGGCCGGTACGGATCGCCACCACCTTCCTGGGTGCGCACGCGCTGCCGCCCGAATATGCCGGTGACGCCGACGGCTATATCGACGCGGTGTGCACCGAGATGATGCCAGCCGTCGCCCTTGAGGGTCTGGCCGACGCAGTCGATGCCTTTTGCGAAGGCATCGGTTTCACCCCCGCGCAGACGCAGCGCGTGTTCGACGCTGCAGCGGCACACGGCCTGCCGGTCAAGCTCCATGCCGAGCAACTGTCGAACCTCCACGGCGCAGCGCTTGCGGCGCGGGCGGGGGCGCTTTCGGCCGATCATCTCGAATATCTCGATGAGGCCGGGATCGCGGCGATGGCGGCGGCGGATACCGTCGCGACGCTGCTGCCGGGTGCCTATTATTTCGTGCGCGAGACCCGCCTGCCACCGATCGATGCCCTGCGCGCCGCCGGGGTGCCGATCGCGCTGGCGACCGATTGCAACCCCGGCACTTCACCGCTCAGTTCGCTGCTGCTGGTGATGAACATGGGCGCGACGTTGTTCCGCCTGACGGTCGACGAATGCCTCGCCGGTGTGACGCGCAACGCGGCCCGCGCGCTTGGCCTCGCCGGCGAGATCGGGACGATCGAGGCGGGCAAGAGCTGCGACCTCGCGATCTGGGACATCGAGCGCCCCGCCGAACTCGTCTATCGCATGGGGCTGAACCCGCTCCATGCCCGCATCTGGAAGGGCCTATGAGCGACATATTGCTGAAACCCGGCGCCGTGCCGCTGTGCGACTGGCGCGCCATCTATCGCGGCGCGACAGCCCGGCTCGACCCGGCCTGCGCGCCGCTGATCGCGGCGAGCGCCGCGGCGGTCGAACGCATCCTGGCGAAGGGCAAGCCGGTCTACGGCATCAACACCGGCTTCGGGAAGCTGGCGAGCGTGCGGATCGGCGACGATGATCTCGCGACGCTCCAGCGCAACATCGTGCTGAGCCACGCTGCCGGCACCGGCTCCGCTTCCCCCATGGCCGTCGTGCGGCTGATGATGGCGCTCAAGCTCGCCAGCCTAGCGCAGGGAGCATCGGGCGTGCGGCCCGCCACGATCGAACTGCTCGAAGCGATGCTGCGCGCGCATCTGACCCCGGTGATCCCGGGCCAGGGGTCGGTCGGCGCCAGCGGCGATCTTGCGCCGCTCGCCCATATGGCGGCGACGATGATCGGGGTGGGCGAGATCGACATCGCCGGGCAGCGCCTGCCGGCATCGGCAGCGCTCGCCCGTGCCGGGCTGTCGCCGCTGACGCTCGGACCCAAGGAAGGGCTGGCACTGCTCAACGGTACGCAGTTCTCGACCGCCAACGCGCTGGCCGCACTGTTCGACACCGAAACCCTGTTCCAGTCGGCCCTGGTCACTGGTGCTCTTTCGACCGAGGCAGCCAAAGGATCGGACACGCCGTTCGATCCGCGCATCCACCAGTTGCGCCGCCAGCCGGGCCAGATCGAGACCGCCGAGGCGCTGCGCCGGCTGATGGAGGGATCGGCGATCCGCGCCAGCCATCTGGAGAATGACGCGCGCGTGCAGGACCCCTATTGCCTGCGCTGCCAGCCGCAGGTGATGGGCGCGGTGCTCGACCTGCTGCGTCAGGCCGCGACGACACTGGGCGTCGAAGCCAATGGCGTATCCGACAATCCACTGATCTTTCCCGACACCGACGAAGCGCTGTCGGGCGGCAATTTTCACGCCGAGCCGGTCGCTTTCGCCGCCGACATGATCGCGCTTGCCATCTGCGAGATCGGATCGATCGCCGAGCGGCGGATCGCGATGCTGGTTGATCCGGCGCTGTCGGGGCTTCCCGCCTTCCTGACCCCACAGCCGGGGCTCAACTCGGGCTTCATGATTGCGCAGGTGACCGCCGCCGCGCTCGTCTCCGAGAACAAGCAGCGGGCCACCCCGGCGAGCGTCGATTCGATCCCGACCTCCGCCAACCAGGAGGATCACGTCTCGATGGCCGCGCACGGCGCGCGCCGGCTGCTCGACATGGCGGCTAATTGCGGCGCGATCATCGGGATCGAACTGCTGGCCGCGACGCAGGGCTGCGACTTCCATGCGACGCTCCGGTCGAGCGCGGCACTCGAGGCCGCTCGCGCGCGGCTGCGGCGCGACGTGCCGATGCTCGATCACGATCGCTATTTCTACCCCGATATGGAAGCCGCCAACGCGATCGTCCGCACGGGCGCCCTGATCGATGCGACAGGGATCGCGTTGCCGGGGGTGGCATGATGGAGGACTGGCTCGAAATCCATCGCGGAAATGCGCCGCTGGTGATCGGCTTTCCCCACACCGGCACTGACATCCCCGCTGATATCGAGGCCCGCTTCCTGTCGCCCTGGCTGGCGCGGAAGGACGCCGACTGGTGGATCGAGCGGCTCTATGCGTTCGCGCGCTCACTCGACGTGACGACGGTGCGCACGCGCATTTCGCGTAGCGTGATTGACGTGAACCGCGATCCGTCTGGCGCGTCGCTCTATCCCGGCCAGGCGACGACCGGATTATGCCCGACGACCAGCTTCGCGGGCGAACCGCTCTATGCCGGCACACCGCCGGATGCGGCCGAGATCGACCGCCGGCGCGCCACCTGGTTCGATCCTTATCATGCCGCGCTGTCGGCCGAGATCGCGCGGCTGCGCGCGGCGCACGACAAGGTTGTGCTCTACGACGCGCATTCGATCCTGAGCCATATCCCCCGGCTGTTCGATGGCACGCTGCCGCAGTTCAACATCGGCACCAACGGCGGCACGACCTGCGATCCGGCACTGACCCGCGCCGTCGAGACCGTCGTGGTGGCCAGCGGGCGGGATCACATCGTTGACGGACGCTTCCGGGGCGGCTGGACCATACGCCATTATGGGCGGCCGGAAAGGGGCGTGCACGCGATCCAGATGGAGCTGGCGATGCGCGGCTACCTGGCTGAACCAGACGCCATCACCGCTGAAAACTGGCCTGCGCTCTTCGATCCGGCGACGCCGCTGATCGCCGATCTCACCCAGATCCTGCAGGCGTGCCTCGCCTTCGCTCGACATTGAAAGGACCATTTGTGACTCGCTTCGACAATAGCCGCGTCATCAGGCCTGCAACGGGAAGTACCCTGTCCGCGAAAAGCTGGCTGACCGAGGCGCCGCTGCGCATGCTGATGAACAACCTCCACCCCGATGTCGCCGAGCGGCCCGAGGAACTGGTGGTCTATGGCGGCATCGGCCGCGCCGCGCGCAATTGGGAATGCTTCGACAAGATCGTCGAGACGCTGCGGCGCCTGGAGGATGACGAGACGCTGGTCGTCCAGTCGGGCAAACCGGCCGGCGTCTTCAAGACCCATGCCGATGCGCCGCGCGTGCTGATCGCCAATTCGAACCTCGTCCCCAAATGGGCGACCTGGGAACATTTCGACGAGCTCGATCGCAAGGGTCTGGCGATGTACGGCCAGATGACCGCGGGATCGTGGATCTATATCGGCACGCAGGGGATCGTGCAGGGCACCTATGAGACTTTCGTCGAGATGGGCCGGCAGCATTATGATGGCGACCTTTCCGGCCGGTGGCTGCTGACGGCGGGTCTTGGCGGCATGGGCGGGGCGCAGCCGCTTGCGGCGGTGATGGCGGGCGCGTCGTGCCTTGCGATCGAGTGCCAGCAGAGCCGGATCGAGATGCGCCTTCGCACCGGCTATCTCGACCGGAGCGCCACGACGATCGACGAGGCACTTGCCATCATCGACCGGGCCAGGGTGGAGAAGAAGCCGGTCTCGGTCGGGCTGCTCGGCAACGCCGCCGAACTGCTGCCGGAAATGTTCGCGCGCGGCATCCGGCCCGACCTGCTGACCGACCAGACGAGCGCGCACGACCCCGTCAACGGCTATCTGCCCGCCGATTGGAGCGTCGAGCGCTGGATCGCATCGCGCGAGCAGGACCCTGCAGGGGTGGCCGCCGCGGCAAAGGCTTCCATGGCCACGCACGTCCGGGCGATGCTCGATTTCCAGGCGGCCGGCGTTCCAACCGTCGATTACGGCAATAACATCCGGCAGGTTGCCAAGGACGAGGGGGTTGCCGACGCCTTTGCCTTTCCAGGCTTCGTCCCTGCCTATATCCGCCCACTATTCTGCCGCGGCATCGGTCCGTTCCGCTGGGTCGCGCTTTCGGGCGATCCCGAGGATATCTACAAGACCGATGCCAAGGTGAAGGAGTTGTTGCCCGACGACACGCACCTCCACCGCTGGCTCGACATGGCGCGCGAGAAGATCCAGTTCCAGGGGCTCCCGGCGCGCATCTGCTGGGTCGGCCTGGGCGACCGACATCGCCTCGGCCTCGCCTTCAACGAGATGGTCGCGTCGGGCGAGCTCAAGGCGCCGGTGGTGATCGGGCGCGATCATCTCGACAGCGGATCGGTCGCGAGCCCCAATCGCGAGACGGAGGCGATGAAGGACGGCAGCGATGCGGTGTCCGACTGGCCGCTGCTGAATGCGCTGCTCAACACGGCAAGCGGTGCGACCTGGGTATCGCTGCATCATGGCGGCGGGGTCGGGATGGGCTATTCGCAACATAGCGGCATGGTGATCGTGGCCGATGGTACGGAGGCTGCGGCCCGGCGGATTGGCCGCGTCCTGTGGAACGATCCGGCGACCGGTGTCATGCGTCATGCCGACGCCGGCTACGACAGCGCGATTGATTGTGCCCGGGAGAAGGGGCTCGACCTGCCGGGGATTCTCGGCTGACCATGATCCTGCTGCGCGCCGCCGACCGCGTTGCGGTACCGTGGAAGAATGGCGGCGGCGTCACCCGTGAGGTCGCCACCTTTCCGCCCGGCGCGGGCATGGCGGATTTTGGCTGGCGGGTGAGCATCGCCGACGTGGCGGCGGCAGGCCCCTTTTCGCGCTTCGACGGGGTCGATCGCGTCCTGACCGTGCTGGAGGGAGGCCTGCGGCTGGAGATCGCGGGCGACGCGGCGGCGACCGTGCTCGGGCCGGGCGACCGGCACTCCTTCGCCGGAGAAGCCGCGGTGACCGGAATCCCGATCGGAGGGGCGGTGCGCGACCTGAACGTCATGGTCCGCCGCGGCTCGTGGTCAGCCCGGATCGAGCCTTTCCGATCTGACCACGTGATGGGCGAGGTGCGGATCGCCATCGCCTTGCAGTCTTGCGGCGCGTTCGAGCCGCTTGACGCACTCCTGATGGATTCAGGAGACGAGTTGCCTCCCGGCTTCATCGGCCATCTGGTCAGGCTTGTCCGCGAGGAAGGGCGATAGCGCGCATAGCAGCCTGCGATCAGTTCCAGCTGATTGCCTGTCGGGGATTTGCCGGGACGACCGCCCGGAAATTTCCGAAGCGCGGAAAGTGGACGCCGCAGCGACGGCTGACAGTGGCCTCAGCCGATGCGGACGACGAGCTTGCCGGTGACGCTGCCCGACTGGCTCACCTCCTGCGCTTCCTTTGCCTGATCGAGCGGAAAGGCCCGGTCGATGCGCAATGTGAACGAGCCTGACGAGCACAGCCCTGCCATAGCGGCGCACAATCGTGCCGGCTCAACGGGTGGGCCGTGCGAGAACTTCGCGCCATATTGTTCGGCCGAAAAGTCGGCGACCGAAAGCACGTGGGTTGGGTCACCGACAATCCGGATCAGTTCCGGGATGATCCCCGAGCCGGCGACATCGATAGCCGCGTCGACGCCGGATGGCGCAAGCTCGCGCACCCGATCCTCAAGCCCATCGCCGTAAGTGGTGGGTATGGCGCCAAGTTCGCGAAGATAGTCGTGGTTCCTCAAGCTCGCCGTGCCGATCACGGTGATGCCGCGCAGTCGCGCAAGCTGGACGATCGCCGTGCCCACGCCTCCTGCCGCACCGCTCACCAGTAGGGCCTGACCTTGCTCTACGCCGACTTGGTCGAGCGCGCGGATAGCGGTGTCGGAAATGACCGGGAGTCCTGCCGCGACCTCGAATGAGACATTGTCTGGCTTGATCGCCCAGTGAGTCAGGATCGCCTGCTCGGCCATCATATTCCGGCCGAACCCGAAGACCGCATCGCCGATCGCAACGTCAGTCACACCGGGGCCGACCTCGTCCACGATGCCTGAGCCCTCCACGCCGAGACCGGCAGGAAAATGCACCTCTTCGAATTCGCGATATTGCCCCTCGCGTCGCTTCCAGTCCGATGGATTCACCCCGGCGGCACGGACCTTGATCCGCACTTCGCCGGGGCCGACATGTGGAGCCGCAACCTCGACTAAGCGCAGCACGTCGGGGCCGCCATATTCGTGAAACTCGATCGCCTTCATCATGGCGCCCCATCTGTGGCGGCGTCAGTCGACACCGACAAAACGCCACTAGCCCGATGCGCTAGTAGCCATTCTTTTGGAGACGCTGGCCAACCAATGCGGAACGCATGGCTGACTTATATTCGACCGATCAGAAAGCGAAAGCGCGCCTTCGATGATCGCTTTTCGCGACGACAGTCGTTTAGGCCAAGTCGGCCGGTAAATCAACCGATTGGCCGCTGTGGAGGTACTGGTGGTAACATGTTTCCCATCAGTCGCTCCAATTGCGGAGGCCTATGACCGGGCGACGACGGCCATCGCCGCCTGCATGCCCGGAACCATCCTAAACCCCGACCTGGTTTTTTCCGGCGTCCCCGGGGAACACTGCCGCAGCTTTGGCCCCTCGTTCAGCCAGCGTCCTGGAGTGGCGATGACGTTGTCGCAGCGCGAGCCGCCGTAGCGGCCGGCTCCGGGAGCGGCGGAGTGGTGTTTAGCGAGAAGCGGATGAACAAGGCCAGGCACTCGACACCGATCGAGACCTCACGTTCGAGACGCGCCAGATGCCGGTCCCGCTGGTCGAGCGGATTGGCGATCGCCGCTTCGCGCCGTTCGTCGGCGTCGGGTAACAAGAACGATGCGATATTCGCGCGAGTCGGACAACAAGCGGCGTCCTCCGGGGTGGCTTCGCTGCTGATTCGAACCGAGACGAGCCCGATCCACTGTCCGAGCGGCCCTTCGAATCCGGCATGGAAATTCGCGGCCAGCTGCTTCCGTGGTGCTTCCGTGGTGCTTCCGTGCGCAAACCCAGTCCGCAAGCCTCTCGCGTGGATCTGGCTTAACGCTTTGGGTTCAATGAAGAAAATGGCGCACCCGACAGGATTCGAACCTGTGGCCTCTGCCTTCGGAGGGCAGCGCTCTATCCAGCTGAGCTACGGGTGCCAAGACGACGGCGCCTAGCAAAGCCGGCGCGGCTACGCCAGCCCGTTTCGATACGGTTCAGTGTTTCGGGACCAGTTTGATCGGCTGGAACTCGCCCAGGCCGCATGTCGGGCCGGGGCCGGCGGATCCGCGTAGCACGGTGATCGTATCGACCGAGCATAGTTGGCCGATCGAGGTCTTGTAGGCGAAGCTCTCGTCAAAAGCGAGGCTCGGGCAGGCGGACGGCAGCGTGTTGCGGTAGATCTTGCCGTCGTTCATTTCGAAATCGATTACCCAGTCATTGCGCACATGGCTCTGGCGAATGCGGCTGGTCTGGATGCAGCTTTCGGCCTTTCCGTCCGGGATCGCCTCCGGAATCACGTTGCGGTCCTTCGCGCCACCCGGGGCGGCGACGGCGGCGATGGCGAGGGCGATCAGGACCATACGCATGCGACTATTCCTCCTTTGGTGCGCCGCGCTTCGGGGCCGGCGTCTTGGGCTTGTAGGCGCAGAGATCCCGAACCACGCAGCGCCAGCATTCGGGAGTTCGTGCCTTGCACACATATCGGCCGTGCAGGATTAACCAGTGATGAGCATGGAGGCGGAAGGGCTGGGGCACGACCTTGTCGAGCACGAGTTCCACCGCCAGCGGCGTCTTGCCGCGCGCCAGCCCGGTGCGATTGCCGACACGAAAGATATGCGTGTCGACCGCGAACGTCTCCGCCCCGAACGCCACGTTCATCACCACGTTCGCGGTCTTGCGTCCGACCCCCGGCAGCGTCTCCAGGGCAGCGCGGTCGGCGGGAACCACGCTGCCATAGTCAGCGATCAGCTTCTCGGAGAGGGCGATGACGTTCTTCGCCTTGGTGTTGAACAGCCCGATCGTCTTGATGTGCTGCTTCAGGCCCTCCTCGCCCAGCGCGACCATCTTTTCCGGCGTGTCGACTTCGGCGAACAGGCGCCTTGTCGCCTTGTTGACGCCGATATCGGTCGCCTGGGCCGACAGGGCGACCGCGACGAGCAGGGTGTAGGGATTGGAATATTCGAGTTCGGTCTCCGGGTGCGGATCGTCCGCCGCGAGCCGCGCGAAGAACTCGACGACGTCCGCCTTCTTCAAAGCCCGAGCACCTCGCCCATCTGATAGCGCCCGGCAGGCTTGTCGGCGAGCCACAGCGCGGCCGTGATCGCGCCACGGGCGAAGATTTCGCGGCTCTCGGCGCGGTGGCCGATCTCGATCCGCTCGCCCGTGCCGGCAAAGACCACCTGGTGATCGCCCGGCACCGATCCGCCGCGCAGGCTTGCAAAGCCGATGGTGCCCTCGGCCCGTGCGCCGGTCAGCCCGGCGCGGTCCTCCACCTTCACCTCGGCAAGCGTGACGCCCCGTCCGGCCGCTGCGGCTTCGCCCAGCAGCAGTGCGGTACCCGAGGGCGCATCCACCTTGTGGCGATGGTGCATCTCGACGATCTCGATGTCCCAGTCGGTACCGAGCCGCGTTGCCGCTTCGCGCACCAGCCGTGCGAGCAGGGTGACGCCGAGCGACACCGTCCCGGTCTGCAGCACCGCGACCTTCGCCGCAGCCGCATCGATCAGCGCATGATGTCCCGACGACAGGCCGGTCGTGCCGACCAGAATGGGGGTGCCCATTGTGACGGCAGCGGCGAGATTCGCTTCCAACGCGGAGGGTACGGAAAAGTCCACCAGGACGTCTGCCGCCTCGGCCAGCGCCAGCGGGTCGCCATTGGCGTCGATCCCGCCGGCGAGCGATGCGCCCATGTCAGAGACCACGCCAGCGAGCGCCTGTCCCATCCGTCCGGCGCTACCGATGATGCCGATCGCGGTCATGGCTTTTCCGACTCCCGAAACTCCCGCTTCCGCCGGGATATTGTTGTACCTGTCGAGCCCGTCCTCCGGGATCGGCGCGCAGATGCCACAACGCGACGGGATAGGACAGGGGGCGCTTCGGCTGTCGCCGTCGCTCGCCCGCCTGAAATCATCGCATCAGCCGCGAGGCGTGCCACTACGCCCGTCTCGGCGGGAGGCTTGAAGGTTATGGTCGCTATCGCCGAAATATCGGGCTTGTCGATGCGCAAGTATCGAACGCAGCCGGCCAACAGAAACGACTCTGGGCATTGTTGCCGTGTGAAGCCGAGATGGCTGGGTGTACGGGAGATGCTCGATCTGACGATAAGAATGCGGCGACGTACTTTGGGATGCTGGATGAAAGTACGTCGTTAGCAGCGGCGCATGCTGCGCCAATCGTCGGACGCGACAGGAGAGATACAATGACGACCCCGGATTCGACCACGATCTTCGGCCCCAATCAGTTCGTGACCGGCGTACGCGGCTGGACCGGTTCCGACGTCGTCCTCACCGGGAACAGCACGGGCGACGGCCCGACGACTGCGCTGATCTATGTCGGCCCGCTGACCCCAACCGACAGCGCAGGCCTCTATCCCAATCCGCCGGTTCTTACGGGGCAGACGGTGACGAGTTCCACCTTCTACGGGCCGGACACCTTCCTGTTCAATCCGACACTTGGTGAAGGCAATATCCGGGCGGTCGGCAGCTACCAATATGCCGAGAGCGACGTGATCAATCACGGCATGATCTATCAGGGCCCGCCCCAGGGCGGCGGCCTCTGGACCCAGATCGACGTGCCCAGCAGCGCCGTCGGCGGCAGGACGGTGTGGAACACCATTGCGCACAGCACGATGGGCGATCTCGTCGTCGGGAACTATGATCTGCAGGGCGTGCCCTTGTCCGCCAACGCCTTCATCTATGATATCGCCAGGGATCGCTGGACGCTGTTCGATCTGCCCGGCTGCACCCTGACGACCGCCTATGGCATCTGGCAAAATGGTATCGGGAGCAGCAGCTACACAATCGTCGGCGGCACGCGCAGCGGGCACGGCATCAACCAGGGCATGATCGTGCGCTATGATTCCGCGAGCGGCGCGTTCAGCGACCTCAAGCTGTACAGCTATCTCAACCAGCCCGCCCTCGTCACCCATTTCGAGGGGATCGTCGCGACGCCCGCGGGCTTCAACCTGGCAGGCGGATCGAGTGGCGCGTCCGCCCTGCTTGCCTCGATCACCGTCAATCCGGACGGGTCCTACAGCGATGCCACCTGGATTCCCTATGCCTATCCCGGGGCGACGATCACCACCGGCAACAGCATCTATCAAAATGCGTTGATGGGCATTTTTGCCGTGTCCGGCACGAAAGGCGTGCAGAGTTATGTCGCGACCTTTGCCCCCGAGACCATTTGACCGAACGCAAGGCGGCAGCGCGCGCGCCGCGGCATCTTCCTCGGCAACAACAGGTAGAGGAACGATATGAGCACCCCCGGACATGATCTTCACGCGATTTTCCCCGCAGATGGCGAAGCGCTGCACGCGCTCAAGCTCGAGAACGAGCATTTCCGGGTATTGGCCGAGCAGGAGCATCAACTGCAGAAGGAAATCGACCGGATCGAGGCGGGCCTCGATCCAGCCGCCGACGACCGTGTCGAGCGACTCAAGAAGAACCGGCTTGCGGTGCTCGACGAGATCGCATCGCTGATTGCGACGCGAAAGGCGGCGTGATGGCGGGGCAGGATGCGCTTCGGCAGGCGTTGGCCGATCGGCTTGCCGTGCTCCAGGGTAGGGTCGAGCGGATCGAGACTGAAATGGCGCGGCCGCTTGACGCCGATTTCGTCGAGCAGGCGGTCGATCGCGAGGATGACGAGGCAGAAGACGCGCTGGAATCCGCTGCCCTGGTCGAGATTGCCGCGATCCGGGCAGCCCTCGCGCGGCTAACCGCCGGGACCTATGGCGCGTGCGTTACGTGCGGCGAGGAGATCGCGCCGGCCCGGCTGGAAGCGATGCCCGCGGCCAGCCAGTGTATCGCCTGTGCGAGCGCCGCCACCGGCTGATCGGGCCGCGGCGATCCCCGCAGCGACCAGTTCGCGGCGCGCCGCATCGAAAGCCGCTCTGAAGGCGGGTTTCGTCATCAGCCTCTCCGCGATCAGGGCGCCGAGCATCTGCCCGGCGCTGACGTCGCTGCGGAAATGCTGCCCGCAAACGATCCGGCTTTGTGCGTAACGCGCCGAGCGAGCGAGGATCGGCGCCGCCTTCTCGGGAACCAGCCGCGCCAGGATTTCACCCATGGAGAAGGCCATGGAGGTGTGCCCGCTCGGGTAGCTGGACAGCGGGTCGTCGTTGCGCTTGCAACTCTTCAGGCTCGTGTCGATCGCATAGGGGCGCGGCCGCTTGAATTCGTCCTTGCCGCGGTCGACCGTCGCCTTCTCGCTCGCGCGAACCAGGGCGAGCAGGGCCGAGGTTGCCGGCAACCGATCGAGATCGAACCCCGGGCCTAGCACTTCGGCGAAGATCGTCGCGCTTTTCGTGTCGCCGTCCAGTCGGGCCGCTGCTTCCTCGGTCGCGGTGCGCGCAGCTTCCGCGGCGTGGAGTTCCGCCAGTTCCGCCCGCGCCTGCGCACTGCCTGTCGCAGGCGGCGCGGGCAGCACCAGCGCCGGATCGAGATCCCGTGCCGAGAGCAGTGGTGCCGCCTTTGGTGCGGGGATCGCGGCGGCAAGCGCTGCCGCGATCAGGAGTGCCGCATTCATCAGAAACTCAGAGTGATGTCGCCGGTAAAGGCGCGGCCGGTCTGGAAGAAATACTGGTCATAAGGGTAGGAGGTGACGCCCGAGGCGGTAACCGACTTGCCCTGGTTGATATTCGTAACGCGCTTCGAATCGAACAGATTGTTGACTTCCACGCCGATGCGGACCGGGCCGATATCGTAGCGCGCCGACAGGATCGCGCTGTTGTAGCCGTTGCTCTGGTAGCGGGAATCCTCGCCGTCCACGAACCACTGGCGGCCGGTATATTTGTCGATCAGCGAGAAGCGGATTGGCCCATGCTTGTATAGGATGCCGGCCGCAGCGGTATATTCGGGCGCGTTGGCGACCTGCTTATGGGTGTCGCCGGTCTTGGCGTAGTTGCGCGAGCCGTTGGCGAAAACCGCAATGCCGTGCGGAAAGGCATAGGTGATTTGGCCTTCCAGCCCCTTATATTGCACCGCGCCCTGGTTGTAATACACGACGCCCTCGCCGGGGACGGTCGACGTGATCGAGGCGAACTTGTTCGTGAAATCGATCTTGTAGGCATCGACATCAATTGAGAGATTGCCGCCATGATAGACCACGCCGGCCTGATAGTTGGTCGAGCGCTCCGGTTCGACCGTCGAGAGCCCGGGCGTAAGAACGTACAGAACGCTTAACGGCGGGGCGAGGAAGCCGCGCGCATATTGCCCATACACTGCCAGCTTGTCGCTCACCGCATAGTTGATCGTCGCGAAGGGCAGATTGGCGGAATAGGTGCTGCTCAGCTTCTGCGGAATACGTGTCGTCTGGTTATACAGGGCGTCGATCTGGCGGTTGAAGTCGACATGCTTGAACCCCGGCGTAATCTTCAGTCCGGCGATGGGCCGCAATTCCAGTTCGACGAATTCTTCGGTATGATTGCCGTGCGAATTCTGGTCGAACTTGATGTTTGCCGGAGTTGGCAACGTGGCGCCGGTGATCGGGTCCTTCACCGCCTTCTCGGCATAGTTTGGTGCGCCGGTGACGAGATTGACGTCGCGCTGCTGCCGATAGGTGTTCGACCATTCGATCCAGGCGCCAGCCGTGATCGCGCCGAAGCCGAAATCGATCCGCGTCTTGGCGATGTCGCCGAATACGCGGTATTTGTTGGTCTTGGTG
>Ga0255338_1004380_pt1 | contig 14741 bp, 14 predicted proteins | sample MeOH1_35cm_T4_19_FD_203715 | JGI IMG/M metagenome (GOLD analysis project Ga0255338, IMG submission 203715) | Sandy soil microbial communities from University of British Columbia, Vancouver, Canada - MeOH1_35cm_T4_195 | ecosystem: Engineered > Artificial ecosystem > Sand microcosm > Unclassified ...
GACCCCGCCCTGGACGTTGACCGCGTCCGGCACCAGCTCGCCGCCGAGGGCGAGCCGCACCGAGCGGGCCACGGCGATGCCGGCCTTCTCCTGCGCCTCGTCGGTGGACGCACCGAGGTGCGGGGTGGCGACGACGTTCTCCAGCTCGAACAGCGGCGAGTCGGTGCACGGCTCCTTGGCGAAGACGTCCAGGCCGGCGGCGGCGATCTGGCCGGTCTTGAGGGCGTCGTACAGCGCCGCCTCGTCGACGATGCCGCCGCGCGCGGCGTTGACCAGCACCAGGCTGGGCTTGGCCAGGGCCAGCTGCTCGGCGCCGATCAGGCCGACCGTCTCAGGGGTCTTGGGCAGGTGCACGCTGACGAAGTCGGCCTCGGCGAGCAACTCGTCGAGGGTGACCATCCGGACGCCCATCTGCGCGGCCCGGCCGGCCTGCACGTAGGGGTCGTAGGCGATGACGTTCATGCCGAAGGCCGACAGGCGCTGGGCCACGAGGACGCCGATCCGGCCGAGCCCGACGATGCCGACGGTCTTCTCGTAGAGCTCGATGCCGGTGTACTTCGAGCGCTTCCACTCGCCGTTGCGCAGCGCCGCGTGCGCCGGGCTGATGTGCCGCGCCGCGGCGAGCATGAGCGCGACCGCGAGCTCGGCCGCGGAGACGATGTTGGAGGTCGGCGCATTGACGACCATCACGCCGTTCTGGGTGGCTGCCTTCACGTCGACGTTGTCGAGCCCGACGCCGGCACGCGCCACGATCTTCAGCTTCTTCGCCGCGGCGAGCGCCTCCCCGTCGACCTTCGTGGCCGAGCGGACCAGGATCGCGTCGACGTCGGCGATCGCGGCCAGCAGCTCGACACGGTCGGCGCCGTTGCAGTGCCGGATCTCGAAGTCGGGGCCGAGGGCCTCCACGGTCGCCGGGCTGAGCTCCTCGGCGATCAGAACGACGGGCTTGGTCACGTCAGAATCCTTCGGGGTTGTGAAGTCGGCTGCACGACGCTGTGCCCTCGTCGACTCTACCGGACCCACCCTCCGTTCCCGGCTCGATATTCGCCTGCGGAGCGGGTGCCGGACCGGCGCCGGACGCCCGTCGAAGAAGTTGGTAGGACGAGGCTGAGATTGCCCTGAGCGCGGGCGGGTTCCGGCCTCCCGGCTGCCATCCTTCGCTCGTGGAGAACTGCCCGCACTGCGATGCGCCCCTCAAGCCGGCCGCGACCTTCTGCCTCACCTGCGACAACCCCGTGGCCCCCGAGACCAGCCGGCTGTCGGTCGGGGAGGCCGTGACCGTGTCGGTCGGCCGACCGCTCGTCGGCCTGGCGGTGGTCGCGGGCTGCCTGCTGGCGCTGGGCGCCGCGACCTACGGCGGTGTCGCCTACGTGCACCACCAGCACCACCAGTCGAGGCAGCAGGTGCTCGACGACGTCAGGCAGGGCACCACCTTGCTCGTCGACGCCGAGGGTGGCCAGTCCCGTGCGTGCCACCGGGCCGGGACCGTCCTGGCCGGGCTCCCCCAGGACATCGAGCGCGAGTGCGCCGCGATCGTCGGCGACGACCCGGGTGCGCGGGTGGTGGCGGTGAGCGTCGACCGCCTGGACCTGCAGGGCGCGAAGGGCACCGCCCACGTGCACGCCACCATCGCCGACGCGAGTGGCACCCACGTCCTCGACCGGGTCGTGGACCTCGTCCACGGCCGTCGCGAGTGGCGGATGGACTGGAGCGGTCACCGGGAGATCTGAGCCGCGACCCGCGAGGGAGAGGGGCCCGAAACCCGGTTGTCGGCCGGCGATGGGCCGTCGTACCGTCGAGAGGTCAGTGCTCCCGAGCCGAGAGGTCTCCGATGCTCCGTTGAGGGTCGACCGGTCCATTCCGTTCCCACTCTCCTGGAGCCTCCATGTCTCTCGCGTTCCACGACGTCGTCGTGCGCTGGTCCGACGGCGACCTCGTCCTCGACCGGTTCAGCGCCACCATCCCCGACGGCCGGTCCGGCCTGGTCGGGCTCAACGGCAGCGGCAAGTCGACGCTGCTGCGGCTGCTGGCCGGCGACCTCACCCCGACCGGCGGGTCGGTCACCAGGCCTGACCGGGTCGGGTGGCTGCGCCAGGACCTCGTCCTGCGCGACGACGAGCCGGTCGACGTCCACCTGGGCATCGACCGGGTACGACGGTCCCTGCGGGCGATCGAGCGCGGCGACGTCGACCCGCGGCACTTCGACGTCGTCGGCGACGACTGGGACGTCGAGGAGCGGGCGGTCGCCGAGCTGGACCGCCTCGGCCTCCCGGTCGACGTCCTCGACCGGCGCCTCGGCGAGCTCAGCGGCGGCGAGGTGATGCGGCTGGCCCTGGCCGGCGTACTCCTCCAGCGCCCCGACGCGCTGCTGCTCGACGAGCCGACGAACAACCTCGACCGCGAGGCGCGGGCGCACCTCCACGGCTTCGTCGCGGGCTACCGCGGCACGCTCGTCCTGGTCAGCCACGACCGGGAGCTGCTGGAGGTCGTCGACCGGATCGGCGAGGTGCGCGCGGCGCCCGACCGCTCCGGTGCCCGGTCGCTGACCTGGTACGGCGGCGGCTGGTCGGTCTACGAGAGCGCCGTCGCCGCCGAGCAGGGCGCCGCCGAGCAGTCGGTGGCGGCGGCACGCAACGACGTACAGCGCCAGCGGCGCGAGCTCGCCGACACCCAGGTGGCGCTCGCCCGGCGCAAGCGCTACGGCGACAAGATGGCCCAGTCGGTGCCGAAGATCGTGGCCGGCGCGAAGAAGCGGGCGGCGCAGGAGTCGGCCGGCAAGCTCCGGGCCACCCAGCAGGCCCGGCTCGCGGACGCCCGGGCCCGGCTCGACGACGCGGCCGAACGGTTGCGCGAGGACCGTGAGATCGCCGTCGACCTGCCGGCCACCGAGGTGCCGCGCGGCCAGGGCGTGCTGCTGCTCGACGAGGTCCGGCTGCGGACCGGCCGGGTCCTCAGCCTGGAGCTCCGCGGGCCCGAGCGGGTCGCCGTGACCGGCGCGAACGGATCCGGCAAGTCCACCTTGCTGCACACGGTGGTGGGCGACCTCGCGCCGACCGGGGGCGTGCTCGACCTCCGGGTGCCGACCCGGCTGCTGCCCCAGCGCCTGGGTCTGCTCGACCCGGCCCGCAGCATCGTCGACAACGCCCAGGAGCGGGCGCCGACGGCCGAGCCGAACCAGGTCCGCGCGGCGCTCGCGCGCTTCCTGTTCCGCGGACGCGCGGCCGACCGGCTGGTCGGGGCGCTGTCGGGCGGCGAGCTGTTCCGGGCGACGCTCGCGTGCCTGCTGCTCGCGGAACCGGCGCCGAGGCTGCTGCTGCTCGACGAGCCGACCAACAACCTCGACCTGGCCAGCGTGCGTCAGCTGGTCACCGCCCTGGCGTCGTACCGCGGGGCGCTGGTCGTGGCCAGCCACGACGAGCCGTTCCTCGCCGAGATCGGCGTCACTCGCCGGATCGAGCTGTGAGTCACCCGATCGGTGACGTCGCCCGGTCTCGACACACGGCGTCTTGATCAGTCGGTGCCGGACTCCATCGCCGCCTCCTCGAGGACGGCTTCCTCGTCGCCGGTGAGCTCCGGGTTGGCGGCGATGACCTCGGCGCCACCGGCCGGCAGCTCGCCGTAGAGGATGCCGTGCTCGACGACGACCTGGCCCTGCTCCATCGGCTGGGCGGCGTACTGCTCGAGCTTCGCGCGGGAGTCGGCGATGTCGAGGTTGCGCATCGTGAGCTGGCCGATCCGGTCGGTGGGACCGAAGGCGGCGTTCTCGGTGCGCTCCATCGACAGCTTCTCCGGGTGGTAGGAGAACGCCGGACCCTCGGTGCGCAGGACCGTGTAGTCCTCGCCGCGGCGCAGGCGCAGGGTGACCTCGCCGGTGACCAGCGAGGCGATCCAGCGCTGGATCGACTCCCGCAGCATCAGCGCCTGCGGGTCCAGCCAGCGGCCCTCGTAGAGCAGCCGGCCCAGCCGACGCCCCTCGGAGTGGTAGGTCGCGATGGTGTCCTCGTTGTGGATCGCGTTGAGCAGCCGCTCGTAGGCGATCCACAGCAGCGCCATGCCCGGTGCCTCGTAGATGCCTCGGGACTTCGCCTCGATGATCCGGTTCTCGATCTGGTCGGACATGCCCAGGCCGTGCCGGCCACCGATGGTGTTGGCCTCGTGCACGAGCGCCACGGCCCCGTTCTGCGGGTCGTCGTACGACGTGCCGTTGATCGCCACCGGACGCCCGGCCTCGAACCGGATCGTGACGTCCTCGGTGTCGATCTGCACGCTCGGGTCCCAGAACCGGACACCCATGATCGGCTCGACGGTCTCCAGGGAGACGTCGAGGTGTTCCAGCGTCTTGGCCTCGTGGGTGGCGCCCCAGATGTTGGCGTCGGTGGAGTAGGCCTTCTCCTGGGAGTCGCGGTAGGGCAGGTCCCGCTCGCTGAGCCAGGCGCTCATCTCGTGGCGGCCGCCGAGCTCGTTGACGAAGTCCGCGTCGAGCCACGGCTTGTAGATGCGCAGCGCGGGGTTCGCCATCAGGCCGTAGCGGTAGAACCGCTCGATGTCGTTGCCCTTGAAGGTGGAGCCGTCGCCCCAGATGTCGACGCCGTCCTCGTGCATCGCGCGCACCAGCATCGTGCCGGTGACAGCCCGGCCCAGCGGGGTCGTGTTGAAGTACGCGCGGCCGCCGGAGCGGATGTGGAAGGCGCCGCAGGCGATCGCGGCCAGGCCCTCCTCGACCAGCGGTGCCTTGCAGTCGACCAGGCGCGCGATCTCGGCGCCGTACTGTCCGGCGCGGCCGGGCACCGAGCCGATGTCCGGCTCGTCGTACTGCCCGATGTCAGCGGTGTAGGTGCACGGGATCGCGCCCTTCTCACGCATCCACGCGACCGCGACCGAGGTGTCGAGACCGCCCGAGAAGGCGATGCCGACGCGCTCGCCGGCGGGGAGGGAGGTGAGGACCTTGGACACCCGAGAAGTATGCATGATCCTGCATGACCATGCAAAACGGCGTCAGATCGCGCAACCGTCCGGGCCGCAGGCGTCCGCTCCCCCGACCAGGTCGAGCACCGGGTGCGCGTCGGCCCAGGCGCGCTCGAGCACCTGGGTGAAGACCTCGCTCGGCTGGGCGCCGGAGACGCCGTACTTGCGGTCGACGACGTAGAACGGCACCCCGGTCGCGCCCAGGGCGGCGGCCTCGCGGATGTCCGCCTCGACCGCGTCGGCGAACTCGTCACCGGCGAGGACCTCCTTCACGCGCACCTCGTCGAGGCCGACGCCGGTGGCGATCCGCAGGAGGGTGTCGTGGTCGGCGACGTTCTCGGTCTCGATGAAGTACGCCGAGAGCAGCGCCTCCTTGAGCCGGCCCTGGAGTTCGGCGCCACCGGTCTCGAGCGCGAGGTGGAGCACCCGGTGCGCGTCGACGGTGCTGACCCGCAGCGACCGGTGGTGCCGGAACAGCAGGCCCTCCTCGGCCGCGACCGCCTCGACCCGGTCGATCATCTGGCGACCGGCGTCCGGCCCGCCGCCGTACTTGCGGCCCAGCGCCTCGGCGACCGTCTCGACCGGCACCGTGGGCGCCGACGGGTCGAGCTCGAAGGACCGCCAGACGATGTCGACCTCGTGGTCGAACCCCGCCAGCGCCTTCTCCAGCCGGCGCTTGCCGATGTAGCACCACGGGCAGACGACGTCACTCCAGATCTCGATCCTCACGGCGGCCCCAACTCCTGGGGCGCCGGAATTGTTCCCGGCCAAGGTCGGTCCCGGCGGCGACCCCCGGTCGATGTGCACCCTGGGGCGACTGCATAGGTTGGCCCCCGTCGCCCGCTCCCCCGAGAGGACTCCCTCGTGTCGAAGTCGTTCCACGCTGCCTGGATCTACACCCTGCTCGGCCTGGCGGCCGGGTTGTTCTACCGGTCGTACACGAAGGCGAAGGACTTCGACGGCACCACCCAGCTCGCCGTGACCCACACGCACCTGCTCGCGCTCGGCATGCTGATGTTCCTGGTCGTGCTCGCCCTCACCGCGGTCCTGCCGATCGCCGAGCTGAAGCTGTTCACGCTGTTCTTCTGGTTCTACAACGCCGGCCTGGTCGTCACCGTCGCGATGATGGTCGTCCACGGGATCATCCAGGTCAACGGTGACGACGGGGAGAAGCCCGCGATCGCCGGGATCGCCGGCCTGGGCCACATCCTGATCACCGTGGGGCTCCTGCACCTCTTCCTCGCGCTGCGCAAGGGCATCGCGGCGAAGCAGCCGGCCATCGCCGGCTGACCCCGGACCACGGCCGACCCCGAGAGCCCTCAGGGTCGGCTCAGGGTCGGGTCCAGCGCTCTCCCCGATGTGCGTCGCGGCCGGTTGCCGCAAGGCTTCGGGACATGATCACCATCGATTCCCTCACTGTGAGGTACGGCCGCTTCACCGCGGTCGACGACGTCTCGTTCACGGCCCGTTCCGGGCGCGTGACCGGCTTTCTCGGGCCCAACGGCGCGGGGAAGTCGACGACCATGCGCGTGATGGTCGGGCTCACCAGGCCCACCACCGGCAGCGCCTCGATCTCCGGCCGCCCGTTCGCCGACCTGCCCAACCCGGGCCTCGAGGTCGGCGTCCTCCTCGACGCGTCGGCGCAGCACGCCGGGCGCACCGGGCGCGAGATCCTGACCATCGCCCAGCGCACGATGGGCCTGCCCAGCGCCCGCGTCGACCAGATGCTGCACCGGGTCAGCCTGACCGGCGCCGAGGCGGACCGCCGGGTGCGCAACTACTCGCTGGGCATGCGGCAGCGGCTCGGCATCGCCACCGCGCTGATCGGCGAGCCGGAGGTGCTGATCCTCGACGAGCCGGCCAACGGCCTCGACCCGGCCGGCATCCGCTGGATGCGCGACCTGCTCCGCGAGTACGCCGACCAGGGCGGCACCGTGCTGCTCTCGTCGCACCTGTTGCACGAGATCGAGGTGATCGCCGACGACCTCGTCGTGATCGGCAATGGCCGGATCGTCGCGCAGGGCACGAAGGCCGAGCTCCTCGAGGCGGCCGGGACCGTCGTACGGGCGGCCTCCCCGCACGCGCTCGCCACCGCGCTGGAGGCCGGCGGCATCAGCGCCACGGTCTCCCCCGACGGCGCCGTCCGCACCGAGGCCGACGCCACCCGGGTGGGTCAGGCCGCGCTCGCCGCCGGCATCGCCCTCACCGAGCTCAGGTCGGCCGACGGGGCCGGCCTGGAGGAGATGTTCCTCGAGCTCACCGCAGAGTCACAGCGTGAAGGAGTCGCAGCATGAGCACCACCGCGGTCACCCTCGAGCGCGAGGTCGCCGAACCCCGTTCCCGGAAGGCTCCCGCCCCGATCCCGATGTCACGGATCGTCGGGGTCGAGCTGCGCAAGATGTTCGACACCCGGTCCGGCTTCTGGCTGATGATGAGCGTCGGCATCGCGGCCGTGCTCGCCACGGCCGCGACGATCCTGTTCACCCCGCACGAGAACCTGAGCTACGACTCGTTCGCCGGCGCCATCGGCGTACCGATGACGATCATCCTGCCGATGATCGCGGTCCTCGCGGTGACCAGCGAGTGGAGCCAGCGCAGCGGGCTGACCACCTTCACCCTCGTGCCGCACCGGGGCCGGGTGATCACCGCGAAGCTGGTGTCCACCCTCCTGGTCGGCGTCGCCTCGATCGCGATCGCGTTCACCGTCGGAGCATTCGGGAACCTCGCCGGCAGCGCAATCCTGGGCATCGACACGACCTGGGACATCCCGCTCGAAAACATCGCGACGATCTTCCTCGCCGATGCCCTCGGGATGCTGATGGGGTTCACCCTCGGGGTCATGATCCGCAACAGCTCCGGGGCGATCGTCGGCTACTTCGTCTACGCGCTGGTCCTGCCGGCGTCACTGGGCACGCTGGCCGCGTACCAGGACTGGTTCCACGACCTGCAGGGCTGGGTCGACTTCAACTTCGCCTCGGCCGCGCTCTACGACGGGCTGCCGTCCGCGACCGACTGGGCCCAGATCGGCGTGTCCGGGCTGTTCTGGCTGGTGATCCCGCTGGCCGTCGGCCTTCGGCTGGTGCTGCGGTCCGAGGTGAAGTAGGCACCCGCTCCCCGAACAGAACCGCCGCTTCCCGTACGCGATTGCGTACGGGAAGCGGCGGTTTCACAACCGAAGTTGTGAATTCAGCGGGTCGCGGTGCCCTCGACGTAGTCGGAGTCGTGGCTCTTCACCCACGCCATCAGCTTGCGCAGCTCGCGGCCGGTGGCCTCGATCGGGTGCGCCTCGCCCTTCGCGCGCAGCGCCTTGAACTCCGGGGCGCCGGCGTCCTGGTCGTCGATGAAGCGCTTGGCGAAGGTGCCGTCGACGATGTCGGCGAGGACCGCCTTCATGTTCTCCTTCACCTCCGGGGTGATCACCCGGGGGCCGGAGACGTAGTCGCCGTACTCCGCGGTGTCGGAGACCGACCAGCGCTGCTTGGCGATGCCGCCCTCGTACATCAGGTCGACGATCAGCTTCAGCTCGTGCAGGCACTCGAAGTAGGCGACCTCGGGCTGGTAGCCGGCCTCGGTGAGCACCTCGAAGCCGTACATCACCAGCTGCGACGCACCGCCGCACAGCACGGCCTGCTCGCCGAACAGGTCGGTCTCGGTCTCCTCGGCGAAGGTGGTCTTGATGCCGCCGGCCCGCAGGCCGCCGATGCCCTTCGCGTAGGACAGTGCGAGGTCCCAGGCCTTGCCCGAGGCGTCCTTCTCGACGGCGACCAGCACCGGGACACCACGGCCGTCGACGTACTCGCGGCGGACCAGGTGACCCGGGCCCTTCGGGGCGACCATGAACACGTCCACGCCCTCGGGCGGGGTGATGTAGCCGAAGCGGATGTTGAAGCCGTGCCCGAAGACGAGGGTGTCACCGGCGGTCAGGCCGGGGGCGATCTCCTCGGCGTACAGCTTCCGCTGGTGCTGGTCGGGGGCCAGGATCACGATCACGTCGGCCTCTTCGACCGCCTCGGCCGGCGTGAGCACCCGCAGCCCCTCGGCCTCCGCCTTCTCGCGGCTCTTCGAGCCGGGCTGCAGGCCGATGCGGACGTCGACGCCCGAGTCGCGCAGGGACAGCGCGTGGGCGTGGCCCTGGCTGCCGTAGCCGATCACGGCGACGCTCTTGCCCTGGATCAGGGACAGGTCGGCGTCGTCGTCGTAGAACATTTCAGCCACGGTGGGCTCTCCTTCTGTCTTCTTCTGGTGCGGGTCTGTGGTCGCTCGGTACGGCGCACAACGCGGGTTCAGCGACCATAACCCCGCGTTACAGCGGATCTTCTAGCCGGCCTGGGGCACCGGGACCGGGACCGGGCGCAGCGTGCGCTCGGTGATGGACCGGCCGCCGCGACCGATCGCGACCAGGCCGGACTGCACCAGCTCACGGATGCCGAACGGCTCGATGACCTTGAGGAAGTCGGCGAGCTTGTCGGAGTTGCCGGTGACCTCGAGGGTGATCGCGTCGGTGGCGACGTCGACCACCCGGGCCTTGAACAGCTGGACCACGTCGAGCACCTGCGAGCGGGTCTCCACGTCGGCCCTGACCTTGACCAGGAGCAGCTCGCGCTCGATCGACTCGCGGTCCTCGAGCTCGACGATCTTGATCACCTCGATCAGCTTGTTCAGCTGCTTGGTGACCTGCTCCAGCGGCGACTCCTCGACGTTGACCACGATCGTCATCCGGGAGACTTCCGGGTGCTCGGTCGGGCCGACGGCCAGGCTGTCGATGTTGAAGCCTCGCCGGCTGAACAGGCCCGCGATGCGGGCGAGGACGCCGGGCTTGTTCTCGACGAGGACGGACAGGGTGTGCACGGACATCAGAGATCGTCCTCCTCGAACTCGGGGGCCAGGTCGCGGGCGTACTTGATGTCATCGTTCGACGTGCCCGCGGCCACCATCGGCCAGACCATCGCGTCACGGTGGACCCGGAAGTCGACGACCACCGGCACGTCGTCGATCTCCATCGCCTTGTTGATCGTCGCGTCCACGTCGGCGGGGTTGTCGCAGGACAGCCCGACCGCGCCGTACGCGTCGGCCAGCTTGACGAAGTCGGGCACCCGCCGGCTCGGGCCGGTGTGCAGGTCGGTGTTGGAGTAGCGGCCCTCGTAGAAGAGCGTCTGCCACTGCCGCACCATGCCGAGCGACTCGTTGTTGATGATCGCCACCTTGATCGGGATGCCCTCGATCGTGCAGGTGGCCAGCTCCTGGTTGGTCATCTGGAAGCAGCCGTCGCCGTCGATCGCCCACACCGTGGTGTCGGGGCGGCCGACCTTGGCGCCCATCGCGGCCGGAACCGCGAAGCCCATCGTGCCGAGCCCACCGGAGTTGATCCAGGTGTTCGGGTGCTCGAAGCCGACGTAGTGCGTCGCCCACATCTGGTGCTGGCCGACGCCGGCGCAGTAGATCGAGTCCGGCCCGCTGATCCGGCCCAGCCGCTCGAGGACGTACTGCGGCGCGAGGCCCTCCTCGGGGGTGTCGTAGCTCAGCGGGTAGCGGGCCTTGATCCCGGCGAGGAACTTCACCCAGCCCTCGAAGTCGCCGGTGTTGCCGGCGTCCTGCTCGGCCTGGAGCGCGACGACCAGGTCGGCGATCACCTCACGGCAGTCACCGACGATCGGCACGTCGACCGCGCGGTTCTTGCCGATCTCGGCCGGGTCGATGTCGGCGTGGATGACCTTGGCGCCGGGCGCGAAGGAGTCCAGGTTGCCGGTCACCCGGTCGTCGAAGCGGGCACCGAGGCTGATGATCAGGTCGCTCTTCTGCAGGCCGGCGACCGCCGCGACGGTGCCGTGCATGCCGGGCATGCCCAGGTGCTGGGGGTGGCTGTCGGGGAACGCGCCCCGGGCCATCAGCGTGGTGACCACCGGGATGCCGGTCATCTCCGCCAGCACGCGCAGCTCCTTGGCGGCCGAGGCGCGGATCACGCCGCCGCCGACGTAGAGCACCGGCCGGCGGGACTCGAGGACCAGCCGGGTGGCCTCGCGGATCTGCTTCGCGTGCGGGCGGGCGACCGGGCGGTAGCCGGGCAGGTTCAGCTCGGTCGGCCACGTGAAGGTGGTCATCGCCTGGAGCGCCGACTTCGCGACGTCGACGAGCACCGGGCCCGGGCGACCGGTGGACGCCAGGTAGAACGCCTCGGCGACCGTGCGCGGGATCTCGGCGGGGTCGGTGACCAGGAAGTTGTGCTTGGTGATCGGCATCGTGATGCCGCGGATGTCGGCCTCCTGGAAGGCGTCGGTGCCGATCATCGAGGCACCGACCTGGCCGGTGACGGCCACCATCGGGACGGAGTCCATGTAGGCGTCGGCGATCGGCGTCACCAGGTTGGTCGCGCCCGGCCCGCTGGTGGCCATGCAGACGCCGACCTTGCCGGTCGCCACGGCGTACCCCTGCGCCGCGTGCCCCGCGCCCTGCTCATGACGTACGAGGATGTGCCGGATCTTCGAGTCGAAGAGCGGGTCGTACGCCGGGAGGATGGCGCCGCCCGGGATGCCGAAGATGTTCTCGGCCCCCGCGCTCTCGAGGGACTTGATCAGGCTCTGGGCACCGGTGACCTCAGTCCCGGTCGTGCCCTGATCGCTCATGGCTTCCTCATCGTCTTCGTTTCCTCGAAGGGACGGTCCCGACCAGGTCGGCATCGTCTCTCCCCAACAAAAAACCCCTCGGCCGGGAACGGCAGCGAGGGGCGGACGCGTGTGCGGCGAGGCTGGTGGCCTCAGCTCACGCGTCGCGTGCGTACAAGAATCTCGGAACGCATGGGCCCATGATGCCCCTCGTGCCGTCAGGCACTCAACTCAGTGTGCCAGCGATCCCATCATCTGGGACAACCATCTTGGATGCTGGCGTGCCACAGTGGTGCCCATGGGACTCGTGACCCGGGCCGGTGACCAGCTCCGCGCCGCGGCGCACGCCGCGGCGGGTGCACCCGGGTTGTACCGCGCCGCCCGCCGCGCCGGGGCCGGCTACCGCGACGCCCTAGACGTCCTGGCCTGCAGCGGCGTCGTGCTGTTCCTGGTGGCGCCGCGGGCAGCCGGCGTGCGCGGTCGGCAGAACGCCGTGCGGCACTTCGTCTGGCAGGCGCTGCTCGCGGCCCGGCACAGCGAGGCCGTGGCCCGTGCGGTCGCCGACGCCCAGGAGGCGGGCAGCACCCAGCCGCTGGACTCCGCGGCCGACCGCCGCAACAACGCCGTCGGCCAGGCCTACGGCTGCGCGCACGCCCGGGACCTCGCCGGTCTCCCCCTGCGCGTCGCACTGGCCGAGCTGCTCGAGACCGGCCTGGCCAAGTGGGAGGCCGGTGAGCTGGTCACGGCTGGTCGCCGGCCCGGAGCCGGGTCCGCTGGGCGCCGTCGGCGTCGTGGTTCGCGGGGTCGAGCCACACCTCGAACGCCGTCCTGACCGCCGGCCACTCGGCGTCGGTGATCGAGAACCATGCGGTGTCGCGGTTGCGGCCCTTGTAGACCAGGGCGTTGCGGAAGGTGCCCTCGTAGGTGAAGCCCAGCCGGGTCGCCGCCCGGCGCGAGGGCTCGTTGAGCGCATCGCACTTCCACTCGTAGCGCCGGTACCCGAGGTCGTCGAACACGTGCCGGGCCATCAGGTACATCGCCTCGGTGGCCGCCGTCGTGCGCTGCAGCGCGGCAGAGAGGGCGATCCAGCCGACCTCGGCGGAGCCGTTCGCCGCGTCCACCCGCAGGTACGACGCCATCCCGACGGCCCGGCCGTCCGGCAGGCACAGCGCGTGCGGCACGACCGCCGGGTTGTCGTTGAGGTCGCGGAGTACGGCGAAGAAGTCCGCCGGCGCCGAGAACGGCCCGGCCGCGAGGTAGGTCCAGGTGCTCGCCGGCGACCGGAGCACCAGCGCGTCGTACAGGGGGTCGAGGTGGTGGCGGGCGAGCGGCTCGACCCGCGACCAGGTGCCGGTCAGGGACACCGGACGCACCGGCTCTCGCGGGCTGCAGTCGACGGCCGCGCCGATCGGCTGGCCGAACTCGTTGGTCCGCGGGCTCACGCGTGGATCGTAGTGGCGCCACGGTTCCGTGAGCCTCCGCAATACCTCGGTCGTGGACGCCGGGCCCCGTGGGCGGTTCGGTGGCCGGCAGGACCTGCCGGCTACTGGAAGCTGACGAAGGACACGCGGGGGCGGATCCTCAGCACCTGGGCCGGGCGCAGCCGGCGGACGTCCTCGTCGTAGAACAGCTTGAAGCCCAGGGCGAACTGGCGGGGGCGGATGACCCGGCGGAACGTCGCCATCTTCTCCGCCGGGGTGCCGAACCCGTCGACGTGCTGCACCAGCGCGAGGTGCTCGCGGTCCACGACCCGGTCGAGGTTGCGGATCATGTCGGTGCGGAACTGGTGCAGCATGAACACCTTCTCCGGGAGCCGGTAGCGGCCGGCGAGGTCGTCGAGCCAGGCGGAGACCCGGTTCACCTCGGCGGCCCCGACGGAGCCGATCCGCCGGCCGGGCACGCCGTGCGGGCCCATCCGCCACTCGGGGTCGAGCGCGAGGCCGACCCAGGGGTCGCGCAGGGCCCACTCCCAGGTCTTCGCCACGTCGAGGAAGTCCGCCCGACCGGGCTGGAGGTCGAGGACCACCAGGGCGCCGTGCCGGTGCGCGGCGTCGATGTAGCGCTGCACCTGCGCGCGCGGGATGTTCGAGCTGTACGCCCCGGTCTTCGTCGGGCCGGCGTGCGCCACCGTCACGATCAGCTCGAAGACCGGCTGGACCGGCCGGCCGTCGCGGCCGAACGGGGCCGCGGCACGCAGCAGTCGGGGCATGATCCGCTCGGGCCCGGCCTCACCGAGCACGCCGAGCGCCCCCGATCCGGCGGTGCCGTAGTAGGCGACGAGCAACCGGTGGTCGGCGAAGATCCGGTCGCCACCGCCGGGCAGCTCCAGCGTGGTGGCCGGCGCCGCCGGAACCGGCCGGGCATCGCCCGCCCCGGCGCCGACGCCCGGCCGGACCGGGGCCGACGGTGCCGGCAGGTGCGCCGGACCCCGCGGCGGAGTGCCGGGCCGTGATCCGGGCGGGTCGAGGTGCGCGACACCCCCGACGAGAGCGACGAACCCGACCAGGGCGAGCAGCACCAGGAAGATCTGGGGGCCCGAGCGATCGGCAGGAGGGGCGGACATCGCGAACAGCGTACGTGCCGACACCCGCGCGCCCGCGGTGGATCCCCGTGTCTGTGGTCGGCGTGTCAGTCGGGCAGCACCAGCGCGCCGATCGGCCCGGGATTGGTGGCGATCTCCCAGCGATAGCCGTCGGGGTCGGCGAAGTAGCCGGTGTAGCCGCCCCAGTCGCGCCGCTGCGCCGCCTCGACCGGGTCGGCGCCGGCCCGGCGCGCGAGCTCGAGCACCGCGTCGACCTCCTCCTCGGTGCGCAGGTTGTGGGCCAGGGTGATCGGCGCGAGACCTGTGCCTCGACGGATCGGCCCGACCTCCGCCTCGAAGGCCGCCTCGGCCCACAGCGAGAGGACCAGGTGCTCGCCGGTGCGGATCATCAGCACCTCGCCGGGAACGTCGAGCTCGGCGGTCCAACCGAGCCCCTCGAGGTAGAAGCGCCTGGTCGCGTCGAGATCGCCGACCGCGAGCGTGATGAAGCTGATCCGTTGGTCCATGGAGCCACTCTGCCGCGCTGCCCGTACAGAACCGCCGCTTCCCGTACGGAATTTCGTGCGGGAAGCGGCGAATTCACTACCGAAGTTGTGAGTTCGTCAGCCGCAGACGGCGCCGTGGGCGGCCGACTG